>Ga0209425_10001707_pt1 | contig 25556 bp, 11 predicted proteins | sample COG_05_FD_184749 | JGI IMG/M metagenome (GOLD analysis project Ga0209425, IMG submission 184749) | Pelagic Microbial community sample from North Sea - COGITO 998_met_05 (SPAdes) (version 2) | ecosystem: Environmental > Aquatic > Marine > Neritic zone/Coastal water | place: Helgoland, sampling...
GTGTATTTATAAAATGTAGCCTGCACAAGCGGCGCGCTAGCGCTGCGCCTGCAGGGAAGTGCGCGAAGCGCCACAACAATCCCGCCTGCAAGATAATCATTTCTTATGAGCTGCAGATGATTTCGGGCTAGGGCCTCTTGATGAATCGCTCGAGAGCAAGCTATCAGCTTCAGTTGACTGCGTATTGCTTTCATCTGAACTTGCATCAGTGCTTTGTGGGCTGAACAATGAAAGGCGGTGCGAATGATGTTGCTGCACTTCCAGCCCTAATATGTGTGCTGGAAAATAATGGTAGAGTGTTGAGTAGCCGTTTATCTCATCACCAACGAGTTCAGGGCATGCCGCTTGAAAGAAGAGACCTTTAACATATTGTGGATCGATCTGCGATTTATGATGCACAATCGCAAGCGCAGTGAGTATGGGGGAATAGAAGCTGTTTTTGTATGCCAAATCTAACCATTGAACACCCACTTTTCGATTTGGCGATCTTGAGCCATAAATCAAGGTGAGGGCGATCCAGGCCAATTCGACAGCGTCTAGTTGATCCAGTGCAATTGGATGTCGGTTTAATTGGTGCAACGTGGCGTGAAGGTTTTTAATCCCATCAGATGAGCTCATTATTTTCGATAGAATGTCGAAGTAAACCCGTGATTCAGTGAAGCGTTGTTCAGATTCAAAAAAGAGCTTTTGGAAAACAGCAAACGTTCCTTGTAAGCTATAGCAAGCATCGAAGATATTATGCGAGAATGCCGACGGTTGAAGGGTGTGTATCGGGGGGTAAGAAAACGGTTGTTTCATTTGAGGTGGCATAGGCGGCTGATCATTATAATGTTTTCCCCCGCTCTTTTTTTCAGCTTGGGCTGGTTTGGTTTCATCTTTTTTAGCGTCTAGTGGTTTGGTCTTTAATTTTTCGAGCTTTTCTTGTTGTAAGCGTAGTTTCTCAGATTTTTCGGCAAGAATTTCTTTTTCTCTTTCTATTTGTTTAAGCCGCAGTGCTTTTTTACGCGCTTTTTCGATTTCCTTTTCCTTTCGGGCTAGCGCGCGTTTTGCTTTGAGCTCTTCTTGCTGTTTGCGCGCCTTTTCTTTACGAAGTGCGGATTTTTCTGCTGCTTGCTGTGCTTTCAAGTGGTTATCAATTGCCTTCTTCCTAGCGTCATCCTCAGCTTTTGCCTTGTCTTGCAACTCTTTTTGTTTGCGGCCACTTTCTTCGATCGCTTGTTGGGCGAACGCATCTATCTGTTTCTGCATTTGGAGTTCTTCTCTCCTGGTGGCTGCCTCGGCTTCGGCTTGCGCTTTCTTCTGTTGTTTTTCTAGTGCGATTTTTTCGTGTTTCGCTTCTTTTTTTAGGTTGAGTTTTTCCTCTAGCTCAGCCTTGGTTAGAAGTTCCCCACTTTTTGATTTAAACTCGTTACGCAAAGTGTCCTCGGCTTTTCTTAGTCGCAATTTAGCTAAATATTCGTGTGCTTCTGTGGAGCCGGCATCTCTTGCTTGCAAATAATAGTGTTCAGCAGCATCCAAACGATTGATTGTTTCTTCTAGTTTACCCAGTTGAAGGGTGGCAATGGGAAGTGGCGCGCCCGTTTTTTTATGCGTAGATAATGTGTTAAGTGCAGTAAGGCGTTTTTTAGCTGATTCATAGGATTTTTGTGTTTTAGCCGTAGAAAATTCCTCTTTAATAATGCCGGCGATGGAGAGTCCAAGTTTTGCTGATTTTTTAAGATGCATTTTTCCAAGTTTGCTTTTTTGCGCAGAAAGCATTGGGCTAGTGCTAGCAAAAGTCGCACTGCAGGTTACGTAATAACAAAATGCAATATAATGAAATAATGGATTTTTAAAAGTAGTTAGGGATTGAATAATTCCCCCTAAAGAGAATAGCTGAGCTTGAAGGGTTCGTTTTGTTGCTGTTTGTAGGCTTGATATTGTATTAAACAGTACGAATACGTTGTGTGCATCGGGATTTTTTATAGACTCTGAAAAGAGTAACCGGTGTTCTTTGTCATCGAGCTTGCCAGCGATGTTGAGCAAGGTGCTTGTAATTGTTTTCAAGGATGGAACGACACCTTGAGAGCATTGCGTCACTAATTTTCCCAATGATAGGTGGGCATCCACAATTTTCCTGAGTTTTTTGTTTAGAGCGATTGCGTCGTAATACATGATAATAATGTGTACGGTTTTAATCAGTTCGCCCAGTTTTGCTAAGGACGTGGATTTTCCGGCAAGGACTATCCATTGATTCCAATCGCTAAGGCTGATGTTTGTTTCTTTGGCATCAGAGCCTGCAAATGCCTGTGGCCTAGGGTCTTTAAAAAAGTTGGTGTGTAATAGTTGGTGTAGATAGAGACAAATTAAAGAAAGTTCTGGCACCTTGCTGAGTCTTAATAATTCCTCGTTCACTTCTTCACTGGCGTTGATTTTGTAATATTCGTCCATGATGCTTATCAAGCTATCGGCGTGTTTTTTAAGTTGACGCGATTCTTTAATTTCGGTGACTTTCTGTATTGTTGATGGTATTCGAGATTTTTGAGCTTCTTTGTTTGTGGTGCTCGCGAGTTTGAGTGGAGCTCTAGGGTGTCTAGCTTGTGCTGCGCTAGTGAAGAGATCCTTTGCAGATTTAGAATCCCCTTCTTTTTCAAAAATGCTACCCAGGGCGAAGGCGGCGTCATCGATACCTGCTTTTGCTGCTCGTTCTAATTTCAATTTTCCGCTGACGGTATCTTTCTTTATAAAGGTTTTTCCAGTTTTTGGCGTGTAACCTCTCAATTCATGCATCCCCAGTAAGCATTCACTGAAAGCAAAGCCGAGTTTTGAAGATTCTTTTAACGATTGGACTTCAAGTTTATAATAGCCTAGTAATCGCTGCGCCCTAGAGAGTTGGAATAAAATGAAGCCTTCATTGATCGACGTTTTTTTAGCAACACGTTGTAAGCGGCTACTAATACGGGTAACGGTGTCTAATTGCCTGACTGGATTGGGCTTGTTGTAAGCGTCATCTAGGTTGAGCACAGCGCTGTAAAAGTAGATGTCGTTCATGTATTCATCTAAGGATCGTTCACACATGGCTCTAGCAGAAGCTTGGCCGTGTATCCATTTTTTATAGCCTATGTTTGAATTAGGTTCCACTTTTCCGTTCACGCCAAGCAAGGCTTGGATAAGTGATTCTAGTTCAGTCTGGTCAGCTTGATTATGCTTGCCCATATAGCTTCCTTGGCGAATAATAATCCGTGGCACGAGGCACAGTCCAAAGATGAGCGGATAAATTTCACTGGCTACATTGAGTTTTGCGAGTGTTTCATGGGGCTTATCATTACCAAACGTTTTCATGGCATCGTTATACAGCCGTTTGGCTGTTTCCATAGGAAAGGCTTCTAGCTGCTTTTGCATAGGCAATCTTTTTATAGGCTGTGTTTTCTTGGTTTTCTTAGGCACGGTTATTATCCTTGACGTTTATGGCTGGGGAGGTTGTTTGGGCTAGTTGATCTTGATGAATCGCTAGGGCTCGTTACGGGTGAGGGTGAAGAAAGTGTGTTGCTTTCGTCCGTGCTGCTATTTGTTTCGCTAATGTGACCCTGAAAAAAGTGCGGTTGATATGCTTGGATTCGAATTTGGCTTCCTAAGATTTCAGCCGGTTTATAGCGATACACGGTTTGGTAGCCGTGTTCGTCATCGCCAAAGAGTTCAGGTCTTGCGGCTTCATAGAATTGCGCTCTGACTAACGCTGGATCAGCATTGGCATGTCGATTAACAATGGCAATGGCCGCAAGCAAAGGGGGTGAGGGTTGGCCGCTATGGGCGAGCTCTAGGAAGTGCGCACCTATCTGCGGTTTGTAGATGCGAGTCCCTAAGCAAAGTGTTAAGCCTAGCCAGGCAAGTTCTTCTGAGAGCAGCGGGCTTGTTATTGCTATATTATGTTGTAAGTTAAACAAGCCTACTTGCAAGCGATGTAAGCTTTCTACTGAGCTAGTGATTTTTGAGAGTATGTCATAGAAGATTCGACATTCAAGTGAGCCAGCTTGTATTTGTGTGTGGAGCACTTTAAGCACTGTTAGGGGGTCGTTCGGAGCGTAACATGCATCGAAAAGGTTGTATTGGCTCGGCTTAGGGCTGAAAAAAGAGTGTCGTGATTTTTTAGAATCAGTTTGCGTGATTAAACGCGGGAGCATTAATGATTTCTTCCCCTTGGTTTTTTTTTGTTTAGCTTCACGTTTCTTAAGTGGTTCTTTTTGAGTTTTTGGCGTTCTGTTGGGTAGCGGTTTTTCTGATTCGATACTCGCTTTTTCCGAATTTTTGTTAGGTTCTTGTTTTTTAGCCGATTTTTTTTCTTTTAACTTTTTAAGATGCGCTTTTTGGGCTTTACGTTTTTCTTTTTCAGCACGCTGTTTTTCTCGCTTTTCAGCCAGTTTCACTTGGCGAGCTTGGCGTTGTTTCTCTTTTTTAGCCTCACGTTTTTCAGCTTGTATCGTGCGTTGCTTTTCCTTTTCAATCGCGGCCTTTGCTTGTTGCTCTTTTTCTATTATCAGTTGTTTTGCGCTTGCTTTCTCTGCAGCTTCTTTTTCGCGTTGTTCTTTTTCACGTTCAGCTTTGCGTTCGAGTTTTAGTTGCGCCTTAATAGCGGCGCGTTGTTTTGCAGCCTCTGCTTTAATTGTCAATTGAGCTTCTTGTTTTTCTTGTTTGATCTTAGCCGCTTCTTGTTTTTTCAGAATCGCTTCTTTAGCTGCTTTTTCTGCTTCTATAGCTTTTGATGTTAAGCTTAATCGTTCTTCATCATAACCGGTTCGGAGTTCGTGTTGAAACTGTTCCAGCTGAAGTTTGGCCAAGTATTGATGGCTTTCGATATTTCCGTTTTCGCGAGCCTTTTCATAATATTGTTTTGCAGCAGCGTAGTGTCCGTAGGTTTGTTCAAGTCTACCAAGTTGGAGTAAGGCTTTTGGGTGTGGGAGTTTTGATTCCGAATGCAGTGAAATTTCATGGTATTTTTCTAATGTGGCTTTTGAGGCTTTGTAGTCTTTTTTAGTGCCTACTTCGGCTAAGTCTTCATGCATGATTCCAGCAATGGTTAAGCCGCCTTGTTTTGCTTTGAGTAAATGTTTGCGTCCTAAAGTAAGCTTCGCTTCTGGAATGGGTGTGGCAGTAGGGTTGCTACTAAAGTGTTTGTAAGCGGTATAATGAAAAATAGGGTTTCTATTTTCTGATTTTGAATTAATGTAAAGTGTGAGTTGAGCGTATTGTTGCGCGCATTGTAGTTTTGATGCTTCTTGGATAGTTGAGACATAATTACAGGCGGTACTCACCGTGAATAATGTTGGATCCTGGATAGCAGGTTTTAAGAATATCGCATCCTCTTGCGTAAATGTGCCACTGACTATCGTTCGCAGGGTTCTGCGTATGTTGTCCTTAGGGTGCGCTGGATTTTTATAAAGTTCTTCTACTAAGCGACCCATGCAATGAGAAACGTCAGCAATTAGATTGAGTTTTTCTATGCTGTGAATGATTGCTAGGTGCAGCGTTAGCGCGTGCGTCGCTTCGATGAGTTCAAAAAGAGGAGTGTAAACTATATTTTGACTTGCAATTTTCATCCACACATTCCAGACTGGCAGCTTTACATCAAACCCATATTTAGTCGTCGTGCTACGCATTCTATAGCGATTATCATGAAAAAAACCACTGTATAGTAGTTGGGTAAGGGCGTTAGCTAATAAACAGAGTCCAGGTTTTTGGCTGATTTCGCTCAATTGATTTTTAATTTTTTCATCAGAATTGTTTTTGTAATATTCAGGCATGAGTGTTAGCAGGCTTTCTATCTGAATTTTTAATTGGTCTGTGTTTTGACGTTTAGTTGGAATGGGTAGGGTGGGAGGCTTTAGACTTTTCACATATTTCTCTCTGCGAAGTCTTAGGAGTGCTTTAATTGCAAGAGGGTGGTTATCAGTTGAGGCTTCTTCAAAGTACTCTTTAGCAATGTCCTCTTCACCGGTTTCAAGGTAAGTGGTCCCTAAAAGAAACGCGGATTGACTTGCGCCCATATCAATCGATTTTCGTAATTCCTTCACGGCAAGTTTTGTATCTTGTTTAACGAGGATTTGTCCATTGGTTTTTTTGTATCCCGCGAGTTGATAATAGCCCAGTCGAGATGCGCTGAATGGATTGCCTAAACGGGCTGATTGTTTTAAGTGTGAAATTTCGCTTGAGTAATTTCCGGCAAGTTTTTCTACGCGTGAGAGTTGGAAGTAGATGAAGGCTTCTGAAACAGAGCTTCGTTTGGCTATTTTGTTTAACCGTTTTCGTATTTGATCTATATTGCCGAGAAGTTGGCTCGGATTAGGGGCATTCTCAAGTTTGTCTAAGTTTAGCATGCAGCTATAGAGGTAGATATCGTTTAAGAGGTCACTTAGGTTTTTATCATCAGTTGCATTTTGTGAGGACTGATCGTGTATCCGTTTTATGTAACCGTCCTTACCTTTGAGTAAATTAATTATTTTGCTGTTTTCTTGTGTGTCGAATTGTTCAAACCGTCCTAGGTAATTTCCGTCTGTGGTTATAACCCGGGGTATGACAGTAAAGTCGATAAGTCTAGGGTATATTTCAGATGCAATATTGAGTTTGGCTAAGGTTTCATGCAGTGGTCCTTGGCCAAAGTTTTTCATTGCTTCTTTGTAGAGTCGCTTTGCTGTTTCAAGTGCAAAGGTGTCTGCTTTTGTTTGTGCTGAAATTTGAAGTTTTTGTTGCTGTTTTTGTTTTTTCTTTCTGTGTTTTTTCTTTGGCACGTTAACGATCCTTGTTGTTGTAATATTTCCCGTAATATACTGAATTGTCTATTGGGGGTCAATGGTGGTTGATTTGGGTTTATTGAAATGTGTCCCGGATCCCTTACGGCGCACTTCCTGCAGGCGCAGCGCTTACGCGTTGCTTGTGCAGGCTACATTAGAAGTGGAAAAGACGTAGCCTGCACAAGAGAACGAAGTGAACGCCTGCGGGGTTATGAATTTATCGATGAGGTGTGGCGCTTCGCGCACTTCCTGCTACTTCTGAAGGTAGCCAAAGGGCCGTTCGGTAAGAATTGAAGTCGAATTAAACTAACCTTATAGCATTTTCATTATCAATAGGTTAGCAAGTTACCTATCACTTAACTCACTGATCAGCTAAATAATCCACTCATTTTTGGAATTATCTGGATTTCTTTACTATTCTTTAGAGTAAGCCATCATATATAAGAAATAGGCGGGTATATTATGTTTGAAAAAAATGACCCTATATTTCAAAAAAAGTTAGCCGCTTTAAAAAAAGCTGTTGCTGATTATGTCAATGAGGTGGGGCCAACTTCTCCTGGTGCCGCGCAAAAAAAAAATCTTGATAATGCACAAGAAATTCAAGATAAACTTGAAAAATTAAATGACAATGAGCCCGCTAAGCAAGAAGCATTGCTAAAAGAGATTCAAAATCTATTGAAAACTTTGCCTCAGGATGTTGCGCTCAAAAAAGCTCTAGACGACTTTGTTACTAAATCCCTGCTCGCAGGAGCGGAAGAAGCAAAACAAGGGCTTGAAGAGCTCAAACCTAAAGTTATAAAAGAAGCTGAAAATCTTGTCGATGAGGCAAAGAACTTACCTAAAGGAAATACACCATCAACAGCTTCTGATGCTACGCCTCCTCCAATTGCTCAGGCAGCTTTGGGGCAGAATGAAAGGAAAAAAAAAGCAAAACTACCATTACGGACCAAGCAAGATAAGCATGGAGATCTTGTTCCTCCTCCTGTTCCTAGCCCTGATCCAGCGAGTGCGCTGCCTCCTCAAGGTGATAAGGGTACGGAACGAGGTAGCAATCTTGCCCTTAAAGTTCCGACTGTTCCCTCAGTTCCTGGTGGCGGTACTCGGGAACAGCAAGCAGTAAGAGAAAAAGGAAATTCGGAGGTAAAGAAAAAGACGCCTGAGAATGAAGCGAAAGATAAGTCTAGCACAGACTCTGCGTTTGACTATGTTGATAGTGACAGTACACTGCTAATTGCACATTTGAAAGAAGTTGGTTTAACGTTAAAATCATTGGAAGGATTTAAAGAGTTTGTTTCAAGAAATTTCATTCCTCTTGGCAGTAAAGACGTCTTAAGAGAATTTATTTCGAAGCAGGCTACTTCTACTCAAAAAGCTAGTTTTCTTGCCGCTTTAGAAGAAGCAAAGATTATGTATGTGCCGCCAACAATAGGTGGCCAATACTATTATTTTAAATCTGATGTAAAAAAAGAGGTTGAAAACAAGGCGGAACTTAAAGTTTTTACTGGGATTACTAAAGCTTTACCAACAATTACAAAAGGTAAATACAAGCTTTCTAATGATGAAAAAGCCCGAAGGCAAATTGTCCGTTCTCATCAAGCAAGCCTCAAATATAAAACAAGCCATAATGAAAATATACTTGAAGCGTTAGAGTTGCTCGTCGCTGATGCAAATCAGGGTGTTGTTGTTCTTACATATGATCTTGTGATTGCTAATAGTTTAATAGCAAGCAAAGGTTATGAGATGGACCTTTTGTTAGACAAACACAGAAATAGTGAGGAGGACTTTTATTTGACTGATGCACAGATGAGTGTAGTAGTAACTGAATTGACGCGTTATTGTAATTTAGTAGGGTTAATGGATAAAATGGATCCCAAATGGGAAAATTCAAATTTGCTTGTAAACCGTGTGGCGTTAGCTAGAAGTAATTGGATTCATTATTTGAGTACTCAGCCTGAATTTGTGAGGCTTCATGAAAAATTGAAAAACAGTGGAAAAGATTTAGTGGTGCAACTCCAGTCGGCTGCTAGCGAAAAAGAAGCTAAGAAGCTCTCTCAAGGTAGTGATCTCCGCAAAAGGCGAGGTGAGACAAGCCGATTCGGAATCTTTGGAAGAAAAAAGCCACAGTCGTTGCCCGAATCTAATGAAGATAAAGACTTTGGGGCTCTCCTCCTGGAGGTTGAAGAATTCAAGAAGGATGTTAATCGACGCGTTTATAGCTTTGTGAGACAAGGTGGTTATAAGCAATCACGGAATTGGTTTGAAAAGCATGGTCTACTTTACACTAAGGCACTGGCTAATAAACATCTTAGCCATGCCCAAAAATTTGAGCTATTGACGAACCTAAATGCTGCAGTTTCTCGAATTATCTTTGAAAAAGCTAAGCTTACAACGTCTGAGCCTGATGATATAAGGTACTTGCAGCATCAGCTGAAAAAGCTTCAAGATGGAATGGGTCAGGATTTTAATGCGAATAAATATAATGTTATTAAGAAGGTTGTTAGACGCGTATTGAGTATGAACCAAAAGGGTCTTACTCTCAAAAAACAAGCGGAGCTTCAGGGCTTTTTATCTCACCTTATTCCTGTCTTGAATGAATATCAAAGTGATCGATTTTATGAGTCTAGTGCTGGAATTCCAGATGCTAATAAACTTGATAATGTAAAATTTGCCGCGCAATTTGCTATTCGTATGTGCTTAGAAGTACAGCTTGACCTTTCTTTGCTAGAAACAGCCAATGGCGTTCTTTCTAAAGAAATGACGACAGCCGCTCAAGCTGAATCTAAAGAATCTTTGCCATTGTCTGATCAGAGCCCCGTCACCTCTTTACCGGTAGATACAGCTGAAGCTAAAAAAACTCCGATTGCAAAAGAAGGCAAGCTCGAAAGGAAACAAGAAGCGCCGGCAGTAGATCCTTCGAAAGATGCACAAGCCGAAGCAGATGCAGAAAGAAAACAAGAAGTGGTTTCAGAAGATTCTAATGGCATAGCAGCTGAAGCAAGTCGAATTTTGGTAGATTTAGATAAGCGCGATTTGCAGGTTGATGCTATTGGAGAGCAAGTTTTAAGTGAGTTCAAGATTAAGCTTGAAAAAGTGCAAAAGGCGGCTCTTACTGGCTTACATAAAGCTGAAGCTGAGGCCTATACTGCTATGCTTGGCGATATCGAAGGTGAGTTGCAAGTTGCAAAGGAAAAAATAGCAAAACGCGCCGCTGCAACGCAAGCACCTAAAAAAGCGGGTGAACTTAAAACTGAGAAAAAATCTGAATCTAAAGATCCCGCTCAACATGCAGGGTATAGGATGTTGCGTGAAGAATATCAAAAATACTGCTTCGAGCTTGATGGAGATAAAAGTCTTGATGTGCAATTAAAGCAGTATGAAAAGTTAAAAGAACAATATAAAACTGCAGCATCAGAACTTAAGTCGCAGGAGAGTGCTTCTCAAAATGCAAAAGGTACTACTGTTGAAAGAGAAGCTAATTTGGCATTAAGAAAAGCCCGAAAGAACATAGAAAGTATACTACGCGATAAAAAAAGCATAGCGACTACGCTTGTTACTAACATTGAATCACAACAAGTGCTGAGCATGTTTTTTAGTTCAAGAATTCCTCCTGTTGTTTTTGAAAATAGTGATGCAGTAACAGCTGAGAAAGTGAAAGCTGTTTATAGCATACTTTCAGATGATGCTGGTTTGGAAGAAGAGAAACGCATTCAGGTTAAGTCGGTTGCGCATGGGCTAGCAAAATACCATAATCAAGCAGAAAAGGAATACACTGAAGCACCGAACCAAGAAACTCAAAACAAGTTTCAGGAAATTGGAGAAACAGTACGTGATTTAGCTGATTACATTTTAAAGGCGAGAGGTATTGATAGCGGGTATCATTATGTACATATGTGGCGCGTTTTAGACCAGTTGTCACACACAAACGTGAATCGTATGCAGGTGATGCTTGAGGAGAATACTGTAGGTGAGGTGGATGAAAAGCGTTTAGAAAAATTTAAAGGCATTAATCCTTTCAAAAAAACCAGCTCAAACAAAAAATTAATAAGCGAAATGAAAAGCTTTTCAACTGGAGTGCGTAATTTAGACAATGCAATGTTGAGATACCGGAGCGAAAAAACGCTTGAGGCCTACATGGCAATGCATCAACCCTACTATTCAGTTATCACTCATCCTTGCTATCAAGAGTTAACTAGTCCTATGTTTTTGCAAATTTTTAGCGGATTTGCACGTGAAGCAAGGAAAGCTAACAATCGAAAGCGTACGACTGAAATGAAAGACACATATGTGGGTATTCTTCGATACAAAAAAATTGTCAATGATCTAGGTGCTCTTGGTCTGAGAGAAGATTTGGCATTCTTCAATCTTGCTATGCGTGAAAACTGTGATAAAAATCAACTGGCTTTTTTAGATTTAATCGCAAATTATGAAGTGCTTGCTCAGGACAGTGCGAAATTAAGCAAAAAGGATTATAACCAGTTGCTAGGATACTACAAGCAAATTGCAGCTAGTCCATACCTTCAAGAATCACAATGGGCTGATTTTGAATTAGTTGGCATTCGAATGAATGCGCTCTTTCCAGGATTTACTCAAAACAAAGAACAGGCTTTATTACGACGACATTTAAAAGCAAGATCTGAGCATAAAACCTCTCTTTTTTCTACACAAATAGAAGCGAAAAGTGTAAGTCAAAAAATTGCAAAAGATTTCAATGAAGAGCTTGCGCGATGGAGCGCTGATTTTGAAAATTTGAATTTTCATTTAGAGGCAAATCCTACGTTTAAAGACGCATTTTATAATTTTCTCAGAAAGTATCATGAAAAAGCATTGAATCAAGAAAAGGGGTTTGATCTTGATGTGATATCTCAATTTGTACTCAATGAGCGATTTGATATTACATTAATGCGTGATCAAGGTGACCCCAGTAAATCGAATGATGATTTCCTTTCAGACCATATGGATCGATTTTTTAATCAACCAATCAATGATCCCATCTTTTTTGCGATGATTGGCGCTGAGATGAGTGAGTTTGCCCGTACTAAAGCGAAGCAAAGCATAATAGATAAGAAAAATGCTAAAAGGAGAGCGCGAGGTGAAAAGTTTTTATCTAAAAATGAGAAGCTTCAAATAACAGTAACTCAGGATGATTATTTGCCTGGTGCAGTGCAATATGTTTTGAGCAAGCTTGAGGGCGCATCTGCTGAGCAAATACAGCAGTACTTAATCAATATGCAAGCATATTCTAAATGCTCTGAGCGTTGGGTTTCTGGTAAGTTGGCGTTAAGTGCCACTGTATTTCTTTCTTCTAGCGCTGAAGTCAAAGCGCTTCGTGAAAAGGTGAAAGAGCCAGTTGCTTCCGCTAAAACAAATCATAATGCCACCAAAGCCGCTATGCGTTTTCTTCAGACTAGAATCGCTTTAAGAGAAAGTGAGCGTGAAGCTAACGGCATTGTTGAAGAGCTTAATGTTTTAATGGATGAGAAGCCATTAAAGTATGGAGATGTTAATGCAGCTATTGCTAAATTGGAGGGTGTGCTGGAGGGAGCGGAGAGGTTAAATAAAAATCTTGCATCCTTGCAAGAAGAACACTTTGCAGTTGACCCTTCTAACCCTGACGTATTTGCGCCTGATGATCGTGCGCACGCCATAATTCAAACACGAAAGCAGTATTTAGAGGCGCTTGAGAAAAAACCATCCCAATTTAGAGATAGGATGGAGCGGCGTGCTAATCAATATTTGACTGGAAGGGTCGCACAAATGCGCGCTCATACTGACGATTTTAATCGCGCTGCTGATTTGAAAGGTGTTGATCGATTAGTGCGTGAAGCGAAGACTGTTGAAAATGATGCAAAATTGGGCTCTGTTCATGAGGCTTTGTCAACCCCTCGAGTTGATCAGAGCGTCGAGAGTTCAGAAGCTATTGTTGTCTTGATTGAGGCAAAACTAGAGGCTGCTCGAGCTGAGCGAGATCCAGCAAATATATTGTTGGGATTAAATGAGGATTTGCCTCAATCAATTGATCAAGTTATCCCGGATATGCAGAATAAAATTGCTCACGAAAACAAGCAATGTCGTGATGGAATGGATCAAGCAATTACCACGTTAGAGGAAAGCTTGGAAACAGCACAGGGATGTTTGTTGAGAACGAGAGCCTCTCAGGCAGTTGCTAATACAACATTTGCATCAGCACGGATTATGCGTGATGAGGTGATTGCGTTTGAGGCTGAGCTAAAAGGTATTGAGGGTGCTTGTGAAGCCGATTCTGCATTTTTAGGTGATGGTGCGGAGATAGAAATTCTTCAGGGAGCTTCTGTGACAGTAAGAGATCTTAGAATGCAGATTCATACTGAAGTTAATCTATTTAATGTTTTGGCGTCGCGAGCGAAAGGTGCTGTAGTTGCTGCTAATGATGAAGCGGTTCCTTTGAATTACGCTACCCTTAGGGAAGATAGAAAGGCTTCTGAGCATTCCTTAAAGAAAATTAGGAAGTTAAGGGGACATTTTTTGACGGCGCGTCAAAAGAGGGTTGAGGAAGTCGAAAAAGTAAATCAGTCTCTAGCAGATGTTGAACTAAAACAAGGTGAGTTGCAAACTCAATGGGATCAATTTGAAATAATTACGCAATTAGCGTTGGAGGCGAAGATTGGATTTAGTGATCGTGGGCTCGCACAGATAAATAAGGGTGAGCAAGATGATCAGTTGATTGCAGCTAGGGGGCAATTAGAGGTGGAAGGTGACGCGGCACCTACAATGGCAGCGATCACTGCAGCCAGCGCGCATCTTCAAAGCGCAGAACAAAAAAATGTAGCTGCAAGCGCTGCGCTTCAAAGAGGAAAAAAGCGTTATGTTGATGCGGCGCATAATCATATTAAAGATGAGTTGACGGGTGTTTTAGCGGAACTCAAATCGAACTTAGCTAAGTTAGAAGCTAAACATACCGCAGATAAAGAGCCGGCGATAATTAATGCGGTTGCGGGGCAGGTTAAGCGTGTTTATAACGCCTTAGCCAATGCGGGTGGTTTGATTGATGTTGCTAGAAGACAAGAAATAGATGGTTTGTTACGTGGTGTTCATGGTGTTGATGGTGTTGATGATATTGCTGGTATTAATGATCTGCTTGTTCGTATTGGAGAGCATGAGTTTTCTCATGGCGTTTGGACTGAGCATTTGGAAGGTATTGCTGCACAATTTAATGAAAACTGGAGAGATGAAGGGTGTATTGGTGGTTGGCTTAACGATACCGATATTGAAGATGACATTGATGCGTATGGCGGCTATCTGAATACTCTGCAAGAAAGAAGAGCTAACTTTACAGCTGCGGCAGATCAAGTTGAGGTTGCAGGGTTAAGAGCTGTCACTGATCAGCACAAACAACATTTTAATGCGCCCAGGCTTCCTGTTAGGCTTGTAGGACGCCCGGTTACACTTAATTTATGTGATCATGATGAAAAAAAAGCAGAGCGTGCTATTGGTGCTTATATGGCAACAATTCATCTTCTTCATTCGGAGTTATCTACTGAGCTTCCCGAAAGTAAATTACGCGAACTCAAGGGAGTAACTCCTGAAGCTGCTCGAAAAAATAAACTTAAAAGATTAGAAGCTATTGTGAATAGATTGCCGTTGAGTATGCCTGGTGATGAGAAGCCAGTCTTTTCTGACACTGATCAGGCGATTATACGTGAGGTTTATAAAAATCTATTGGATGCTGATAATAAGTATGAAGGTTACACGGAGCGTCGTAACGGTGTTGAATTACCGCGTGATCTTATGTTTGCGTTTAAACTTTTTGCGTATTGTCCTGATGTGATAGCCGCTGAACATTTTCCTGAAAGTAAAATGCTTCCTAAAATTGAGCAGGCGATTAGGGTTAATTACAGGCCCGATAAACTAACTAAAGAACTGATTGAGGCAGCGATTAGTTTGTTACTGAATAACAACGGCGATGGGCTAGAAGAAGACATCGCTATTTTGTTAGTTGAAGACATGGTTAATAATATTTTACTTAGAAACAAATCAGTTGATGAAGCAGAAAAACCAACCGTTAATGCGTTGGCGCTCCTCTCAAGACACCTGCTCTATCATTTTAAGCAAAATCACTACTCACGCCAAAATCAAGAAGTCGCTTTGAATTGCTTACAACGCGTTGGTCGGGCATTAGCAGCTAAAACACATCTAGCGCAGAGAGTTTCAAATAGTTTTGTTGGGCTTGAGTCTGGTCAACCCCTTACTGAAGAGGATAAGGCTATCGGCAAGAGATTGTTGGCGATCCCTGCAGAATATAAGAAAAAATCTCATAAAGCGGTGCTTGCGATAAGTTCAGCGCTCCAAAGCTGTGATTCAGCTGTGCCAGGTGCAGACGATGAAAAAGAAGCAGAGCTTCCACTTATGGCTCAGCCTCCTGCTTACCCGCAAGCTGATCCAGCTGTCAGGTTAATTGAAGCCATCAGGGATCATGCGATTAATATTCCTATAGGTCATGAAGATACAATTAATAAAATAAATGCATTAAGTAAGAAGCTGTATGAAAGAGTGTGTGGATTATGCGGTGAAGAAGCGGCCCTCGGTGAAGAGTGGAATGCACTTTCTGCTCGAGGTCAAGCTGTTCAATCAATGGTGCGACGAGTTACTCAGGTTCACCCGATTACACGGGAGGCTGCTGAAGCAAAAAAAGCAATGAAAGCATTGACGCAGCTCCATGCTTTGCATGCGTATATTTTAAAACCGGCCAACGCAAGAGATGCAGAAAGAGTACGTTTGTTAAGAGCGCTTCCGGCTCGAACTGCGCAGGTCGGACGGCCGGCGATTGAGCACAAGCATGCTCTTGGCCAAGACCCTGGGAACGACAGTAAAGCGATCACTCGTATGTTAGCGCCGCCTTCAACGCTCAAAGAGCACGCGAATCATCTCGAAAGACTCGGCCAATCTTGGCAGTATGATTGGCAAGAAGCCATTCCAAAAATGTTAGGTGTTTTTGCGGCGGTTGCGGAAGATTTAGGAAGCTCTGATCGAGCGTTGAATGCGGCTGATGTGGTGCTGATTGAAAAAATGGTGAAATTTTATGATAACTACCTAGGAAGCCAAGGTTTAAAAAATGATGAAGATCCGCAGCCTGTGGGGAGGCTTAAAGAAGTTGCGCGCAATTCACATGATTTATGTAGAGCTGTATGGCGACAAGCAATTAAAGTACCAGCACCTGATCGTTCTGTGTTTGAAAGAATTCACAAAAATTTAAAAAATCAAGCGGATGAATTTAGCCATTTAGATTTTCAGCGCTCTTTAGCGCAAGTCGCAAAAAGTTATGGATTTTGGGTGGGTCAGACTCGCAAAAATATTCCTGAGCATAAAAAGTGGGTAAGAAATTTTGCTAGCCGTGGTGTCTGGGGAACTCCTTACCCAAGTCTTGAATCGGAAGAGTTTGAAAGTAAAATCAGGCAGGGCGCGCTTCGCTATCAATTTATGCCAAAAGCAGGCACGGGCAATCGTGATATTACCCCTGATGACTTAATGGCAGAAAATGCGTTTGATCCATTGCTCCGTAATTTACAAGAAAATATAGATGCGTTGGATGCTTTAGATGCTGCTGCAGATGAATTGAAGATGGATCCTGCAACGGGCAAAGTGAATGCTTTTGAAGAACTCATTGAGAAAATTAAATCCCTAGAGGGTTTGGTTAATATTCTGAGCAAGGATGCTAAGTATATGGCGAGTAGCACTTGCAAGGTCAAGATTCGGGAGGTAAATCAAAAAATCTTTCTATTGAAAGAAAGGATGCATGATAAAATGATTGTGCCGGCAGGAGGCGATAAAGAGAAGTATAAAGAAGCTTGTTTTAGGCTGCCTGAGCATGAGGCGTTTTCTCGCTATAATATGCGAGATTATTATTTCAAAGAAATATTTGTTCGAGCAAATGCCTATAACAATAAAACGTATGCTGGGATGGATGATCTGAAAGCAGATATCGATAAACTCGATAATGACATGAAGCTTTTAGTGAGACAATATGCACCACTGATTAGAGGGAAGAGCAAGCATGACATGCAGAAGATGCTCAAAGCGTTTTTCCTCGATGAGAATAAGCTGGCTTCATACCAGCAGCTAGTTGGACTTAAAAAAAGATTGATTGCAAAAAGAGAGGAGCTGCGCCAGGCGCACATTTCTGACCCGAATATGTCGGCACGTGAGTTAGTGATCGCTAACAATATGGCGTATTTTACAAGGGGTGGACCGGCTAATGAAGCGGGTGTAATGGCGATTCAGGATGCCTGGAATCCCGGCGATCCTGAGTTTAAAAATATTAATGAAGCGACTGAGTTTACCAGTACATATGTGAGCTGCGATAAATGGAAAAGACCCCTTAAAGGGCCTTCAAAAGCATCGTTCACATATAGGCGTGAAGCCTCTCCTGCTGGCGCTACTGATTACCCTAAAAGTACGACACAGATTAATAGGGTGTCAAATCAGTCGCACCGTCGAACACGAACAGCATTTGATGCGATATTGACCCATTTACGCGGCCGTATCGATGCTGCATTACAACACAATGCGAGCCTGCCCGCTGACCAGCGCCTCGACGATAGTGAGGTGATACGAGCAGCATTGGCTAAACCGATGTTTTTAAACGTGGGTAGTCTGAAGGATCGTAAGGATAGAGATCAAGTTGTCAAAATGGACAGCATGTATCGTGCGGTTCACAAGGAAATTGCAAAAGAAGCAGGGTTGGATAATGTTGCCAATATGGGATTGCGAGTGATGCATAAAGGGCATGAAATTGAGGCAAGGAATCTTTCAACGTCACGTTTTGGTAGTGGGAAAGTCAACATGGCTTCGGTAGATAAAGCAACGGAAAACTGGATGGAAGCACACGATAAAACCTGGATGAAGCGTTACAGTAAAAGCCAGCCTGGAAAACCACTGAAAACTGTGATTGCGCTGGCAAAAAGGGAGGTGCATCCACAGTTTAAAGAGTTGGCGAAATTGAAGAAAGCGCATAATCCTAGCGCGATTGATAGAGATGAATTGAAATTTAATGAGGCGGTTGGGAATTTGCCAGAATTGAAGAATGAGGCTGATGAGGTTCAGCAAGGTCTTCAAGAGGATTTCAATGAACGATTTTCTGCAAACTCAGATTTTCGCAAAGCGGCCTTAAGTGAAAGAGCGGAAGCTGCTGTTGCTATTATTGAGTTAAAGCAGCGTCCTCCTGTAGTTGAGGCTAAAATGAATAGTGAGCGCGCAAAGGTTCGAGTATGCGATGAATATTTGAACGTGTCAGGGAAAGCGGCGAGACATTTGCATAAATTGGTCGAATATCTTGCTCAGGGAGATGCTAAGGTTGATGGTCCGCATGTTACTGCATTGCATGCTTTTCTAGAAATGAGTAAAGACTACCTGGAAAGAGATAAGCCTGATTATTCTGATCCGCGAGCACTACTAGACTTTGAGAATCAGTCTGAAATTTTGCAGCTGAAAATGGATATTGCCTCTCAAGGCGTGGTTGCCAGTGCGCGGCATGTGGGGCCTCCTGCTGCAAGATCTGAAGGAGTTACGGATGTGCTTGCAAAAGTGCAAGAGCAGGTTGGGCTTGCTGTTGCTGGGAATGGGGATGCTAAACAACTTGAGGCTGGGCTTAAAGTGCTCGCGTGTCTTAACAGTGTCATTGAGGTTGAAAAAGTATGTGCGTCTTATGAGGATAAAATACAAGCTGCGAATCCAGGCATTCTCTCGGTTAATCTGTATGAGGCGAACGTTAAAGGTCTCGAGTTTTTGGAAAAATGTGCAGAGTTTGCAGCTAAAGATGATCCGGATCAGGCCGATAGAGCCGAGTTGTTCCGGGCCAAAGTTGCATATGATCATGCTAAAAACGTTTACGAGCTAGAAGTGGAGCAAGGTCAGCAGGCAGCTCCTCAGCAACCAGGTCCAAGATGAGCGGCGCCTATTTAGATTTAGTCCTTCTCATTCGCAAGACTAACGCGCAACTGCCTGCCACGCATATCGCTGCCGTCTAGGCTGAGTGCTTTAGCTGCAGAGGCGGTGGTTTCGAAGCTGACAAAACCGAAGCCTTTTGAGCGGCCGGTTTGGCGATCGCGGATAATGCGCGATGAGGTGATGGCGCCAAAAGATTCGAATTCAGATTCGAGTTGGTTTTTGGTGATGCCGTAAGAGAGGTTGCCGACGTAAATCGTTGATGAGTCAACGTTTTGTTCAGATTGGCTTGAATTGCGACAGAAAAGTTTTTTGAGAAATGAGATCATGGGTGGCCCTTTAATTAGTATGGAAAAAAATTATCATTAACATGAAAGCGGCAAAATTTTAACGTATCTGTAATTGAGAGGAAAGGCTTTGTGGACAAAATCGCGAATAATGGTCAAATACGAGCCATGGAGGTGCGTGATATTCCTGAGGTGATGAAAATTGAGTCAGAACAGGGGGTGAGTTCATGGACGGCGCCTAAGTTTGAGAGTGCGTTGAGAGCGGGAGATTCTGGGGTTGTTATCGAGAGCGATGACAGCTTGATAGGTTTTATACTCGTGAAAACGATTTCCGGGGTGTGTGAAATTTTAACAATCGGGGTTAGTCCCGATGTTCGCCGACAAGGGATTGGGGTAGTATTATTAGAGTATGTGCTGCGTGACGTGGATGAAGCCATATTAGAAGTCAGGCGCAGTAATGCCGCAGCCATTGGGCTGTATGAAAGAATGGGGTTTACCGAGTGTGGAGTGCGTAAGGGATATTATAATAACGGGGGGGAGGATGCGATTGTGATGAAGAAGAGCGCGTCATCCCGGACTTGATCCGGGATCCATAAAATAAAGGACAATAAATGCTAAAAAAAATCGCAAACATATTTCGTAAGCTCGTGGGTTCTTCTGAATCAGCGCACGATATTGCCTTGTTTGCGCCACAAAACCCTTCACCTATTTTGCGAGTTAGTTCGCAAGGGGTTTTAATTTATCACAATGACAGCGCGGCTTTGTTAGTTGACAAGTGGGGAGTGCGCATTGGGAAAAAAATTCCAGAAGAGTGGTTGCGGCTCGCACAAGATGTGTTGTCTGAAGATGAAAGTCGTTCTGTTGAAATTAGCGTAGACTCGGTAATTTATTCTTTAGCGTTTGTTCCCATTGCGAAAGAGCGCTATGTGAATATTTACGCGAGCGATGTAACGCAGCGTGTTGAGAACGAACATAATATTATGGCAATGAAAAACCTTGATGATTTAACAGGCTTACCGACAAAGGTGTTGTTTGATAGTTTGATTGATGAATTACGCGTTTTACAAGGCGATGAAAAAATTGCGTTTGTCGTTATCGGCGTATCACGGTTTGATGAGGTGATGCATGCGCTTGGTCGAAATGCCACTCGGCAGTTAATGAAAACATTTGCAATGCGTTTACAAAGTGCGTTGCCTGAGCAATCTGTTTTATGTGCATTGTCGTTCAATACGTATTGTTTTGCGATCAGTGATTCAAAGCAGGTTGCGAATGTTGATTTATTGGTAGAAGACGTTTCGGCCAACATCTCTGGGAATTACGCGATTGACCATATGCATGTTAACGTGAGTGTTAATGCCGGTGTGGTGATTCATGAGGAAGGTGATCTTGCGTTAACGCGATTAATCGAGCAAGCCAATTTGGCATTGTATCACGCTAGATCACATAACTTACCTTGTCAGTTTTACGCTGAAAAAATCGATGCGAAAATTAAAGAGCGACATCAATTGCTTTTGGATTTGCGCCGCGCGCTAGTAGAAGATCAGTTTGAAGTTTATTATCAACCGCAATATAACATTGCATCGGGCAAGCTATGCGGGGCTGAGGCGTTGGTTCGGTGGCAGCATCCGAAGAGAGGTTGGGTTTCGCCTATAGACTTTGTGCCGTTGGCTGAGCAAACCGGCCTTATAGTGCCTATTGGCGAATGGATTATGAAGGCAGCCTGTGTTCAAAGTCGTTTAATTCAAGAGGAATGCAGCGCGGCGGTACCGATTGCAGTGAATGTCTCCGCTGCACAGTTTCATGGTGAGGGTTTTGTGGCAACACTGATGGATATTATGCGTGAGACGAAGATGCCTGCTAACTTGCTTGAAATTGAATTAACAGAAAGCATGTTTATGACCGATGTTGAAAGTGCGATTGCGATTATGCATGAGGTGCGAAAATTGGGGGTAGGGCTTTCTATTGATGATTTTGGTACGGGGTATTCTTCCTTGAATTATTTGAAGCAGTTTCCGGTGAATAAGTTAAAGATTGATAAGTCGTTTATTGATGAGCTTGAGGTTATCGGTGATCGATGTGCGATTGTCTCAACAATCATTCAGCTGGGCCAGAATTTAAATTTAAAAGTTATCGCTGAAGGAATTGAGACCCAACATCAGCTTGATATTTTGACCAAAGAAAAGTGCGATGAAGTGCAGGGGTATTTGTTTAGTAAGCCGCTGTCGTTTGAAGAGTTTAAGGCGTTGGTTTCTTCGAAATAGAATGGATCCCGTATCAAGTCCGAGATGACGGACTGTGCGTCGCCCCGGCCCCCGAGCCGGGGTCCATCAAATTTAATAATTTCTAATTTAAACACTATAAAAACGAGGCTGATATGGAGAAGCTTTCATATGTGTATATTCTTGCGAGTAAAAAAAATGGAACACTTTATGTGGGTGTGACGTCAGATATTGTTAAACGGATTTGGGAGCATAGGAATCATGTGGTTCCAGGATTTACTAAACAATATAATGTTACTAAGCTTGTATATTATGAAGAGCATGGGGATATTTATGAGGCTATAACGCGTGAGAAGCGAATAAAAAAATGGTTTCGTGAATGGAAGATTGAATTGATTGAAAGCCTTAATCCGAGTTGGGATGATCTTTATGAGAAGATTTGTGAGTAATTAGATGGATCCCCGATCAAGTCGGGGATGACAGGTGGTGCGTTGTGCGGGGATGATGAAAAGAGTGCGTCGCCCCGGCCCCCAAGCCGGGGTCCATTATAATAAAAAATTTTCCAAATCATCCGCACCACCCACATACTCATCATCCAACCAAATCTGTGGCACAGTGACAGGTGTTTTATCACCAATAATCGGTTTCACTCTCGCAAGCATTTCATATAACGCGCGTGGAGATTCAATCACGTCGTGGTATTCATATTCAATATTCTTAGCATCCAGCGCCGCTTTTGCTTTCGTGCAATGCGGGCAATTCTTTTTGCCAAACACATGATTGCCTTTAAGCGGCGTGCGTTTTGCGTGTTCGGTCACGATGGCTTGTACCAAAACACCGCGATTAATCGCGTTACCCTGACTAATCACCTTGCCTTCCACCATCACAATCGGTGCGTGCCAACCGCCTTTTTTGAGGGGTCGCCAAAAGAAGGTTAGCCAGTCAAATGTAGAAACCCTGGTAGGGATGCCGTCTAAATCAGTCTCTAAAGTATGCTTCAAAATATCATCTGTGAGGGAGCACTCACCGCAAGGGATTTTCACGCTGAAGGGACCAAATTTGCCTGCCCATTTGTAAAATGTGATGTTAATTTTGTCGTCCATTTCGCTGAGGTCTCCGTCGTGAGGGTTTAGTAGATATTCCCATGGGAGACTACTCACTGTCTACGCTTTGGGATATAATGATGCGCTTAGAGACTTTAGAAAGCGATAAAATGATTGAAACCGGCGTAATTGTACAAAAAATAAAAGATTTGCAGGCCCGCGCAGATGCGCTTCGGGGGTATCTTTGACTATGACGAAAAAGCCAAGCAATTAGCGGCGGTTGAAACGGAGCTTGAAAATCCCAATATTTGGGATGATCCTGAAAAAGCACAATCTCTGGGCAAAGACCGCGCAAGGTTGTCCGACACCGTCGAAACGCTCGACGACTTAAAATCCGCACTCGATGAAATAGCCGAACTCTTCCAGCTCTCCCTCGCTGAAGGCGATGAAGACACCATTAACATCATGGCAGAAGATGTTGAAAAGCTAGGTGTTCAAGTCCACGACCTTGAGTTTCGTCGCATGTTCTCAGGTGAGATGGATGCCAACAATGCTTATGTCGACATCCACGGCGGGTCAGGCGGCACAGAGGCGCAAGATTGGGCTGAAATGCTATTGCGCATGTATCTACGCTGGGGCGAACGCCGCGGGTTTACCACACAAATTATTGAAGCCTCTGCGGGCGATGTTGCAGGTATCAAAAGTGCAACGATTAAATTCGAAGGCGCTTATGCTTACGGATGGTTGCGTACCGAAACCGGCGTGCATCGTCTTGTGCGAAAATCTCCGTTTGACTCAGGCAGTCGCAGGCACACCTCATTCGCATCTGTCTTTGTTTCTCCTGAAATCGATGACAACATTGAAATTGATATTAACCCCGCTGACCTTCGCACAGACACATACCGTGCAAGTGGCGCAGGCGGACAGCACGTTAACCGTACTGACTCTGCAGTGCGCATTACGCACTTGCCAACAAACACGGTTGCGCAGTGTCAAAATAATCGATCCCAACATCAAAACAGGGCGCAAGCTATGGTTCAGTTGCGTGCAAAGCTCTACAAATTAGAGCTGGCCAAACGTAACGAAAAACAACAAGCACAAGAAGCAACGAAAACCGATATAGGATGGGGGAATCAGATTCGGTCTTATGTTTTAGACCAATCGCGCATTAAAGATTTACGTACCGGCGTTGAAACCGGTAACACAGGTGCTGTTTTAGATGGCAGCATAGATCAGTTTATAGAGGCAAGTTTAAAAAGTGGAATCCAAGATGGTTGATAAAACGGAAAATGATACAGTAGAAGTTGAAGAAGATATTAATGCGATCGTTGCACAGCGTAAAGAAAAGTTGGCTGCAATGCGCGAAAAAGGGAATGCGTTCCCTAACGATTTTCGCAGAGACACAACATCGCAACCGCTACACGTAGAATACGATGATAAACCCGCAGAATATTTTGATGAAAACAAGATCGAAGTAGCTTGTGCTGGTCGCATCGTATTACGCAGAATTATGGGTAAGGCGAGCTTTATCTCAATACAAGATATGTCGGGTAAAATCCAGGCTTATCTTCGTCGCGATGACTTGCCTGAAGGTGTTTATGCCGACTTCAAGCATTGGGATATGGGCGACATTGTTGGTGTTAAAGGCACGCTCTTTAAAACCAAAACAGGTGAGCTTTCGATTCGTGCGACAGAGTTACGTTTGCTCACAAAATCACTGCGTCCGTTGCCTGAAAAGTTTCACGGTTTAACCGATCAAGAAATGCGATATCGTCAACGTTATCTTGATTTGATTGTGAACGATAAGTCGCGTCAAACCTTTATCGCGCGTACGAAAACAGTGAATGCGATTCGTGACTTTTTAAATAAGCGCGGTTTCTTGGAAGTTGAAACGCCGATGATGCAGCCGATGGCTGGTGGGGCTGCGGCGCGTCCGTTTGTCACAAAACACAATGCGCTTGATATGCAATTGTTTTTGCGTATCGCACCTGAGCTTTATTTAAAGCGTCTTGTTGTCGGTGGTTTTGAGCGTGTGTACGAAATCAATCGTAGCTTTCGTAATGAAGGGATTAGCACAAGGCATAATCCTGAGTTTACGATGCTCGAGTTTTATTGGGCGTATGCGGATTACAACGACCTCATGGACTTAACTGAAGAAATGCTGCGTGAAGTGGCTGAAGCGGTTACGGGTTCAACAACGCTTGAGAGTCATGGACACACTATCGACTTTAACAAGTCGTTTGATCGCATGACGATTAAAGAGGCGGTGTTGAAATACAACGCCGATATTACAGCTGCTGATTTAGAAGATGCGGATAAGCTCGCTAAAATTGCGAAAGGCTTAGGGATTGATGTCAAGCCTTCTTATGGCTTGGGCAAGTTGCAAGTTGAGGTGTTTGAGAAGACTGCTGAGCATGAGTTGGTTCAGCCGACGTTTATCACGGCTTATCCTGTTGAAGTTTCACCGTTGTCTCGTCGTAACGATGACGATCCTTTCTTAACAGATCGTTTTGAATTCTTTGTTGGCGGACGCGAAGTGGCTAATGGTTTTTCTGAGTTGAATGACGCAGAAGATCAAGCTGAACGTTTTCGTGATCAAGTAAAAGAGAAAGAGGCGGGTGATGCTGAGGCGATGAGTTATGACGCTGATTACGTGTTGGCGTTAGAACACGGCATGCCACCGACAGCGGGCGAGGGGATTGGTATTGATCGTCTTGTGATGTTGTTGACTGATTCAACTTCCATTCGTGATGTGATCTTGTTTCCGCATATGCGCGCTCAAGGTTGATGTTTAGAAACGGCGGCGTCAGTTTGCTTTCATGCATACTGGCGCTGTTGTTGCTAAGTGCTTTGCTTTTATTTGCTTCCAATAGTTTTACTTCGCTGCATTCGCATGCGATTTCTAAGTCTTTACAATCAATTCTCATTTCTGAAATAAATTATGCGCGTTCGTTAGCGTTGACGCATTATTCTAAGGTGACACTTTGTCCTACGACAGCGGGTGTTGCTTGTGAGTCCTCCTGGTCTGATGGGCAGTTGATTATCATGGATGATAAGCCCATGAGAGTTTTTCAACAGAAGGCAAAAGGCATGTTGACCTATAAGGGGTTTGGGTCGTCGCCTTATTTGGTTTTTGATGCAGCAGGCATCAATTTTGCAACAAACGGAACATTTGCTTATGTTGATCCAACTGGAAATAAAACGTTGTGGCGTTTAGTTATTAACAAAGCTGGCAGAGTACGGGTTGATTCCTGATGCGCACATCTTTCCCGTCATCCCCGACTTGATCGGGGATCCATTTTTAATCATATGGACCCCGGCTCGGGG
>Ga0209425_10001710_pt1 | contig 25531 bp, 22 predicted proteins | sample COG_05_FD_184749 | JGI IMG/M metagenome (GOLD analysis project Ga0209425, IMG submission 184749) | Pelagic Microbial community sample from North Sea - COGITO 998_met_05 (SPAdes) (version 2) | ecosystem: Environmental > Aquatic > Marine > Neritic zone/Coastal water | place: Helgoland, sampling...
TGAAACGAAAAAAAAAGCAATTTATGTAAACAAATTTTTTACCACTCGTATTGAAGGATTAGAGGATCAAGAAAGTAAATTAATTTTAGATTACTTATTCAGTCATATAGAAAAAACAGAATTTCAAATACGTTATAAATGGAATAAAAATGATATGGCTTTTTGGGATAATCGTTGCACAATTCATAAAGCTCTTTGGGACTACTACCCAAACGAAAGAAAGGGCAGGCGGGTTACAATTAAAGGAAATATTCCTTTTTAGTCTTTTTAATATATAAAAAAAAGTTATGGTATTCATAAATTTTTCTATTTTATTTATGACTTAGTTTTTAATATGTTTTTTTAATAATTTCAACTTTACTCATTGGTATTATTATGTTCAAGCCACTTAATGGAATTAAAGTTATTGATTTAACAAGCGTTTTAGCCGGACCTTATTGTACATATCAATTAAGTTTGTTGGGTGCAGAAATAATTAAAATTGAAAATATCTTTAATGGTGATTGGACCAGAATAGGTGGAAAGGACGATGATCTTAATAATCAGTCCATGGGTAGCTCGTACCTTGTACAAAATTCAAATAAGAAATCTATCCAAATTAATTTAAAAACCGATAAAGGTAAGGAGATAGTTTATAAATTAATAAAATCCGCGAATATTTTTGTTGAAAACATGAGACCAGGCAAAGCTGAAAAAATTGGTTTAGGATGGGATCATTTGTCTAAGTTAAATAACAGTTTAATTTACTGTTCAATCTCCGCATTTGGACAAGATGGTCCATTTAGTAGAAGAGGAGCGTATGATCATGTAGTTCAAGGTATGAGTGGTATAATGTCCACAACAGGTACCAAAGAAACTGGTCCAACTAAAGTTGGTGCTCCTTTTATAGATTATTCAACAGGCCTGAATGCTGCTTTTGCAATTACATCAGCTTTACTTCAAGTACAAAAAAATAAAAGTCCAATTAGATTAGATGTTTCTATGTTGGATACATCATTTCTTTTAATGGCTAACATGGTTACAGAACATTTAAATTCTGGTTGGATTCCTAAACCTATGGGAAATGAAGCACAGAGTGGGTCTCCCTCGTCTGGTTTGTTTGATACGAAAACAACACAAATACTTCTAGCGGCTAACAATGATCAACAATTTAGTTCATTATGTGATGCTTTAAATACAATTTCTTTTTTTGATAAAGAGAAGTGGATTATTAGTGATTATAGAGAAAAAAATAAAAGAGATTTGCGTGCTAATTTACAAAAAATCTTTAAATTAAAAACAGCAGAATATTTAGAGATACTTTTAAATGAATATGGCGTTCCTGCTGGCAAAATTAGAACTCTGCCAGAAGCCTTAAACGAAGATCAATTCAAGCTAAGAGGTCTATGGAATCCAATACATATAAAAAGTATTGGCAAAAATTATAAGGTACCAAGTGTTGGCTTTAAAGTTAATTGTAACTCTATAAAAGCAGATGAAGCTCCTCCCACTCTAGGAGAAAATTCTAAATTAATCTTGAAAGATTTAGGTTTTACAAGTCAAGAAATAAAATCATTATTTAAAGAACAGATTATTAAATAATTAGCGAAGTTTATTTAGTTCTTCTTTATTAATTTTTACTCCTAAACCATGGTTGAAATCAGGAATTGTAGACATTCCCAATTTAATTTCAGGATTAGGGTTATTTAATAACGAATTAAAGAGTGAACTTTCTTTAAATTGATGTTCCATTAGAGGATTTGTTTTTGCCGCGGAACAAATTTGAAGGGTATGGGCATGAGAAATTGGTCCGCTTGGGTTATGTGGAGAAAAAGCTACATTTTTTTTAGTCATAAACTTTTCAATTTCAAGCATTTCGTCTGGTCCACCTGCATATTTAATATCAGGCATCATTACATCGTATGTTTCAGCTTTTACATACTCAAGAAATCCATCTTTAAGGATTTTTGTTTCTAGTCCAGCAAGTTTTACTCCGATAGAGTTTGCTTTTATTCTTAAATTTCTTATTGAAGATAAATTGCTTACGTTTTCAGCAATTGGACATTCAAGCCAATAAAGGTTAAATTTTTTACATTCATTTAATAATTGAAGGGTCGCGTCATAATTAAACCTCCAATGGCAATCTATCATAATCTTTGTGTTATTTCCAAAAACATCCCTTATAATAGCTATCCTATCCAAACCAATTCTCATACTATATTTCATTTCATTTGTTGTCATGGTTGGACTTACTTCGTCAAAAGGAGCAAATTTTATAAATTCAAATTCTTCTGCTTTAACTTTTTTGGAGTTTAATTCAACTCCATTTAGAGATCTATCAATTGTTGATCTATTGAAATTTGCATATATTTTAATAGATTTTTGATTTTGCCCAAAAACTTCACTTATTGTTTTTTGTTCTATCTGACCTTGGATATCCCAAAGGCATTGCATAATTGCAGAACTAATTGAAGCCTCAACAATGTTTTGAAAAGGTAACAAGGGCTTTATTTCGTAGGGAGTTTTATAAAATTTCTCTAGAATAACTTTAAAAATTTTTCCTTTAATTTTAAAAATATCGTCTTCTTTGTTAGGTAATGTTGCTTCCCCCCAACCTTCAAGATTATTGGAGTCTTTTAATAAGATAAACACCCATGTTGTTTTTTTTGAAATTTTTGCTTTAAAAATTTTAGCTTCAATTATTTTGTTATTCATTTGAGCCTCTGCATAAAATTTTTTATAATGTTTATATATTTATTTTATATAAAAAATTAAAAATTATTATCTATATCTAAGTTTGTGACTAATTCTTTAAAAAACAAACTTTGGTATCCTCTTCTAGTAATTACACCTGTTTCCCTTATAATATTAAAGTCTCTGATTTTTAAAATTTTTAACCTTGGGTCATCATAACTTTCAAAAATATTTGCCTGTGTAAATAGTAATAGGGATGACTTGTATAAAGAATTTAGTCCCATTCTTAGTGAATTAGTAGAAATAGAAATATGAGGTTTTTTTAGATTTTGAGAGGAAAAGCAATTGAAAAAAAGATCTTCAGTTTGTTGAGATGTTGAAACTATTGTAAAATTAAATTTTGTAAGGTCCTTTAGATCATTTTCCTTCTTTGTCAAAGGGTGGTCTTTAGAAGCAATGATAACATACTTGTCATTTCTTAGAGACTTATAGTCGAAATTTTCTAAGTGTTCCGGTTTCCTTGCAAAGAGAATATCTATTTTATTATCAATTAAGTTTTGAAGTTGAATATCTGGATTATCTACATTGAAGTCAACGCGAATATTTGGAAAGCTTTCAATTGTTTTGGCTACAGCTGATGGCAAATTGCTGGTTACCCAGCCGGCACCAGATCCAATTGCTAAATTTCCTTTTTTACCTGTGGTGTGATAATTTACTTCGTTCCGCGCATTTTCAAAAAGTGCAATTATATTCTTTGCATAAGGAACTAAAACTTTGGCATCTTTACTTATTAATAATTCACCTGATTGCCTTGTAAATAAATCTTTTATTCCAAAAGTTAACTTTAAATTTTCTAATCTCTTGGAAATAGCTGGTTGGGTAATATTCAAGCGTTTTGACGCAGCGGTAATACCTTTTTCTTCTATAACAGTTAGAAATGTTTTTAATTCAATTAAATTCAAAGCTTCATAACTTTATTTTATGCGTATATAAAAAATATAAATTATATTTATTTTTTTTATTTGTCTATAGTTTTACATGTTAATTAAAAAAGGGGGCTGTAATGAGCGAAAACTTACTTATTTTGCTTTCTGATGAGCATAATAAAAGAATGCTTGGGGTTTCAGGACATAGCCATGTTAAAACTCCAAATCTAGATAAACTAGCTAATGAAGGAGTTCTTTTTGAAAATGCTTATTGTAATTCCCCAATTTGTGTTCCCTCGAGGGCAATTCTAGCAACGGGAAGATATAATGCAGAAATTGGATATTGGGATAATGCAGACCCTTATGATGGGAAAATACCAAGTTGGGGACACCGTGCAGTTGAAAATAATTGTGATGCCGTATCAATTGGAAAGTTACATTTTTTAGATGATCAAGCACCAACTGGTTTTTCTCAGCAAATAAACCCTTTAAATGTTGTTGGTGGTGTAGGAGATTTACTTGGCTTAATTAGACAAGAGCTTCCTGTTAGAAAGGGGGCAGCTAACATGGCTAAAGATGTTGGAAGTGGAGAAACAACATATTCTAATTATGATAAAAAAATAGCAGAAGACGCAAGAAATTGGATCAGTAATAGAAAAATTAATGACAAACCTTGGGTCCTCTTTGTATCATTTGTTTGTCCACATTTTCCTCTTATCGCCCCTAAAGAATTTTATAATATGTATCCTGAGAATGAGGTTCCTTGGCCATTATTGTACGACGAAAATAAAAGGAGCCAACACCCTTATTATGTGGCTATGCGTAAATGTATGAATTATGACGATTACTTTAATGAAGAAAAAGTTAGAAAAGCAACATCAGCTTATTTTGGTTTATGTAGTTTTCTTGATCACAATATTGGTTTAGTTTTAGAAGCTTTAAAAAATTCAGATTTTGCTAATAACACTAATGTTATTTATACTTCAGATCATGGTGACGCTCTCGGAATGAGAGGGATGTGGGGTAAAAGTACCATGTTTGAAGAATCTGCTGGTGTACCCATGATCATGAAAGGCCCAAATGTGCCAAGATCTAAAAGGATAAAAACTCCTGTTAGTTTAGTAGATATTTTTCCAACTGTTGTGGACAGTCTAAATTTAAATAAAAACTCTAAAGATAATGACTTGCCTGGAAAATCTTTGTTAGAAATAGCTATTGGAAAAGATGATTACGATAGAGTAATCCTTTCAGAATATCATGCTGCAGCCTCTCCGGTAGGAGCATTTATGCTTAGAAAAGGGAAGTATAAATATGTGTATTTTGCAGAGGGATATGACCCACAATTGTTTGACTTAGAATTAGATCCATATGAGGAAAATGATTTATATTCGGATAAAAAATTCAAACACATACTGGATAGTTTCTATAATGAATTGATTAAAATTTGTGATCCAGAAGAAGTGAATAAAAGAGCTAAAAAAGAGCAAAACGACAAAATTATAAAACATGGTGGAATAGATGCTATTCGGGAAAGAGGAGATTTTGGATACTCACCTGCGCCAGGTCAAACGCCAAAATTTAATTAAAATTAATGATTACAGTTGACAAAAATAAAAAAGAAAAAAAATCAGATATCATTAAAGATATTTTAATAGGGTTTCTTATTTTAATAATTAGTGTTGGTGCTTTTTTTACATATAATCCAGCGGATGCTCCACTTGATATGGGAACTGATGGTATGAATTTTGCCACCTATCCACTTGGTGTGGCAACACTTTTGACTGTTCTTGGTCTTATATATTTAGGTAATTCATTTTTAAAATTTTTTGCATTGAAAGAAGATTATAATTTTTTGAATTATTTTTTCCAGTCAATTAAAGATAATAAATCACTCTATTTTAAAAGAGTAAATACTGTTGTTTTACTAATAATTTATGCTTTTTTTCTTGGTGAAATTAATTTTATGTTACTTACAAGTATTTTTCTTTTTCTAGGCTTTTTTTTATATGATCGAAGAGATTATTTACTAATGCTTGTTCTGTCATTACTTGGTGGGAGCTTTAGTTATGCTCTGTTTGTTTATTTTCTTAAATTACCTATATAGGAGATAATATGTTTGAAGGTTTGATGGGTGGTTTTGCTAATTGTTTTGAACCCTTCAATTTACTATTATTATTTTTAGGAACTTTTTTGGGTTTACTAGTTGGTGCTCTTCCAGGTCTTAGTTCTCCTATGGCTATAATAATTTTGTTACCTGTAACTTATTCACTGCAACCACTCCCAGCACTACTTACAATGATTGGGGTATATGTAGGGACTAAATTAGGTGGCTCCTTTTCTGCTATTTTACTTAGAACACCTGGTACACCAGCTGGAGCTTGTACTGCTTTGGATGGGTTTCCTATGGCAGAAAAAGGCCATTCTGGATTAGCTTTAGGTTATGCAACCTATTCTTCATTTTTTGGAGGAGTTACAAGCTGGATAATAGCTGTGACATGTATCCCTTTTATTTCTGGGATAGCTCTTAAGTCATCAAACGCAGATATTGCTCTGATTGCTATAATGGGTCTGGTAATGGTTTCAGCTTTTACTCGAGGGTCAATGTTAAAAGGATTTATAGGTGTTTGCATAGGCCTTTTAATAGGTTCAATGGGAATGGACAGAACTGATGCAATCGAAAGGTTTACTTTTGGCTCATTAGACTTGTTGTCAGGAGTTCCCTTTGCTGCTGCTCTTGTAGGATTATTTGGTTTTGCAGTAGTTATATCAGATTTATCACTTATGAAATCTACCTCAGAACTTGTGACAACAAAATTTAAGATTGTTTTACCTTCAACTTTAGATTTTTTAAAGAGATGGAGAGCATGGTCTGTTGGTGGTTTTTTTGGATCAATTATAGGTGCTGTTCCTGGAGTTGGAGCAGATGGTGCTACTTGGCTATCATATGGAACTGTTAAAAATAATTCTAAAAACCCCGAAGATTTTGGTAAGGGAGAACCTGATGGCGTCGTTGCACCAGAAACAGCAAATAATGCTACGACTGGGGGAACTATGGTACCTATGTTAACTCTTGGTATACCAGGTGATGCATCTACAGCTATCATGATAGGGGCTCTTTATTTGCATGGTCTTCAACCTGGCGTAACTCTAATGAAAACAGGCGCAGAAGTTGTTTATGGAATGTTGGCTGGTTTACTCTTAGCTGGAGTGTTTATGTTTGTAATTGCAATGGGTGCTATTAAATTTTTTGTTTATGTTTTAAGGCAACATAGATCAATTTTGTTTCCATTCGTAATGGTTTTTGCAACCATGGGAGCCTTTGCAAGTTATAATGAATATTTTCCAGTATATGTTGCTATTTTTCTTGGTGTATTTGGCTTTATAATGGAAGAAAGAGGGTTTCCAGTGGTTACAATTGTTCTTGGAGTGATTTTAGGACCAATTATAGAATATAATACAAGAGTAGCTCTACAAGTAGCTAATGCAGATTGGACTACCTTTATTGACACATGGCCAAGAATTATAATGATTGGTATTATAGCATTCCTTGTTTTTAATGAAGTTAAACAAGGATTATTGAGGCGAAAACTTTCAAAACAAAAATTATAGGAGGAGAATATGAGAATTTTAATATTGGGGATGTTTTTTCTTTTTAGCACCCTTAGCAGTTTCGTTTTTGCTGCATATCCAGAAAAGGCAATAAGGGTTATAGTTCCATATAAAGCAGGTGGAGGTACAGATTCAATTGCTCGTGGGTTTGTTGGAGCTTTTAGTAAAGCTGCAGGTGTAGATGTTGTTATTACAAATGTTAATGGTGGTGCTGGCTCCAAGGGTATTATTCAGGTTATGAAATCTAAACCTGATGGATATACTTTATTATTAACTGGCTCTACTGACATAATTGGGTTGTCAACATTTAGAAAAATGCCTTTTAAAGCAATAGGTAGCCTTGAAACTGTTGGAGGTATTTATACTACACCAACTTATGTTTTAGCTCACAAAGACAGAGGTTATAAATCACTTGAAGAAGTCATAGCAAAATCTAAGGCAAACCCAGGAACTTTGATAGCAGGTATTGGTGGTAAATTTGGTGCTCATGATGTTTTAGCTAATGCTGTTAATGGTTATAAAAATGCAGGGTTTAGAATTGTTGCATATGATGGTGGAGCAATGTTAAAGAAAGCTACAATTGCTAATGAAGTTGACATATGTATTATTCACTCTCCAGTTTTGCTTAACGAAGTAAAGGCAGGTTTATTAAATGTTATAGGAACAGGTGGTTCTTTAGCAAAAATTACTTACCCACCAATTCAGAATACTAAAACTCTGAGAGATATGGGCGTTCCAGCTGATGTTGGTGTTACAAGAGGTCTTTGGGCTCCCAAAGGAACTTCTAAAGAAGTGATACAAAAACTTGAAAAGTTTATTGCAGCAGCTGCAAATAGTTCTGAATTTAAAAAATTTGGCAATAACTTTGGATTTGCTCCAAAATATTATACTTCCTCACAGTTTCTAGATTTATTAAATTTAGAGCAAGGAGTTTACAATGATATCAAAGGAAAATTTATGAGTAAGTAATAGTTATAAATTTAATTAAATTAAAAAAGAGAGAAATAATTTCTCTCTTTTTTTTAATTAAAAATAATTTATTTAAATATAAAGATCTAGATCATAAGAGTTAATAACATGTCAAATGCAAAAATAGATAAAATTGAACTAACTTTATTTGAAGTCACATTCAGTGATGTTGAAGAAAATAAAAGTGGGATTGGGATTGTTTATGTACCTGGTAGTAAAAATAAGCATATCCGATTTGGAATAAGAATCTTTGATACTGACGGAAACGTCGGAGAATATATTCCTCCTAGAAGTAGAGCTAAAATTATTATTTCTGCATCAGAAGCTCTTTCTTATCATTTAATTGGAAAAAACCCAACACACAGAGAGTCTATATATCGTCAGTTAAGAGGGTTATGTAAACATGTTGGTGAAGTTGGTATAGGACCTATTGATATTGCATTATGGGATTTAGCTGGAAAAAAACTTAATTGCTCTATATCAGAGCTTTTAGGTGGTTATAGAAAGACTCTACCAGCTTATGCTAGTACAATGCATGGTGATAGAGAAAAAAATGGTTTATCAAGTCCAGAAGCATATGCTTACTTTGCTGAAGAATGTTTGGAGCTTGGATATAAGGGATATAAAATGCATGGTTGGGGTGGAGATGTTAAGGAAGAGATAGCTATGCTTAAAGCTGTTGGAGAGCGTGTTGGAGATAGAATGAAAATTATGTATGATGCTGGTTGTCATTTTAATACTTTAGCGGATGCCCTTGAAGTCGGAAAAGTCTGTGATGACTATAATTATTATTGGTATGAAGATCCTTATAAAGATGGGGGAGTATCTATCAACGGTAATCGTATACTTTCAGAAAATTTAAGTACGCCTATCTTAGTAGGAGAACATATAAGAAATTTAGAAACATCTGTTGACATGTTAACAAGTGGCGCTTCTTTTTTTTCAAGGGCTGACCCGGATTATGATGGAGGAATTACTGGGTGTCATAAATTAGTAGTATCTTCTGAAGGTCTTGGAGTGGATTGCGAGGTACATGCTTGTGGGCCAGCGATGAGACAGTTGATGGCTGCAAGTAGAAACTCCAATTTTTATGAAGTTAATTTGGTCCATCCTAAATGTAATAACCCTTGGTCTCTTCCAGTTTATAATTGTGATTATTCTGATGAACTAAACTGTATTGACACAAATGGCAATGTTTTGGTTTCTAATGAACCAGGATTGGGTGTTAAATATGATTGGGATTACATTTATAAGAAAAAATTACAAACATTAATTGTAAAATAATGCAACATAATTATTTGATAATAAACTTAAAATTATGAGTGTTGTATTAAATTATTTTGAGTTTGATATAATTTTAATTATTTTAATTTCTGTTTTTTGTGGTGCTCTTATTAAGGGTGTAGTTGGAATTGGGATGTCTATGTTTTCCGTACCTATTATAGCTTTATTTTTACCTCCAACTACTTCAATGATATTATTATGTATTCCCATTTTTGTTACTAATATTTTACAAATACAAATCCACAAAGGTATTAGTTCTTATAGGTTTGCACCAATGTTTGCAGCTTTAGCTTTAGGCATAATGGTTGGTTGCACCCTGATCTTGGAAATAAATATAACAACAATTTCAAAAATTATTGCTGTTTCAATTATTTTCGCTGCAATAGTTAATTTAGTAGGTTTAAACTTTCAAAATATTAAGCCAAATCTTGAAAAAAAGATTACTATTCCATTAGGTTTTTTTTCTGGAATTATTGGAGGTTTATCTAATATGTACTCTCCATATATTTTAGCTTATCTAGTTTCAACAAACCTCGAGAAAGAAGCATTGATAAGAACTATTGCTACAATGTATTTTTTAGGTTCTTTGCTGATTTTTCCTATATGGTTTTATAATGGTTTAGGTAATATCAATGATATAGCATGGAGCTTTATATTACTATTTCCAGCAGTAATAGGTCAGAAAATTGGAACAAAAATAAGAGATCAAATTACAAATAAGACATTTAAGACAATTATACTTTATATTTTGATTTTAATTGGAGCATTACTTTTAATTAAAAACATTTAAACTTTGAATATTTATTCACTAATTGGAGGAGGAGGATAATGCATACCTCTTTGACCTAGAAGTTCTCTTTCACCTAATAATCCTAAACTAGGTTTACCTTCATTGGAAATATTTGTAGGTATACCAACTAAATCTTTCTTATTTAAAAATGCTAAATCATCACCGTATAAATTATCTGCTAATATTGTTTTAAGCTTATTAAGTTGGTTTTGAAAATCACTTTTCAAAGAAACATCTATTAATTCTTTTGGGTCATTTTTTAGATCAAATAACTGAAAAATATTGCCATGTGGATACCAAACCAGTTTATACTGATCATTTGTAATCATTCTTGTTGCATTTATCCCTTCATTAGCTTCGGCATATAAGTTTTTTCTTGGTTGACTATCAAACATGCTTTGACCATTACAACTTGATGGAATTTTAACATTAGCCAAGTCTAGAAGTGTTGGCATAACGTCTGCTAAACCAACAAGTCGATTTGATGTACTACCTTTATTCACCTTTTTATTTTCTTTTGTTCCTAAAATGATCATTGGTATTCTTGTAGAATTTTCATACATAACTCTCTTCGCAAACAAACCAAAATCTCCTAACATGTCCCCATGATCTGATGTGATCATAATTATAGTATTATCTAAAAGTTTTTCCTCTCTTAAAGTTCCAATAACAATCCTAATTTGTGCGTCTATATGCGTGCATAATGCATAAAAAGCTCTTCTTACGTCATCAATCATTTCTGTAGACATTTGAGGCCATCTATCTTTAATATTTTTTAAAAAATGAGATAAGGTTTTCTCTGACCAATTACTTACTAATGGTTTGGGTATAGTCTTTCTTGTGTATCTATCAAAATATGTGTGTAAAGGGACAAGAGGTGGATGAGGGTGTGTAAAAGACAAATACCAAAATCCCGGTTTATCAGGGTTCCGACGTTTGATAGTTCTACACATTTGTTGCGTGGCCCAATTGGTAACGTGACAATCTTCTGGTAACTGCCATGTTCTCCAAGTATAGTCATTATTTGAAACACCATGTGAAAACTGTTGACCAACATGACCTTTTTCGGCAAGGAAAAGGTCATAATCATCTATAGAGCCATAATATGGACGACCCTCTTCAGAAATATATGCGTCATCAAATCCAATTCTATCTCTTTGAGGCATAACGTGAAGTTTACCTACTGCAAATGCTTGATAACCTGCATCACGAAAAGTTTGGGCAATAGTTTTGGTATTAGATGGCATTCTTAAATTTTTTTGAAAAATTCGATCTCCATGCAATTTAGGGGTTTGTCCTGTCATGAGAGTTCTTCTTGCGGGTATGCAGATTGGGCATTCTGAGTAAGCTCTGGTAAACCGAACTCCGTTTCTTGCAAGACGATCTAATGTTGGTGTTTCAATAACAGAATGACCATCACAACCCAAAAAAGAACCAGGCCATTGATCCATCGTAATAAGAAGAACGTTAGGAGAGCTTTTTTTATTTTTCATATTAATTCCCTAATAGTAATAAATTCTTTAATTGTTTTTTTCGAGCCAATTATCTTCAACTTTTGTTTCCCATTTATACTGATCTGGAGGTTGTACTGATTGTGCCCACGCTTTTAAAACTTTTTTAGAATTTATTTTTTTATTAATAATTTTTTTAATTTTTTTAGGATTCCATTTTTTTAAGGTTTTCTTCAATAGCAAAGACTCAATATTTGAAAATTCTTTTAATCCTGATAGGTTGTTCATTTCATCAGGATCAGACTTTAAATTGAATAATTGATTATTATAACCATGATAATAAATAAACTTCCAATTATCACTTCTTATCATTCTTGATAAATGTGGTTCTTTTAAATCTGACCATGACAAAGAGTTATCCATGCAGAATTCTGAGAATGTTTCATTTTTTAATTTCTTTGAATTATTCATAGCAATTTTTAAAAAACTTTTTCCATCAATATTTGGTAATTTCATACCGTTACCTGCATCAACAATAGTAGAAGTCAAATCAACTAAATTCACAATTTGATGACGTCTTTGTTTCATTGGTAATTTGTTTTTCCAGCTCATTATTAGAGGGACTTTTACAGATTCTTCATAAAAAGTTTGTTTCCACCATAAATCTCTTTCGCCAATCTGTTCTCCATGATCTGAAGTATATATAATCAAAGTATTTTCATAGAGATTGTTCTCTTTAAGAGATTTTATGATTTTTCCGACAAAACTATCTAATGTTTCAACAAGAGCATAGTATGCGGCCCTAGCTCTTACTTCATCTTCTTCTTTAATTTCGTTTAGACCTGTTTTTTCTCTCCAACTATCTAGCCAATCATTATTTCCTGAAAGGGCTTTTTTTAATCTAGGTGGTCCCACTTTATCTTTATAATAATTAAATAATTCAGGATTAGCGACATAGGGTTGATGAGGTAACATAAAACCAACTTGAAGTAAAAATGGTTTTTTATTAGTTTCTGTATTTTTAGACCCAAAGTTTTCTAAATATTTAACTGTTTCTGCAGTTACTTCTCTATCAAGAATTTCATAACTCATTTGTCCAGGGCCAGAGTTAAAGATTGACTCTTTAAATGGCCTCTGAGCTTTATCTAAAACTCCTAAACTATAATCAGATCCTCCATACCAATCACTGGAATGGTCAAAAACTTTTCTAGATGCAAAACCATGTAATTGATCAGGACCTATTGAGTGTAATCTACCTATTAAAATAGGATCATATCCTACTGCTCCTAATGAATGTGCCATTGTAGGTATGTCTGATGCTAAAGAGTCACTATTAGCCCAACAATTTTGTTTATAGGGATATTTGCCTGTTAATAACGACATTCTTGCAGGCAAGCAAATTGGGGAGGGAGTATAAACATTATCAAATGAAACACCATTATTTGCTAATTCATCTAAATGTGGTGTCCTAATAATTTTATTTCCATAACTTCCAATTAAATTAAAAGCATGCTGGTCTGATAAAATAAAAAGTATATTAGGTTTAGTTTTTTTCATTTATCCACGAAGACTTATAATATTATGTGTATGTACCTGCACACCTTTATTTATATGTGATGTGGCTACCCCAATTATTTCTCCATATTTTACTATATTTTCCCCTTTTTTAATCTGCTTTAAGGAAATTTTATGACATAACTTTATGTTTTCTTGTATAAAAAGAGAAACCATTTCATTCTCACACTTAATGTAAATTTCTGTACTTTTTTTAAGTTGTTTTACCGATGTGCAAACATTGTCTATACTATTAAGGATAATCGCATCAAAATTTTTTTTATGCATCACAGACTCCTATCAATCCTAGAGAAAACTTCAAAAGAGTCGTTAAAAATCTCTCCCCAAGTTAGAGATCCTGAACAAATTTCAATTATTAATTTCCATAACTCTTCAGAAGCTGAGGTAACTGATTTCTTTCCTAAAAAAACATCTGAACATTTAAAGTCTAATTGCTCATTCAATTTTTCACATGCCTCTGGGTTGGCGCTAAGTTTGATTGAAGGAGCAATATGGTTATTAAAACTATTTCCCACTCCTGTAGAAAATAATGTTAGTTGACATCCTGCAGATGAAAAGCCACTCAAAGATTCCGGTGCATAGGCTGGAGCATGCATTAAAAACATTCCTTTTCCCCTAATCTTTTCTCCCCAGCTAATAACATTTTCTATATTTTGGGTCCCGCTTTTAGCAATGTTGCCTAAAGATTTTTCTTCAATAGTAGATAAGCCAGATTGAATGTTTTGGTAACCAGGATTATTACCAATAAGATCAATACTTTTTGATTTTGCAAAACTAAGTTGAAAATTTACTGCCTTAGTAATTTTTTCTGAAACTTCAGAATTTTGGGCTCTTTTTTTCAAAAGATGTTCAGCACCAAGCCACTCAATAGTTTCTCCAATGACTGCACTACCACCTAAATTTATTAGTTTATCAGCAATTACACCCATTATAGGATTTGCAATTAACCCAGAACTTGGGTCTGAACGACCACATTCTAAACCAATTGATAAATTTGAAATTGAAACTTTTTCTCTTCTGTTTTTTGAAATTTCTTTGAGTAAGCTTGCTCCTTTTCTTAATCCTAATTCTAAAAGCTTGATGGCATCATGATTGCACTCATCTAATGTTAAAAGTTCAACAGGCTTTAATGTTTTTTTTATCTTTATTTTTATAAACTCACCCATAGGTGGGTCTGCACTTATAATTAAAACTCCTCCAATATTCGGATTTTGAGCAAAACCTATAATTGCATTATCCTGTCTAACTTTGTCTTCTCCAATAACTCCTCCACCATATGGGTTATCAATGAACAAAGATCCTTGAATAAGACTTGATATTTTCCGTGCTGTTGGACCTGTCAAACCAGTAATAGAAATTATTAGTAATTTATTTCTTATTCCTACTTTTCCATCTTTACGTAAATATCCCCAAAATTTACTTGTCATTTTTTAAGCACCTATCATGATTATACAAGATGGCAAGCAACTTGATGTTCTTTATCAATTTCCTTTAACGCAGGTATTTGTTCTGAACATACTTTTGTGGCATGTGGACATCTTGTATGAAATTTACAACCTGATGGTGGAGTTGTTGGGCTTGGTATATCACCTTTGATAAGAAAGTGTTGCTTTTTCCTTAATTGTGGGTTTGGCATAGGTATAGACGAGAGTAAGGCTTTTGTGTAAGGGTGTTGAGGATTTTTGAACAAAGTTTTTCTATCTGTTATTTCTACAATATTTCCTAAATACATTACTCCTATCTTAGAACAAATTTGTGCTATTACTGATAGGTCGTGAGCTATGAACATATATGATAATTGAAATTCTTCTTGCAGGTCCATAAATAAATTTATTACTTGAGCTTGAACAGACACGTCCAGTGCTGATACAGGTTCGTCTGCAATTATTAGGCTAGGATTTAGGGCTAATGCTCTTGCCAAGCCAATTCTTTGTCTTTGTCCACCAGAAAATTCATGTGGATAATTATTAATATGAAATTCACTCAGGCCAACTTTTTCAAAAATTTCTTTTAAACGTTCTTTTATTTGAATTTCATTACAAATTTTGTGTAAATACATTCCTTCAGATACAATTTTACCTACAGTTAACCTTGGGTTTAATGATGAGTAAGGGTCTTGAAAAACAATTTGAACATCTTTCCTGATTGGAAACATTTCATTTTTCGATAAAGATGTAATATCTTTTCCTTTTATCTTAATTGTTCCTGATGTAGGCTTCACAAGCCTCATTATAGATTTTCCAAGAGTTGACTTGCCTGAGCCACTCTCTCCAACTATTCCAAACGTTTCACCAGCTTTAATTTCTAAAGAAACGTTATCAACAGCCTTAACGTATTTTTTTTTAAAACCTAGGATACCTTTTTTTATAGGAAAGTAAGTTTTTAAATTTATTACTTCTAGAATTAACTCTTTTTTATTTTCTTTCATTAATCAAAATCCTTAAAACAGGACGCCCAGTGACCAGAAGATTTTTCTTCAAAATTTGGACTTACTTTTTTACACTTTTCCATTGCAAATAAGCACCTATTAGCAAACGAACAACCTACTGGTAAGTCATGTAATGAAGGCACTATACCTTTTATTTCTTCAAGTCTTTTGGGCTTTAACACATTTTTAGATATTTCTTCTAAGTTAGGAATTGCTCTCATTAAACCTTGTGTATATGGGTGTTTTGGTTTTTTGAATAAATCTATAACACTTGCTTCTTCAACTTTTTTGCCTGCATACATTACAATAACATGATCTGCTGTTTCTGAAATAACACCAAGGTCATGGGTTATCATTACAACAGCAGTCCCTAATTTTTTTTGGAGATTATTTAACAATGCTAATATTTGAGCTTGTGTCGTTACATCTAAGGCAGTTGTAGGTTCGTCGGCTATTAGAACTGTGGGCTCACATACTAGAGCCATTGCTATCATTACTCTTTGTCTCATTCCTCCTGACATTTCATGGGGGTAACCATTTAACCATCTGTCTGAGTCAGGGATTTGTACTAAATCTAGAATATTTTTGGCTTTTTCAAATGTTTCTTTTTTTGACAAGTTAAAGTGCCTATCAATTATTTCTGATATCTGTTTGCCAATTGTCATAAGGGGGTTAAGGGATGTCATTGGTTCTTGAAAAACCATTGATATTTTTTTTCCTCGTAAATTTCTAATATTTTTGTCTGACATTTTAAGAATATCTTTACCTTCGTGTAATATAGATCCAGAAGATATTTTTCCAGGTGGGTCAGGTATTAGTTTTAGGATTGCAAGAGAACTGACTGATTTTCCACATCCAGACTCACCAACTATTCCTAAGGTATGACCTTTTTTTAATTTCCAGGATAAATTATTAACAGCCTTAATGATTTTACCTCTTAAGTGAAACTCAACACTAAGATTTTTAATTTCAAGAGCAACTTCGTTCATGACATAGCAACCTGTTCTAATTTTGGAAGAGCATCATCTGGTCTACTATTTATCATATCCATAAGTTCTTTCTGAACTTTAGAAAAGGCAGGATCGTTATAAACGTTATCCATTTCTCCTGGATCTTCTGATAATATGTACATTTCACCTATACCTGAAATTTCTTCATATATAAGTTTTGCATCTTTTGTTCGTACAACTCTTAAATTAAGCTCTAATCCTGTTCTTGAACTTCTTAAGTCCCATTCATTATATGCAAAATCTCTATTATCTTTATTGTGCATTAAACTCATTAAACTTTTTCCGTTTAAATCCATTGGTTTTGAAATATTTGCATAATCATAAAAAGTTGCTGGAATATCTAATGTTGAGACAGGGTCTTCAACAACTAAGTTTTGAGGAATTTTAGGACCTTTTATTATACAACCAACTCTTAATAGACTTTCATATATTATTGGTCCTTTTAACAATAACCCATGATCACCAAGCCATTCTCCATGATCAGCAGTATAGACAATCAAAGTGTTTTCAGAAATTCCTGTTTCATTTAAGGCATTAATAATTCTGCCTACATTATGATCAATTAAAGAAATCATCCCATAATAATTTGAGATTAAATGCCTTAATTTTTTTTCTTTGGGAGGAAAAACTCTTGACCATTTAGCTCGATGCGAAACTAAACCTTTATCTGGCATATCAGGTTTCCCTTCAAAACACTTTTTGTGCCACCAAGGCCTTCTTTCAAAGTCTCTTTCAGGGTTTTCTGGAAGATCTATTTCATCAGGGTGATGCATGTAGCACCAAGGTTCTGGACAGTTAAATGGTGTATGAGGGTCAGGGAAAGATGTCCACAACACAAATGGATTTTCTTTATTTTTTTTAATAAATTCAATCGTTTGATTGCCTACCCAAGTAGAATTGTGAAATGCAACTGGCAGTCCTGAATTCCAAGTTTGCGGTATATCTAGATTGGGTGGTAACTTTGTTCTGTATTCTTCATTTCTTTTATTACCCATTCCTCCATCATGAAGCCACCGTTCATAATGGTGAGCATTTGGAGGAGAGGGGATAGCCGCATCTAAGCCTGCATAATGTCCACCAACCATCGTTTCAACATGATCAAACCCCATATATGGACCAAACCAGTTAGGCCCAAGTTTAGAAATGCTAAATCTACATTCAGGTGTTCCTGTAGGTTCAAATGTTTTGTTGCTTGAAAAGTGTAATTTCCCTACAAAACCACTTTTGTACCCATTATTAGCAAAAGTTCTTCCAAACCCTTTTTCCCCAATTTCAGGATTTAAATCTATTCCATTATCACTTACACCATGTGTCCTAGGCAACAATCCTGTCAACATTGAACTTCTTGCTGGCATGCATACAGTATTAGGGGTAATACAATTTTTAAACCTCGTTCCTTTAGATGCTAATTCGTCTAGATGAGGTGTTTTTACCTTCCGTTTTTCAAATCCATAACAATCGCCGCGTTGTTGATCGGATGTTATAAATAAAATGTTGGGCTTTTCCATATAACTATCTCCTCAAGTAGCAACTTTATCTTTTGGGTCTAAATGATCTCTAACTCCATCACCTAGAAGATTAAATGAAATCATAGTTAAAAATAAAAATATACCTGGTGAAATAGAAACCCATGGTGCAAATGTTAAAAACTCATTTCCCTTTGCAATCATGGTACCCCAACTTGGAGTTGGTTCTTGTATTCCCATACCAAGAAAACTAAGTGTAGACTCCATCAAAATGACATTTCCAATTAAAACTGTTGAAAGAACAATTATTGGACCAATACAATTTGGTAAAATATGCATAAAAATAATTTTTGTATGACTTACGCCTATGGCGTGACATGCAGATATATAATCTAATTCTTTAATAGACAATACAACCCCACGTGTAACCCTGGCAAACTGAATAATTCTTCTAATTGATAATGCTAATACTAAATAGATAGGGTTTGGTCCAAGTATGGACACCATTGCTAAAGCTAAAATAACTCCAGGAATTGACATAAACACATCAACAATTCTCATTATAATTTCATCAACTATACCAGCAAAGTATCCCGAAATTGCTCCAATACTTACACCTGTTAATAGGCCAAAAATTATAGTTGTTAATGCCAGAGATAATGAAGTTGTTGTTCCATGAAGTACCCTTGAGAAAATATCTCTTCCAGTTGTATCAGTCCCCATGAAATGCTCTAGGCTTGGAGGTGCCAAGGCATTAGATGGGTTAACAAGGTCGTATTCATAAGGAGCTAAAACTGGTGCAAAAATAGCAATAAAAATTAAAAAAATGACTAAAGAGCAACTAAATATATTTAATTTCTTATCAAAAAAAATGTTTAAGTTTTCTTTAAAGTTAAGCCATGATTTATTTATTGATAAATAAGCTGAACCATTATTTTGTTTGTTATCTCCAAGCATTCTAAAACCTAATTCTTGGATCAATTAAAAGATAAATTATATCGACTAATAAATTAATCAAAGCAAAAGAAATACCAATAACTAAAATAGCACATTGCATCACAATGATATCTTTGTCATGGATAGAACTAATCAAAAGCTCTCCCATGCCCCTCATCGTAAAAATAACTTCAATTGCTACAGCTCCTCCAACTAGATTACCAGTTTGAAACCCAATTACTGTAACTACAGGATTTATAGCATTACGAAGAGCATGTACAAAAAATATCCTGCTACGAAACAAACCTTTTGATGTTGCTGTTCTAATCATGTCATGTGAGAGAACCTCAAGCATACTAGACCTTGTCATTCTTGCTATTAATGCAGCAGGGTGCAATGCTATTGAAGCAACTGGTAACACTAAAGCTTTAGCACCAAATTCTTCAACTGATCCTCCTATTGGAAACAAATCTAAAGAATATGCAAAAATCAAAATTAATATTAATGCAAACCAAAATACTGGTGTGCTAACTCCTATGATTGAAATTAATCTTGCTAATAAATCACCAACAGTTCCTTGATATATAGCCGAAATCATCCCAATTGAAACACCAATAATTATTGCGAATATCATTGTTAATGCTAATAGGTAAAGTGTGTTTGGCAAAGCCTCTAAAACAGCATCCATTACCACATAATCATTTACATAAGACCTTCCAAAATCTCCATGTAATGCGTTCCACATCCAATTCATATATTGTATTAAAATAGGTTGATCTAAACCTAGTTCTTTCCTAACCCTTTCAACCTCTTCAAGGTCAACACCAGAATAGCCCTCGAGGTCAATACCCAAGGCCGCATATGCAGGGTCACCTGGGGTAGCATGTCCTAGAATAAATGCAAAAGTAGCTATACCTATAACAGTTGGAAGAAAAGTTAAAAACCTTCTTAAGACCACTTTTAAAAACATAAAACATCCAAAAAAAATACCCCATCGTAAAGATGGGGTATATTAAAATTTTATTTATCTAACCAAACTTCTCTTAGATCTTCCATTCCTTTTAATTTCCCAGTTTTAAAATTTTTGACCCATGCATTTCTGGCTGTTCTATGATTTCTCCAATTAGCAAAAATAACAGGAACGTCATCAAAAATTATGTTTTGAAGTTTAATTAAGTTTGGTTTTGCTAATACAGGATCATTTGTTTTGACAATTTCATCTAGAAGTTTTTCTGCTTTAGGATTTTGATACCCACCTTGTTTGTTATAACCACTAGGGTTATTAGATCCGCCACTATGATACATATTCCAAGTAAAATCTTGAATCGTAGGACCACCAAGCATTTGCCATAAAGCCATTTCGTATTTACCTGTATACATTTGTTTTAGCAGTGCTCCCATTTTTGATTTTACAATGGATAATTCAACTCCAACTGCCTTCAATTGTGCCTGAATTAACACAGCTCTTTGAACATGGGCGCCACCATTTCCATGTAGCATTTTTAACTTTAACTGCTTTCCACCAGGACCATAACCTTCTTCTTTTAGTAGTTGTTTGGCTTTTGATATATTTTGCCGGATTGTCGATAAATCGCTAGCTTTAGTAAATGCAGGATGCCAAGGTGGAAAAATACTTTCAACTTCCTCACCAGCTCCTCTATACACGTTATCTATAAGCTCTTTACCATTAACAGCATACTGCAGAGCTTGTCTTATTTTCTTCTTTTTCAGAATGGGATGCTTGGTATTCATAGGAATAAGAGTAAATGTAGATGCTTTGCCTTCTTGTAAGATTAAGTTACTTCCTTTGAATTGAGGAAATTGAGATTCAGGAAAGGTATTAATTGTATCTAATTCACCTTTTTTTAATTTTAAGATTCTTACACTTCCTGATGCAATCATTTTAGCTCTAAAACCATCTAGGCAAGGTAACCCTTTCTTATAATAATTTGGGTTTTTATCAAGATGCAAGTGATCTTTTGCCTTAAAACTTTTCATAATAAATGGACCAGTTCCAACTGCTACCTTCGTTCCGTAATCTCTGCCAGCTTTTTCGACAGCTGAAGGTGAAGCAACTCTTAAAGAAGCTGCCACATCCCACAGGAAAGTAGGCCATTCACCTTTAGGGGTAAATTTTATGGTATGACTGTCAATAACTTCGTAGTTTTTTAGAAAGTTTTTCCACATTCCTGAATAAGGAGAAGAAATTTTTCCAGATTTTAATCGATCTACGTTAAATGCTACAGCCTTTGCATTAAACTCCGTCCCGTCATGAAATTTTATACTTTTTCTTAGTTTAAAAGTATAAGACCCATCGGAGGCTTGTTTAGGAACCTCTGTTGCCAATCCAGGTTTAACACCTAAGTTATATGTCATGTCTAATAAACTATCATAAATCAAGAATGAATAATAAACAGGATTTGCTCTTACTCCTGCATCCATTGAAGGATAAGCTAAATCAACAGTTTTAAATATTCCACCAGTCTTCGGGCACTTGAAATCTGCAAAAGCAGACGCATTGCTAAATAAAATTATAAATAGCCCATACCCTAACATTTTTAGCATGCGCAACTTAATATATTTTAAAATTTTAAACATTTTTTCCTCCCTATTTAAAACCTTCCTTTACGTTGAATTCCAGCTGAACTAGTATTCATTACAGCATCAATATGTGAATGCATTAACCTCAATTTTAAGCTATCATTAATTCCATTTTCCCAGAGATCATTGAATTCACCTGGATCATTTTCCAAGTCATAAATTTCTCCAAAACCTAGCCCATGGTAAATTATAGTCTTGTATCTGCCATCAAAAGTCATTGTGGCGTGTGTGTCTCTTACAATCCTTGGAGATCCCAAAGAGTCATTGAATTCAGCTACAACAATAGGTTTGTGAAAGTCAACTTCATTACCTGAACACATTTTTTCAAAGAGAGACTGACCTTGCATATAATAAGGTATATCTATGCCTGCTGCATCTAAGATAGTCGGAGCTAAATCAACTAGTTCAACTAATGCAGAACTAACAATGTTTGACTTTATCTTTCCAGGCCATGAAAATATTAATGGCACATGAACCAAACCTTCAAAAAAACGACTTCCCTTATAAATCAGACCATGATCTCCAAGCATTTCGCCATGATCACTATGAAAAATAATTAAAGTGTTTTCTAATTGATTTGTTTCTTCCAAGTAATTTACAAGTCTGCCAAAATGTTTGTCTAATAGCTCGATCATTGCATAATAATGTGCCTTGACTATTTTCCCATTAAATGACTCAGGAGGCCAATTACCGGGATTTGCGTAGCCACCCTCTTGAGGAGGAGGGGGATTGTTCCCTTCAGGGTTTATAGCATCAACAGCCTGTTGGCAGACTTCTTTAAATTTCTTTTGTCTTTCTATATCTTTAAGTTCAAATAAAGGGCCAGGCAAATCGTCTGGATTATACCTATTTCTATATTCTTTTGGAGGATCAAAAGGAGGATGGGGATCAAAAGGATTAATTGACAACATCCATGGCCCTTTTCTTTTTTTGTTAATAAACTTTATTGCCATTTCAGTACACCAAGTAGTTTGGTGAAACTCTTCAGGGACGCCGTCACAGCAAAAATTATTTACAGGTTCAAATAATTTTTTTAGATCTTGTTTTTTCTCTTCTACGATCCATTTCTTGTAATCATCACTCTCTGGGTTAAGTTTAGGTGTTGAATCATGGCTATAATAAAAAGTGTCATATCCATCATCTGTTCTTTTTTCAACTCCACCCTCCGCACTAGAAAGGTGAAGTTTTCCAATTAAACCGCAATCATAACCTGCATCTTTCAAAATTTTTGTAACGAGAACTTCATTATCTGGAAAATATTCTGCGCCATTTCTATGAGCATGTGTCGAGGCTGGGTATCTGCCTGTTAAAAATGATGCTCTGCTGGGAGTGCATATAGGACTTTGTACATAAGCATTAGTAAAAGCAAAGCCATTTTCAATAAATTTATTGATATTAGGTGTGTTTATATGTTTGTTACCGAGGGAATTAATGGTGTCATATCTCTGCTGGTCAGTACAATACCATAAAATATTTGGTAATTTATCACTCATTTTTAAAACCCTCCATAATGAATTGAATTATGGAAAGGTCAAAATAACAAATACATTTTAATTATTTATTAATAACTTTTAGTTATATTAAGTAATGGTTATTTATTTTTTGTTATGAGTATTTTGGTTTTAATGCTTTAATTATCATTCATAATAAGTATTTTTAAATAAAGAAAATAATAATGATTAAAGTACGGCAAATACAATTTTTTCTTTCTGTTATTCAATATAAAAGCTTCGTTAAGGCAGCTGAAAGTTTAAATGTTTCTCAACCAGGTGTAAGTAAAGCCATAAGAGAACTTGAAGAAATTTTGCAGGTTAAGTTAATTAAAAGACATCTAAATGGAATAGAAATTACAGAGTATGGAAAAATCTTAGAAAATTATTCACATCTAATTCTTAAGGATATTTCTAACGCAGAAAAAGAAATAAAGTATTTAAAAGAAGGAGTCATTGGAGATATTAATATTGGAGTGGCATTTAGCCCGAGAATTTATCTTGTTCCAAAGGCAACTATCAACTTACAGAAAAAATTTCCGAATATTAATTTAAATATTTATGCTGGTAGCAGAAGTGATCTGATTTTACGTTTGCTAGAAGGAAAAATAGATTTATTTGTATCTGCAATAGTGCCTGAGGACTTTCCTTCAACAGAAAAAGTTAAATCAATACCTTTGTATAAGGATACTCAATTTTTAGTAACTAGGGCAAATCATCCTCTTCAGCTAAAAAAAAATGTTAGTTTAAAAGACACTCTTAATTTTGATTGGATTTTACCAGAACACGAAAGAACATTAAATTTATTCAATATTAATAACCAGTTCTGGAAGAATAATTTAAAAAACCCAACAGCTAAAATAATTTATAACTCAGCTAACTTTGCATTAAATGTGATTAAAAATAGTGATTACATAGGGATTCATCCTAAACAAATGATTGAAACCCAAGGAGAGGGTGTTTTCAGAATTCTAGACATTAAAGGAATAACAATGGAGCCTTCTTATGGCATTACTTACCTTGAAAATAAACTTCAAAGAAGATCTGCTGAATTATTCATTGAAGAATTAATTTTAGTAAGTAAGGAGATGATTGAAAAGGGGTTAGTAAAAAAGTTTGATAAATAAAAATATAATAATCTTTGCTAAAACTATTGTTATAGGCATTTTGGGTGGCATTGTCTTTAATTTTTTTCTGTTACCTTTGCCTTGGATGCTTGGGGCAGCATTTAGTGTAGCTATCTTTGCATTATCAGGAATTAATGTTAACATAAAAAGAAGCTTTAGAGCTCCTTTTATTGGTATTACGGGCGTTTGGCTTGGCAGTTACTTCCAGTCAAGCATATTAAATGACCTTAATGTTTGGTTAATTTCTTTATTATTTTTAATTGTTTACGTACCTTTTGCACACTTTATCTCATATTATATTTTAATTAAATTTAGAAAAATTAACAAACCTGAGGCTTTTTTTATAGGATCACCTGGAGGTTTGTTAGAAATGACTCTAGGTGCAGAGGAATGTAAAGCAGATGCTAAAAAAGTTTCATTAATTCATATTACTAGAATTTTTTTAACAGTTATGCTTATCCCCAATTTAATACTTTTGTTTTTTCCAGGTGCCTTTGAAAGAGAACCTATTTGGCCAAACTTTGAAGGAAATTTTTTACATGTTATTGCATTTTTTATAATAATACCAGTTGGGCATTATTTTGGAAAAAAATTTAATTTTCCTGGATATCAACTTTTTGGCCCTTTAATAATAAGTGCAATTTTGCATATGATTGGTTTTTTTCAATTAAATGCAAATATTACCTTTTTAATAATTTCGCAATTAATTATTGGCTCTTTTTTTGGATGTAATATGAATGGTACAACTTGGAAAGTTGCTGGTAGTTATTTGATTGATGCATTATTTGTTGTCTTTTCTCTTACATTAAGTTTTGTTCCTTTTATATTTGTTATAAAACTTTTAACTTCAATTAAAATAGAAGCGATGGTTTTAGCTTTTTCGCCAGGTGGTGTAAATGAAATGGGACTTTTGGCAGCCTTTATTAATATTGAGCCTGCTTATGTATTAACACACCATTTATTAAGGTTATGTACGGTATTATTTTTATTAATATTTGCAAAAAAATACCTTTATCCAAAATTCAAAAAATTACTAACTTAATTTCGGTTTCAATAAATTTAGTTTTATATTTTAAATATTACTTTTTTCTATACCGGTTGAAATAAGCCTTATAAGGTATCCATAAAAAATAGGTAAAAAAGCAATTGAAACAGCTGGACCAATTTTTTCCACTTCTGCATAATGGTTGCCTATC
>Ga0209425_10001716_pt1 | contig 25478 bp, 20 predicted proteins | sample COG_05_FD_184749 | JGI IMG/M metagenome (GOLD analysis project Ga0209425, IMG submission 184749) | Pelagic Microbial community sample from North Sea - COGITO 998_met_05 (SPAdes) (version 2) | ecosystem: Environmental > Aquatic > Marine > Neritic zone/Coastal water | place: Helgoland, sampling...
AATTTATTTATCATTTTTTTTATTTTTATAACTAGTATATAAATGAAAATTCTCTCTTATGAATAACATAGATAATTTAATTGAAAACCTAAACAAAGAACAAAAGGAGGCTGTTCTTAGCACAGAAGGGCCAAATTTAATCGTCGCTGGCGCTGGTTCTGGTAAGACTAGAGTTTTAACTACAAGACTTATTCATATCATAAATCAAAAAAAAGCATGGCCTAATCAAATTTTATGCGTGACATTTACAAATAAAGCTGCAAAAGAAATGCAGAATAGGGTTATGCAGTATGTGAAGGGGTCTTCTAATGCTGTTCCTTGGCTAGGAACATTTCACTCTATAAGTGTCAAATTTTTAAGAAGGCATGCTGAAGCTCTAGAATATAAAAGCAATTTCACAATTTTAGATACAGATGATCAAAAGAAATTAATTAGAAATATTGTAAAAGGTGAAGATTTAGATGCTAAAAAATTTTCCCCTCAGTTAATCATGTATCATATTGATCAGTGGAAAAATAAAGGTCTTTTGCCAAAAGATGTAAAAATTGACAAATCAGGTTCAATAATCAAATCAATATTAAAAGTTTATGAAATATATCAAAATAAAACTAAAGATCTAAATGCATTTGATTTTGGAGATTTAATTTTATTTTGCGTAAAACTTTTTGAAGAACATAAAGACATTAGAGAAATATATCAAAAAAATTTTAGATATATTCTAGTTGATGAGTTTCAAGATACTAATTTTATTCAAAACAAATGGTTAAACTTGCTGGTGAATGATAAAGAAAATATCTGTTGTGTTGGTGACGATGACCAATCCATTTATAGTTGGAGAGGTGCTGAAATTAAAAATTTTCTTACTTTTGATCAAATTTATAAAAACTGTAAAGTTTTTAAATTAGAACAAAATTATAGATCTACAAAAAATATTTTGGATACTGCTTCATTTTTAATTTCAAATAATACGAATAGAGTAGGTAAAAAATTATGGTCATCAGCTAATCAAGGTGAGCTGGTTAAACTAAATTGTTACAGAACTGGCAAAGAAGAAGCACAAGGTGTGAGTGATATAATTGAACAAAAAATTAAAAAAAAATATTCTCTCAATAATGTTTCAATATTAGTAAGAGCTATCTATCAAACTAGAGAATTTGAAGAAAGATTCCTTCAAGTTGGTATTGGCTACAGGGTACTAGGAGGTATAAAGTTTTATGAGCGAGCAGAAATTAAAGATGCAGTATCATATTTAAGAATTATTAATCAAAAATTTGACGATTTAGCTTTAGAAAGAGTAATTGGTGCTCCTAAGAGAGGAGTTGGTGAAAGCACACTTAACCAAATTTATACTTTTGGTAAAGCCAATAAGCTATGTTTGGAAGACTCAATTATTAAGTTAATAGAAAAAGGAGATTTTAAACCAAAGATAAAAACCTCACTTAATCAATTAACTAATATGATTCAAAAATGGCGTAACGACTCATTTAAAATGAAACATTTTGATTTATTAAAATTAGTATTAGACGAGTCTGGATACTCATCAATGTTAAAAGATAAAAAGGATTTAGAAAATGAAAATAGGTTAGAAAACCTAAAAGAACTACTAAGAGCTATGCAAGATTATGACCATTTACAAAGTTTTCTAGAACATGTGGCTTTAGCTACTTCGATTGATCAGGAATGGGAAGGTGCAAAGGTAAATTTAATGACGATGCATGCAGCTAAAGGATTGGAATTTGATGTTGTCTTTCTTCCAGGTTGGGAAGAAGGATTGTTTCCTCATCAAAAGTCTCTAGAAGAAAAAGGAGATTTTGCATTAGAGGAAGAGAGAAGACTTGCTTATGTGGGTATCACGAGAGCAAAAAAAGAAGCTTATTTATCTTTTGCAATGAAACGGGCTTATCATGGGGATTGGATGGATGCACTTCCCTCTAGATTTATTAATGAAATACCAGATGAAAGTGTAGAAAAAAATGAAATGGATTTAAGTGAAAATGATGACTTTGAATTCAATCAAGATAATTCAATTGAGTTTGATGAAGAATATAGAAGCCCTGGATGGGATCGATACAAAAAAAATAAAATGTTAAAATGGAAAAAATAGATAAATTAAAAAAAATTTTTAATAGGGAAGAAATAGATGGATACATAATTCCAAAAAATGATGAATTTTTTTCTGAGTATATTCCAGATCATAATGATAGACTAAATTATATTTCAAACTTTTCTGGCTCTTATGGTTTTGCCTTAATATTAAAAAATAAAAATTATCTATTTGTTGACGGAAGATATACAATTCAAGCTAGCGCCCAAAGCAAAAAAAATTTTAAAGTTATTACAATTCCAGATAATATGCCGGAAGATATACTGAAAGGTAAAAAATTATCAATTGGCTTTGACCCAAATTTATTTACAAAAAAAACTCTATCTGTATTTTTGCCAGAGAGTAGATGTAAGTATAAAGCACTCGCTAACAATTTGATTGATGAAATATGGAAAAGAAAAAAAAAGAAGAGTAAAAGTAAATTTTTTATAATGCCAAAAAATTCAGTTAGTGAAAAACATCAATCTAAAATTAAAAAAATTACTAATTATTTAAAGAAAAAAAAATCTGATTTTTTATTTGTAACTGCGAGTGAAAACAATGCTTGGTTACTTAATATTAGAGGCCAAGATACAAAATATACTCCAATACCCTATAGTTATATTTTGATTGATAAAAATAAAAATATCAAATTTTTTTGTGACTTGAAAAAAATATCATCGTCTTTTAGAAAATATTTTAGAGAAATTGAATTTTTAGATATTAAGAAATGTGCTAAAATCCTTACTGAAATAAAAAAGAAAAATTTTATAATTGATAAAAATTCTTGCTCTTATTTTTTTGAGAAAATTATTTATAAAAATAATAAAATACTTAATTTAAACGATCCTATCAATTTTTTTAAAGCAATTAAAGGAAAACAAGAAATTGCGAATATTAAAAAGGCACATATTTATGATGGTATTGCTTTAACTAAATTTCTATTTTGGCTTAAGAAAAATTTTTATAGAAAAAAAATTACAGAAATAAGTGCATCACAAAAATTATTACAATTTAGAAAAAAAAATAAAAATTTTAAATTTTTAAGTTTTCCAACAATATCAGGGACTGGACCTAATGGAGCAATCATTCATTATAAAGCAACAAGAGAAACAAATAGAAAATTAAAGAGTGGAGATATTTACCTAGTTGACTCTGGTGGTCAATATGAATTTGGAACAACAGACGTTACGCGAACTATTTCTCTAAAAAATTCTAATAAGAGAATAAAAGATATCTTTACAAGAGTCCTCAAAGGACATATTGCAGTTGCAAATTTCAAATTAAAAAAAAATACTTCTGGATCTGTAATTGACATTAAAGCAAGAAAGTATCTTCAACAAATCGGTTTAAATTATGCTCATGGAACTGGCCATGGTGTTGGATATTTTCTAAATGTCCATGAAGGACCTCATGCAATTTCAAAAAGAAATAAAGTTAATTTACAAGAAGGTATGGTTGTATCTAATGAGCCAGGTTATTATGAAAAAAATAAATTTGGTATAAGAATTGAAAATCTAATTTATGTAAAAAGAGAAAGAAAAAAATTGTGTTTTGAAAATTTAACAATGGTGCCTATAGATAAAAATTTAATTATTCGAGAAAGTCTTAATAAAATTGAAAAAAAGTGGTTTAATGAATATCACAAAATTGTTTTCAAAAATTTAATAGAATCAATGAATAGAAATGAATCACTAGAACTTCAAAAAGCTTGTTCAGCTATTTAAAATTTTATTCCAATCCTTTTCTTCAATAATTTTAATATTTAATTGTTTGGCTTGTTCTATTTTCCTTTTTGTAGGTTTGACATCACCAACTATTAAAAAGTCAAGTTTTTTGGAAATAGATCCCATTACCTTACCTCCATAGCTTTCAGCGATTGCTTTTGCTTCTGATCTACTCATATTTTTAAAGCTACCAGTAAACATCAATTTTTTATTAGTAAATTTTCCATCTTTGATTTGTGTAGTGTGATTTTTAATATTCAGTTTATTTATTAAATCTTTGATTATTCTTGAATTAGCTTCGTTGGAAAAAAAATTATCTATAGACTGAGTCTGTGTTTCACCTATTCCATCTAAATCAACAAGATTTGCAAGAATTTTTTTTCTATATTTAAAGTCAAATAACTTTGTGAATTCTTTTATAGAGCTAAAGAAACTTGCTAAAATTTTTGCATTTTCTTGACCTATATGTCTAATACCAATTGAATAAATAAATCTGTCTAAAGAAATCTTCTTTGATTTTTCAACAGCTTTTTTTAAATTATTAATAGATAGTTCACCCCATCCCTCTAAATTTTTAATCTTACTGTAGTCCAAGTCAAAAATGTCTGATGGTTTTTTTATAAAGTTTAAATCCCAAAGTTGTTCAATCACTTTTTTGCCTAGTCCCTCAATATTAAAGGCCTCTTTTGATACAATATGTTTAAGTTTTTCTCTGGCAGTAAAATCACAATTGTAACCTTTTACACATCTTCTAACAGCATCAAGTTTTTTTGTACTTTTACTAAATTCTTTTATAGTTTCAGAGCCACATAAACATTTATCTGGAAAGATGAATTTTCTACTATTTTTATCTCTTTTTGTTTTATCCGCTGATACTACCTGAGGAATAACATCTCCCGCTCTTTGAATTATTATAGTATCTCCTAAACGAATATCTTTCCTCCCAATTTCTTCTTCATTATGTAGTGTTGCGTTAGAAACAATCACACCACCAACATTCACAGGCTCAACTTTTGCAACTGGAGTAATTGCTCCAGTTCTGCCAACTTGAATAATGATATCAATTACCTTTGTAACTGCTTGCTCAGCCGAAAATTTATAGGCAATTGCCCATCTAGGTGAATTAGAGGTGCTGCCTAATCTTTTTTGTAAGTTTAAATCATTAATTTTGTAAACAACGCCATCAATATCATAGTCTAGAGAAGAACGTTCTTGATCTAGTTTATTATGCTGAGATTCAATTTCATCTACTCCATTTATAATATTAGACAAAGGATTAGTATTAAAATTCCATCTAGAAATTTTTTCGTGAAATTCTGATTGAGTTTTAAATATCATTGGCTCTACTGCTCCGAATCCATAAGCAAAGTATTTAAGAGGTATTTTTGCTGTTTCTTTGGGATTTTTTTGTCTAAGAGACCCTCCTGCTGCATTTCTTGGATTAGCAAACTTTTCCTTTAAATTTAAAAAATCTTTTTTTCCAATAAAAATTTCACAACGTATTTCTAATAATTTAGGTGCGTTTTTAATATTGATATTTTTAGGAATACTTTTAATGGTTTTTAAATTCTCTAAAATATCTTCTCCAACAACACCATCTCCTCTTGACAGACCTCTTGTCAAAATACCATTCTCATAAATTAAAGTTGCAGATATTCCGTCTATTTTAGGTTCCGAAAAAATTTCTATATCATCATGATTAGAATTTAAAAAGTTTTTAATTTTTTTTAAGAAATCGATCATGTCATTTTTACTAAATGCATTCGATAGGGAGAGCATGGGTTTTAAATGAGGGATTTTCTTAAATTTATTTGAGGGTGGGGATCCTACTATATTATTTAACAAATCTAATTTTTTAAGAGATTTATCGAACTTTTCAATTTGCAATAGTCTTTTTTTTAAATCATCATATTCTGCATCGGTAATTAAAGGCTCATCTCGATTAAAATACAAAAAATTATGTTTTTTAAGTTCTTTAATTTTTTCTTTAAATTTTTTAATCGAATATTTTTCTTTTTTCATTAAAAACTAATTATTTAATTTTTTTAATTATTTTTTTTATAAAACTATCTTTATTTTTGTCTTTTTTAATTTTTGTTACTTTGTATTCTTTGTTGAGAATTAAATATGACTGCTCAAACCATTTACTAGAATTGTAATTATAGCCCAATAATTTTGCATAATTTCTTGCCTCATTTTCTAAACCAATATGATAATTAATTTCTACAAGTCTGTGTAGGGCCTCTTCAATAAAAATTGTAGTATTGTATTCATCAACAATTTTTTTTAGTCTTTTGATTGCTGGAACCCATTTTTTTACAGATATATAATATTTAGCAATAAACAATTCTTTTGCGGCTAATTGATTAATTGCTAAATCTCTTTTAAATTTTAGATCCATTGAGTAATCGCTTTCCGGAAATTTTTTTAGGAAGAGGTCAATTTCTTTTTTTGCTTTTAGTATTGGTTCTATATCTTTTTTTTCATCAGAGATTTGCTCGAAATATATTAATGATTTGAGATAATGAGCATAGATATTGTTTTTATCTAAAGGATATTTTTTTAGATGGCTTTGAATCTTTTCTAAAGCTTCATCGAAAAAATTTATTGCATAGAGACAATAGCTACCCATTATTGATGCCTTAGAGGCGTGCTCTATAGATTTAAAACTTAATTCTGCTTCAGAAAATTTTTTTTGAGCATAAAAAAAATCACCTCTTTCCATAGATTCATAAGCAGTCTGATAAACTTCGAATGCATTGCTTTGAACTCTAGGTTCATAAACAGGTTTTTCTTTTGAGCAAGAATATGAAAATATTAATAAGAGAAATAAAATTGTACGGTAATACATCTTTTATATTCATAGCAAATTAATTGTTATTGGTAAATTTTATAAATTAACTTTTACGCGTTTACAGCTAATTTTGTAATTTTTTCGGAGTCTAGTCGTTTTGAAAATTTAAAATCTTCTAATTCTATAAAACAAAAGGCTGTCTTGTTGTTAAAAACTTTTCTTAGGAACATATTTGTCAACTCATGGCCACCTTGATGGCAAAGAACTTTTCCAATAATTCTGTAGCCAGATAATAAAAAGTCTCCTGCTAAATCCAAGATCTTATGATTAACGAATTCTTTTTTGTTTCTTAGTCCTTCGGGATTTAAAACTTTATCATTATCTATTACCACTGCGTTATCTAGCGAACCTCCTTTTGCTAAGCCAAGCTTTTTAATTTTTTCTATATCCTCAAATAAACAAAATGTTCTTGAACAATAAATTTCTTCTAAATTTTCTTTTTGAAAATCAACAACATTTTTTTGTTTTCCAATTATTTTATTTTTATAATTTAATTGAAAATCTACCTCTAATGATGAATTATTTGGTTCAATAGAAATTTTTCTCTCTCCATCAATTAATTCTAATTCATTAATAATTTTTAAATATCTTCTTTTTTTTGCCAAATCTATTAAATTATTTTTTGAGATTTTCTCAATAAAATTTTTTGAAGAACCATCCATTATTGGAACTTCTTCATTATTTATTTCTATTAATGCATTGTCGACTCCAATTATATAAAGTGCAGCAAGCAAATGCTCAACTGTTGAAACCTTTGCGCCTTGATTATTCTCTAGTGTTGTACATAGTTTTGCTGATGATACGTTAGAAAAATTTGCTTCAATTAAATTATTGCTTTTTAAGTCAATTCTTTTAAATATTATTCCATGATTAGCTTCTGCAGGAAGTATGTTTAACTCAGAATTTTTGCCAGAGTGCAGACCCACACCTTTAAAACTTATCTTTTTTGACAATGTTTTTTGGTAAACAGTATTCATGGGAACTTTTATACTTGAGTATCTGTAGGTTTTTAAAACAACTAATGTTTCTAAAAATAACAATAATTATTCAAAAATAGCATCAAAAATCCTTGCAATTAGAGATTTTTTTGACTGTGTAAGAGGAATAGCTTCTGATTTCCAACCAAAATGAACAAGCTTATTTACAGTGCTAAAAATTTTTTTGTTAAATAAACTATCCGTTAAATTTATATGGCAGTTATACTCTGAACAAACTTTTGAAAAAATTTTATCAAAACACTTAATTTGTGATTTATCATTTAAATCCAAAAAGATATCTTTGGTAAAATTCTTATAATTCTTAAAATTAATATTTTTAAATAAAATAATATCAAAAATTTCTTTGATGCGTGCTAAAGCTATATCATAAATTAATTTCTTTTTAATTTTTTTATTCTTACAATCAATTAATAAATTTTCTTCAATTAACTCGCTTTCAGCTATATTATCTTTTAATTTAATTTTTTTTAATATATTTTTTATAATATTTAAATCTAATGAAGTTATTTTTGAAATATCTTTAATTATAATATCTGTTCCAAAATTAAATAATTGCTCAAATTTAAGAGAATTATTTTCATAATAAAAAATTTTAGAATTTTTTTGATTAATCTTTATTTGAAAGAAATTCTTTATGTTTAATTGTTTTTCACATGTGTATGCTCCTTCGATAAAGCTTTTTGTAAAGATTTTTTTTATCTTTAAGTTACATTTGTCGAAAATATTTTGTAAATTTTTATAATCATTAGTGTTGATTAATACAAATGATAATTCGTGAGCATAAAAATCACCAAATAACCCTATTGGCAAGTTATAAATTTCTTTGCCATCAAGATAAAACCTTGAATTAAAAATATGCAATATTGTTTTTTCAAACTCAATTTCATCTACACATGCTTTTAGCGTATTTAATATATAAGTAATATTTTCTCTTGAAATTTGTGATCTGTTTAATTTTTTAAAACCAGTCAAGTTTATATACTTAGTGCTAAAATTATCTAATATTAAAACTAACTCATTGAATGTAAAATTCAGTTTTTGTTCAATAATATAAATATTTTCTTTAATTAAATTAAAATTTTTTTGTAAAGTTGATATGCTGTTTTTTTCAATTTTTTCTATAGGAGCTTCTGATTTATATATAACCTTAAAGTTATTATGTTCATCCATTTTTCCAACAAGAAAAATATAATTTGAATCATTAATTTCTATATACAATTTGTGGTTAATATTGCTCATAATTTATTTAAGGATAAGTGTCTCATTTACCCTGTAATCAAAAATTCTATATTTTCTAAAATTATCTTTATTTTTTATACTTAAATAGTTCTTTAAACTATTAATATAATTCTTTGTTGGAAGTCTTATTGTTTTATTATCTAAAGTTTCAAGATCCCATCTGCCAGCTTCATACAATGACAATCTTTTTATTTGATTAAAAGGAAAATTAACTTTTTTCAAATCTTTAAAAAAAATTTTGAAATTTTCTATATTTCCGAATATTTGAGGTAAATTTTGATAATCAGGCAAATTATCAAATTCAATAAGATTAATTTTTTCGCTTATGTAAAATTTTTCTTTTTTATTAATCAAAATTGCAATTGGCTTTATCTCGAATATCTTAATTTCTAATGTGTTGGGAAATTTTTTTTTGATATTAAAACTATCTATTAAAGTATTTTTAATTAAAAGTTTTTCAATTTCTTTATTTTTTAAAAAGATTAGATTTTTATTATAAATTGATTTTAATGATCTTTTCAAATCTTCCTCTTTTATTATTAAATTATTTTTTATTTTTATTTCCTTTAAATCAAATTTTGAAATAGTAAATTTTTCATGAATGGTTATAGTGGATAATAGTATTAATAGTATTAAGGCGATAATCTTATGGCTTTTCATCTATTGACGCTTGCATCTAGAAGAATTTTTTCTACTAAATTTTCAAAAGTATAGCCTCCATAAAAAGCTATTTCGGGAACTAAAGATAAACTAGTCATCCCAGGTTGAGTGTTCAATTCCAGTATATAAAAGTTATTTTTAAAAAATTTAAAATCTGTTCTTGTAACACCTCTGCATTTTAAAACTTGATGCGTTTTTTTTGCTATTCTTAAAACTTCATTATATTTTTTTTTAGTCAAATTCGCTGGCATAATATGTTTGGTATTTGCTTTTTTGGTATACTTGGCTTTGTAGTCGTAAAATAATCTTTTTGGAATAAGTTCTATTGCCCCTAACGGTTTACCATTTATTACTGCTACTTGGACTTCTTGACCGCCAATAAACTCTTCAAAAATTAATTTATCATATTTTGTAAATAATAAATTAATTGACATAAATAATTTTTTAATATTTTTGCAGATTTCTACGCCCAGGCTAGAACCTTCATTGACTGGTTTTACAACAATAGGAAAATTAATTTTTCTATTTTTAATATTTCTTTGGATTATATTTTTTTTATAACTTTTTTTTTTTATTGAAAAATATTTAGGTGTTTTTATTTTATTTTTTAAAAATATCTCTTTTGAAATAATCTTGTCCATAGCGTTAAAAGAACTTATTACACCAGAGTGAGTATAGGGAATTTTTAAATATTCAAAATAACTTTGTGCTACACCGTCTTCTCCATCTTTGCCATGTAAGGCGTTAAAAATTACATCAGTTTTTTTTTTATCAATTAAATTGAAATTTTTTAGCTTAGGATCAAAAGTTGAAACTTTATAACCTAATCTTCTTAAAGCTTTGATACATGCTTTACCACTCTCTATACTAATTGCTCTTTCTCCTGAGGTGCCGCCTAAAACAACCAAAACTTTTTTAAATTTTTTTTTATTCACCAAAAATTTTAATCTCTAACTCTAGACTAACCCCAGTTTTTTCAAAAACCTTTTTTTTAACTTTCTTGATTAATTTTTCAATATCTGAGGCTTTAGCATTACCATCATTAACAAAAAAATTACAATGTTTTTGCGAAATTATAGCATCACCTTCACGGTAATTTTCACAGCCAGAATCTTTGATTAACATCCATGCTTTTTTATCTTTGCTTAAATTTTTAAAAGTGCTACCGCAAGTTTTTATTTGACTTGGTTGAGATAATTTTTTTTTTTCAATTAAATAAGTTTGTTTTTTTTCTATATCTTCTTTCTTTCCAATGGACCCTTGAAATTTAGCGGAAATAATAATTAAATCATTGGGTAAGTTGGTTCCTCTGTATGAAAACTTAATGTCTTCTTTTTTAATCTCAATTTCTGTTAATTTATTTTTATCTACAGCTTGAAGAGATATTAAAACTTTTGAAATATCATTGTTGTAACACCCGCTGTTCATTATAATTGCTCCTCCAATCGATCCGGGTATACAAGATAAAAATTCTAAATTTTCTAAATTATTTTCTTTTGCAAAGTTTGCAACTTTACGATCAAGAGTTGCAGCGCCAGCAACTATTATATTATTTTCAAGTAGATTAGTATAAGAGAAATTATTCCCTAATTTTATTACAACTCCTTTGACGCCTTTGTCTCTAAATAAAATGTTAGAACCTGCACCTAAAATTGTTGTTTTTAGTTTCTTTTTTTTAATTTCTTCTAAAAATTCAATTAATTGATTTTTATCTTTAGCTTTATAAAAATATTCTGCATTTCCTCCTAGATTAAACCAACTATAATTAGCAAGTTTTACATTCTTTCTAAAACTATTGTCTAATTTAATTAAAAAATTACTGCTTAACGTCATAAAGAGTATTTAAGTCCTGCCATCCATTTAGATATTGCGCCAGCACCCATCCCTATAACAATTTCGTCGCTGATTAGATTCTTCTTTAAATAATTGCGTAAATCTATCTCGTTTTTTACAATAATTACTTGCGTATAAGAATTTTTAGCAATCAAATTAGAAAATTTTACTAAATCAAAACTTAGGTTTTTTTTTTCGCCTGCTGCATATATTGGTGATATAATGACTAAATTTGATTTTAAAAAACATTTTGAAAATTCATTTTTTAAAGACATAACTCTAGAATATCTGTGTGGTTCAAAAATACTAATTATTTTTCTTTTAGGATTTACATTTTTAACTCCTTCTAATATCGAACTAATTTCGGTCGGGTGGTGTGCATAATCGTCGTAAAAATCGTTTTTATTCTTTGAAAATATTTTACTCATTCTTCTTTGAACACCGCTAAAATTTTTTAATGATTTTTTAATAATGTTTATATTTGCTCCAAGATTTAAACAAACTATTAATGCTGCAGAGGAATTTAGAACATTATGTTTTCCCAAAAGCTTTACATTTATCTTTCTTATATTATTTATTTTCTTATTTTTATCTTTAAAACTCAAATCAAATGTCGTGCTGTTAAAAAAATATTTTATTTTTTTTATTTGATAGTCAGCTCTTTTATTTTCCCCGTAGGTTAATATATTTTTATTTTTAATCTTATTTAAAATCTTTCTAATATTATTATTATCAATACAAATTATTGATTTACCCGTAGGGGGTGTTTTGTTTATAAATTCTAAAAAAGATTTCTCTAAATTTCTATAATTTTTATAATAGTCCAGATGCTCATAATCTATATTCGTTACAATTGAATAATTAATTGGTAATTTTAAGAAACTACCATCGGACTCGTCTGCTTCTAAAATTGCCCAATCTCCTCTTCCAAGTTTTGCATTGCTATTAAAAGAGTTAATAACGCCTCCATTAATAATAGTTGGGTCTAATTTTTGATCTGATAAAATTTTTGCTACCAAAGAAGTGGTTGTAGTTTTTCCATGCGAGCCAGTAATTATTATGTTTTTTTTTAAAGATACAACGTCAGCTAATAATTCAGCTCTTGAGAAAATTGATATATTTTTTTTTTTGGCATATTTAAGTTCTAAGTTATTATTTTTAATAGCGCTCGATTTAACTATAATTGTAGCTTTTTTAATATTACTTGGAGAATGGCCAATAAATATTTTTATTCCTAATTTTGAACAATTGTTTGTATTTTTATTTTTACTTCGATCACTTCCCTGAACTTTAAATCCCATATTTTTCATTATTTGAGCTAGACCACTCATTCCTATGCCCCCAATACCAACAAAATGAATAATATCTTTTTGCCCTAAATTAATTTTTTTCATCTAAGAGTCTTTCTAATTGAATGTATAGTTTATCAAAAAAATCTTTGTCTGAATGTTGTTTCTGTTTAAATACAATATTGTCCTTCAAAGATTTATTATTAAAAAAAAGCTCAACTAAATTGTACAGTTTAATTTTTATATCTTTTTCTTCAATTAAGTATCCATACCCTTTTTTTGAGTAAAACTCAGCGTTTTTATACTGATGATTATCCGCTGACGTAGGCAAGGGTATTGTGATAAAAGGAATATTAAAATTTATTAATTCACCTAATGCAGATGCACCTGAACGTGTTATGACTAAATTTACTTTTGAATAATAATTAGTGATTCGATTTGTAAAATTGAATATTTCATAATTTATTTTAGCTTTTTTATAAAACTCAGATAATTGATCATTTTGTTTTTTTTGACATTGTTGATAAATTCTAATTGGTATTTCATTATTTTTTAATTGTTCAAATATGTAAGGAAGCTTTTCTGCAAAGATTTTAGCTCCTTGACTGCCTCCTAAAACTAAAATTTTTACACTATCGAATTTATTTTTTTGGTCATTAAGTTTTGATTTTAATATTTCTTCTCTAAGTATATTGCCTACTTCAACAATTTTGTAATTATATTTTCTAGGTATACCCTCAAGTTCTTTATAAGATACAAATACTTTTTTTGTAAATGGTAATAAATATTTGTTAGCTTTACCAATGATTAAATTATTTTCATAGATAACAAATTTAATTCTTAAAATCGAGGCAGCTATACAAATTGGAAAAGATGAGTATCCTCCCATTCCAAATATAATTGAAGGTCTACTCAATAATAAAAATAAAAAAGACTGAAAAATTGAATAAATAATTACCATTATGGAAATCAATAATTTTATAGGTGTTGTTTTAATTAATGGAGATGAAGGTATTTTAATTAATTTAAAATTTTTATGATCCTTTAGAAAATTCCATCCCCTTGTGTCTGTTGTTAATTTTACGTTAAAATTTTTTTTTAATAAATTATTTGCAAGACTAATAGCTGGAAAAATATGCCCTCCGGTTCCACCAGTAGCAATTAAAATATTTTTTTTAGTCATATAAGTAAGATTTATTTTTAGTATAGTTTAATACTAATCCTGCTAAAATTGAGCTTCCAATTAAAGATGAGCCACCATAACTTAAAAACGGTAAAGTCATACCTGTGGTAGGTAATAAATTGGTATTTACTCCGGCATGTATAAATGTCTGAAATATTAATAATGACGCTAATCCCCCTAAAGAAATTTTTAAAAATTGATTGTCTTGATTAAAACAATTTTTAACGACTCTAAATCCAATATATAAAAAAATAGTTAATATTAAAATTGAAACTAGCGAGCCATATTCTTCAGATATGACTGCAATGACATAATCTGTGTGGGCCTCGGGAACACTCTCTTTTAATATACCTTCCCCCATTCCTTGGCCAGTAAGTCCACCTAATTTTATGGCGTCAAGTGCTGAAGACGATTGAAATTTATCACCCTGACTAGGATCAAAAAAAGCAATCAAACGATTAATTATATAACCAAATTTTTCTGGTAAGAAAAAGAGAAGAGAGCTTAGTGACGTTAAAAAGATCAAAAAGAAAATAAATATATATATTAAACTGACGCCAGAAACGAAGACGGTAGCAACCCAAGAACAAATTAATAGTATGGATTGACCTAAATCCGGCTGACCAATTAATAGAATTATGACTGAACAGAGCAATATAAAGCTTAATAGATATTTAATTTGTGGGTTTTTAAATTTTTCATAAGTTAATATTTTAACTGTCATCAAAATAAAAAAAGGTTTTAACAATTCAATTGGTTGTAGCCTAAATAAAGTTAAATCTATCCAACGTTTTGCACCTTTTACTTCAATTCCAATAATTGGGACTAGGGCTAAAAAAATAAAAGATATAGTAAAAAGCGGTATAACTAATTTTATAAATATTTCAGTTTCAATGACTGAAATTACAATCATAACTGATAAAGCTAAAAAAGTAAAAATAAGGTGTTTTGTAAAGAAAAAATAAAAATCCTTGTTAAGTCTCTCTCCTGCTAGTGATGATGTTGAAGAAAAGGAAAAAAATAGACCTAAAAAAAATAAAATAAAAAAACATAGTAAAATTTTTTTGTCTATACATTTCCAGTAATCTTTAAATTTATATTTAAACGAATTTTCTAACATATTTCTTACATAAAAATTTAAATTTTTCTCCTCTCTTCTCAAAATTTGTAAATTGATCAAATGAGGCAGCTGCAGGGCTTAACAAAATTGTTTTATTAATTTTTTTTTGTATTTTAATATCTTTCAATATTTTTATGATCGAGTTACTAAGATTTCTAGTAATAGAAAAATTTATTTTGCCTTTAATTTGATTTTTAAAAAAATTAATATTTTTTCCTATTATATAACATTTAATAATATTTTCTTTTAATTTTCCTAACTTAATTTTATCACCTATTTTTGGTTGCCCTCCTAGTATCCAGTAAATATTATTAATACTAGATAAAGCTAATTGTGCTGATTTAAATGAAGTTGCCTTAGAGTCGTTAATAAAAGTAATGTCATTTTTTTTTAAAAATAACTCAAATCTATGAGGTAAACCTTTAAAACTATTAATTGAAGAAATTAAACGACGTTCTTTTATTCCAAGTAATTTAGCAAAAGCAAAAACAAAACTCATATTTTCATCATTAATATCAGAAATTAAGTATTTATTAATAATTTTTGATTTAATTTTTGTATAATCTTTTTTTTTTGGAATAATTAATCTGCTTGAAAATTTTTTCCTTGTAAAATTTTTTTTTAGTTTACTATTAATGATGGCTATATCGTTTTTTGTTTGAAGACGAAATATCTTAAATTTAGATTCTATATAATTATTTCTGCTCCCATGCCAATCTAGATGGTCGTTGGTTAAATTTAAAAAAAAAGCATAGTCTGGACAAATGAAATTTGAATGGGAAAGCTGGAATGAAGATGCTTCTATAACAACATATTTATTTTCAACTTTTCCAGCATTCAAGATTGGATTCCCGATATTTCCACCTAATGAAACTTTAAATTTATTTTTTTTTAGAATATGCGCTAATAATTTACAAGTAGTCGATTTTCCGTTAGTGCCCGTAACTACTATAGTTTTAGATTTATTTTTAGTTAGATAAAATAAATCAATATCTGTTATTATTTTATGTTTAAATTTTCTAAGTTTTTTATTTTTGATTAAACTTATGCCTGGTGATAGAACAATATAATCAACTTGACTTAATATTTGAGTTAAATTCTTTGCTGCATAATTTTTGAATATTTTCTTTTTCTTATCATCCCAAATCTTAAAGTTTTTAATTTTGTTTTTTTTAAAAAATTTTATTACTGAGAGACCAGTTAAACCTAAACCATAAACAAGGAACGAAAGTCCTTTGAGTTTTCTAATTTTTGACATATTTATCTTAACTTTAATGTTGCAAGTCCAATTAATGCTAAAATAATAGCGATAATCCAAAATCTAATTACAATTGTTGATTCTGCCCATCCTTTTTTTTCAAAATGATGGTGGATTGGTGCCATCTTAAAAATTCTTTTGCCGGTTAGTTTAAAAGAGGCTACTTGAATAATTACAGATACTGTCTCTAAAACAAATAAACCTCCAATAATAGCTAAAACAATTTCATGTTTAACTATGATCGCTATAGCAGCTAATGAGCCTCCTAGAGACAGTGAGCCTGTATCTCCCATAAAAATTTTTGCTGGAGGAGCATTATACCAAAGGAAGCCCAAACACGCACCAACGACTGAACCGCAAAAAATAGACAGTTCTCCTACATCAGGAATATATTGGATTTTCAAATATTCAGAAAAAATTGTGTTTCCCACGACATAAGAAATCAATGTAAAAGAGAGAGCAACTAACATCACTGGTACAGTTGCTAATCCATCTAAACCATCAGTTAAATTTACAGCATTAGATGATCCTATAATAACGAATAAACCAAACGGTATAAAAAATAATCCCATATGCCATATTAAATTTTTGAAAAACGGGAAGTAAAGATTGTATAAAAACTCGTGATCAGTGTAATTTATTAAGATCAACAAGGTTATTACGCTAATTATAATTTGTCCTAAAAACTTATATCTAGATTTTAATCCTCTAGAATTTTTAAACTTAATTTTTAATATATCATCCAATAAACCTAAGACACCTAAAGCTAAACAAACAAAAATTAAAGTCCAAACGTATATGTTTGTTAAATCTGCCCATAGAAGTGTACTAGATAAAATACCAATAATTATAATTACTCCACCCATAGTAGGTGTTCCAGATTTTTTAATAATATGATCAATTGGTCCATCTTGCCTTATCGGTCCCGTTATCATTTTTTCTGAAAATAATTTAATTAAAGGTCCGCCAATCATAAACACAACCGACAACGAAGTAACGACTGATAAGCCGGTTCTAAATGTAAGATATTTAAATACGTTTAAAAAAGAGTATTGGTCGATTAAAGAAGTTAAAAAATTAAATAGCATCTATATTCCTTTTATCATTTTTTTACTGAAATCATTAAGGCCTGTAGCATTAGACCCTTTAATCATTAAATAATCATTTTTTGATATCATTTCGCTTAAACTAAGATCTATATCTTCATTATTTTGCAAAATATTTCCTCTTTTTTCTTTACTAATATGTTTATAAGTAAAAAAAATTTTTTTTCCTTTAATGAATACTTTATCAATATCAGAATTGTTAATAACTTTAGATAAATCTTCATGAAATTTTTTGGATTTAGAACCCAATTCAAGCATATCGCCAAGTATCAAGTATTTCTTAAATTTTTCTTTCTTGATTAAGCTTAGCTTTTTAATAGCATTTTTTACTGACGAAGGATTGGCATTATAACTCTCATCAATAAATTTAAATTTTTTATTATACCGTGAGATAGTATATTTTTTTCCTCTTCCTTCTGATGATTTAAAATTTTTAAATTTTGTTAATATGTTTGATAAGTCTAGATTAAGTTCTTTCAAAACTGCTAATGACGCTAATACATTATAAAAATTTATATCTCTAATTTCTAAATTTATCTTTTGATTTTTTATCTTAATAAAAATTTTTGATTTGTTAACTTTACGTATAATTTTATCAATACGTACATCTGAATCTTTATGTTTTCCAAAAGTGGAAATATTTAATTTATATTTTTTTGCTTTTTTGCTTAGAAAATTGAAAAATTTATCATCTCTATTTAAAATAACTGTTCCTCCAACTTTAATATTTTCTATAATTTCAGATTTTGCTTTTGCTATACCATGAATATTTTTAAAATTTTCTATATGAGCTTCACCAATATTTGTGATTATTCCGATATGTGGCTTAATTAATTTTGTTAAATTCCTAATTTCTCCTGGCTTGCTCATACCAACTTCAAAAACACCAAACTTATCTTCGTAACTTAAGTTAGATAAACTTATAGGGACTCCAAAATGATTATTGAACGATTTGGGTGAATAATGGGTTTTGCCAAAATGCGGCAGTAAATCTTTAATTAAGTTTTTTAAGGATGTTTTGCCAGTACTGCCTGTTATAGATATTATTTTAGCGTAACTATGCTCACGTTTTAATTTAGCGAAGTTGTTTAAAAATGAAATAGTATTTTTGATTTTAATTATTTTTTTATTTTTTTTACTATTAAATGAGGAAAGAGCGCAACCGGCACCTTTTTTTAATGCATCTTTAATGAAATTATTTCCATCATTAATTTTTCCTTTAATTGCTAAAAATAAATTTTCTTTTTTTAGAGTTCTTGTATCAATAGAAAGTCCTTTAAAATTAACTGATTTTGAAATATTAATAATTTTTTTTAGAATTTGATTATTCTGAAAATAGTTTTGTTTTTTAATAGATATAACTTTATGTTTAAAATTTATTCTCTTAATTATTTTTTTATCTGATATATTGTAAATCTTATCTTTATAAATTTGTTTTTCTTCATGCCCTTTTCCAGCTACCAAGATTAGCTCGTTTGGTTTGGCATTTTGAATAGCTTTTTTTATAGCTAATTCTCTTTTACCAATATTAAAAACTTTAGTTTGTGAAATATATTTTAAAAGATGACTCCTTATTTTTTTTGGATTTTCATTTCTAGGATTGTCATCTGTAACATAAATTTTTTTACAATTATCATTTGCTATCTTTGCCATCAAAGGTCTTTTTTTCTTGTCCCTGTCACCTCCGCAACCAAAAACTATAGAAATGTTATTTCCAAAATCTTGTTTTAAAGATTTTATAGTTTTAAATAAAGCGTCTGGTGTGTGAGCATAATCTATAAATACTCTAATATTATTCTTAAATTTTCTAATAAATTCAAGTCTACCGTTAACATCCTTTATTTTTTTTAATGACTGAAATAATAATTTTTCTTTTAACCCACATAGCTTTGCTGCCTGAAATGCCATGGCTAAATTTTTTATTTTATAATCATTAGTTAAATAATTTGTGGTGTTCCTAATCTTATCTATATTCTCACTTACATTAATTACTCTTAATTTTTTTTTTTTAGCTATCAAATTAAGCTTATAAAATGGTGAAATCTCTTTATCACATATAATAAAATTATTTTTATTTAAAATTTCTTTAAATAATATTAGTTTAGCATTTAAATAGGACGTCATAGATTTATGATAATCAAGGTGATCCTGGCTAAAATTTGTAAAAATTCCTGCTTTAAATTTAATATGATGCATTCTTTGTTGGTGCAAACCATGGCTTGAGGCTTCAATAATGACATTATCAATTTTTTTCTTTTTTAAATAATGTAAATATTTATGAATTGAGATTGTATCAGGGGAAGTAAGATTTGTTTTTATAATTTTTCCATTATATTTTATACCCAAAGTTCCAATTGATGCCGCAGGTATATTATTAATTGTTAACATTTGATAAAAAATATCAGCAACGGATGTTTTTCCATTAGTTCCTGTTACAGCAAGAATATTTTTAGGTTTTGATGGATAAAATTTTGAGGCTACATTGCTTAAAAGATGTCTTATTTTACTTGTTTTTATTATTAAAATATTTTTATTTTTTATTTTACAAGCTCTAGAACAAACTATAACTGAGGCACCTTTTTGAATTGCTTTAGTAATGAATTTTTCGCCGTTTACTTTATTGCCTTTAATAGCAAAAAAAATATAATTTTTTTTAACCTCATTGCTATTAGTTGCAAGTCCAGAAATAAAAATATCTTTTTTATTTCCAGAAATATTTTTAATTAGTTTTTTCAACAACATGCTGATCGGTAAACTCTTTGTTATTTATGGCTAAAATTGGCCCAATTTTTTCTATTATTTTGCCCGCAACATAAACAGAATTCCAACCAGAAGTATTGTAGGGGGCCTTAGTTTTGATACCTCTATAGTTATAGATGAGATCTTTATTAATCTTAGGATTTTCTAACATTACAAATAAACTATAATTAGGCTTATTAGAGGGAAATATTGAGATGAAAGTATTTATTCTATTGTTTTTATTACCATAACTTTCAGCGGTACCAGTTTTTCCTCCGACATAATATCCATCTTTATCAGCTAAACTTGCTGTTCCTTCTTCACTACTTACAACTTTTCTTAAAATTTCTCGAAGTTCATTGCTTGTTTCTTTTGAAATGATTTGTTCTATTTTTTTATTTTGTCTATTTTGAATTATGCTTGGGACAATTAATTTGCCTCCATTCACCATCGAAGCATATAAAGCTGTAGCTTGAAGAGGTGTGGTGGTAATTCCATGTCCAAATGAAACTGTTTCTAATTTACATTTATTCCAATTCAATTGATGTGGTACTCCAACCTCGTCTAATTCTATCTCGGGATTTTCTGTTATCTTAGTTTTTTTAATAAAGTTCTTATAATTTTTTTCACCAATTTTTTTTGCAAGAATTACCGAACCTAGATTGGAAGATCTAATCAAAATATCTTCAACTGATAAGTTTGAAGGATGTTCTTTCATATCTTTAATTTCGTGTATAGAACATTTAATTTTTTTTGGGATGTCCTTAATAATTGTTTTGCTTTTAACTAGTTTATGTTCAAGAGCTAAAGCTATAGTAAAAGTTTTAAAAATTGATCCAAGTTCATAAACACCTTTGGTAATTTTATTTATATAATTATCATCTTTAATATTAGCCCTTTGATTAATATCGTAATTAGGCAATGAGACTAAAGATATTATATTGCCATTGTTAACATTCATTAACAACGCACCTCCGCCAGTCGCTTTGAATGTATTAATTGCGTTATCTAGTTCTTTATTAATTATGTATTGAATATTGACGTCTAAAGTTAATTTTAAAGGTTTTTCTAATAAATTTTTATTTTTTAATTCTCTATCAAAATATTTTTCTACGCCGGAAATTCCATAATTATCATAATCAACTTGACCAATAATATGACTAAATAAATTTCCGTGCGTATACATTCTTGCTTGAAAGGGTTCAAATTTTATTGCTTTATCTCCAAGTGCCCAGAATTTATTTTTTTCAATATAGTCAATTCTATTTTTTAACCTAAAATATTTATCTTGATTTAATTTTTTTTTAATTTCACCAATAGGTAAGTCTGGAAAGTTTAATCTTAACTTAATTAGAAAGTTTTTTTTATCTTTGACAAGTTTGGGGTCTACTGCAGTATGAAAAGTGTTAATGTTCCTTGAAATTACAATATCATTTCTATCAACTATATCTCTTCTTAAAAGTGAAAATTGAGAATCATATTTTTCTAAATTGGAAATATCTTTTTTACTCAAAGAAATATGAGTAATTTTAATTGAAAATATTAGCAGTAAAGAAAAAAAAAAGAAAAATAATAGATAAATTCTGTCTTGAAAATTATTAGACTTTTTTAGTATTTTATTTTTTTTGTTTGTTTCAAGGTAATCCTCAAAGTAGAAACTTGTTTGATTGGTGTTATTATTTTTTTTGAATTTTTTTTTCATCTAAATAATTTAATGTTGAAAATTTATTTTCATTTAAGGTAAAATCTGATACTTTAAAAAATATTTTTGAATATGAAATTGGTTGATAATTATTTAATCCAATTATATTTAATCTTTTTTCAATTTCGGCAGGTGACGAAAGATAATAAAAATCTAATTGAGCTTCATTAATATCCTTTTCATTTAATAATACTTTTATATTTAGATTAGTAATTTTTTTTTCTAGTGTCCTGGTTTCATTTTTTATAAAAGACGTAATTGTTAAAAAAGCAACAAGCAAAATAGTAGAAATAATATATTTTGTTTTAAACATTTATAGCTTCCAGATCTAAAAGTTTTTTAAATTTTTTTAGTATCTCCTCCGGCTGTTCAAATTTGTTTTTACTTCTTGTTGCAAATCTAAGTTTTGCAGATCGAGACCTACTATTTTTACTTAATTCAATTTTGGATGGTCTCAATACTCTGTTTCTATAATCTTCAAATAAAGCATTATTAAAAACTTTTTTTTCAGGAAGGTATCTTGATGGTCTTGATTTATTAGTTGAAAAATTAGAAAAAAAATATTTAATAATTCTATCTTCTAATGAATGAAAACTTACTACTAAAATTTTCCCTCCTGGTTTTAATTTTTTAGTAGCCTTTATAACTCCAATTATTAATTCTGTTATTTCTTTATTCACAAAAATTCTAAGTGCTTGAAAAGTTTTAGTGCACGGATTTATTTTATTTAAAAAGTTTTTTTTTTTACTTTTTTCAATAATTTGAACTAAATCTGCAGTATTAGTTATTTTTTTTTCACTTCGATATCTGACAATATTTTTTGCGATTTTAAATGCTTCCTTCTCTTCTCCTAAAATTTTGATAACAGCTCTCAAGTCGACTTCGCTCAAATTGTTAACTGCATCTAGAGCTGAAATTTTATTAAGACCCATGCTCATATTTAAATTTTTATCAGATTTAAATGAAAATCCTCTACTAAGATCATCTAATTGAATAGAGGATAGACCCAAATCAAATATTATAGTATCAACATAGTCCTTGGAAATACTGTCAAGCTGACTAAATTTTTTTTGATAAAATTTAAATCTTTTTGGAAATTTAAATTCAAGTTCTTCTGCTATAGAGAATACTTTTTTATCTCTATCAATTGCCTGCACATAAGTTTTGGGAAACTTAAGAATTTCCCTAGAATAACCACCCCCACCAAATGTGCAGTCAATAAATTTTCCTCCTTTAGATGGTGAAGATATTTTTACTACTTCATTCAGCATCACCGGAAAATGGGAAAATTCCAGTGATGAGATATGATTGTTCATGAATACAAGATTGAAGCATTAAAATTTTTGTTTTCTTAGAAACGCAGGAATTTCAAAATCTTCTTCTTCATTTATATCTTGATTAAATAATTGTTCTGTATTCTCACTATTTTTTTGATCGCTATTTTCTAAATTATAATCCTCTGTCTGATAGCTTTGCTCTTCAGAAAATAATTTTGGAGTATATTCTTCTTCATTACTATCTTTTTCCATAGCTAAATTACTTTCATCGTCTTCTATATTATTTTTTTCAATATAGGATGCGCTTTCAATTGAAACACCTGTTGGTATATTATCTAAATCACGTTTTGCTTCCGTTGAAGTGCTCATTAATTTTTCATTTTCTGAATTTTTTTCAAATTCAGTTATTGAGCTACTTTGTTGTTCTTCATGTAATTCATAACTTTCGTCAAGTTTAAGGGCTGTAGCACCATAAATTGAATTTATTGTGGTATTTTCAGTCTTGGGGTTATGAGAAAATAAGTTTTCTGAATAACCTGTGTTTCTGTTTTGAATTCGAGAGACCATATTAAGAACTGTATTATTTTCAGCTTTATGACCGTCAAGTGCTGTTGCGACTATAGACACTCTTATTTTACCTGTCATGCTCTCGTCTTTAATAGCTCCAAAAATTAATTCTGCTTCAGGGTCTACTTCTGCTCTAATTTTATTTACTGATTGATCAACTTCGAATAGTGTTAAATCATTTCCGCCAGTAATATTAATCAATAAACCTTTTGCCCCTTGAAGAGAATACTCATCAATAAGAGGGTTGTTTAGAGCCATTTCGGTAGCTGCCATTGCTCTATTATCTCCTTCGGCTTCACCCGTTCCCATCATTGCTTTACCCATAGAGCTCATTACAGTTTCGACATCCGCAAAATCAAGATTGATCATGCCTGGTCTAACCATCAAATCTGTTACACTTTGTACTCCATGTTTCAAAACATTATTTGATAAGTTAAACGACTCTTCGAAAGTAGTTGTTTCGCTAGCAATTTTAAAAAGGTTTTGATTTGGCACAACTATGACTGTATCTAAGTGTTTTTTAAATTGTTCTAATCCTTCAATAGCCCTTCTCATTCTTTTAGGGCCTTCATAAGAAAAGGGTAAGGTAGTTACACCTACAGTTAAAATATTTAATTCTCTGGCTGCCTTTGCTATTACATGTGAAGCTCCTGTACCAGTTCCACCTCCCATTCCTGACGTAATAAATACCATGTTTGCACCTTGCATGAAATTTGTAATTTCATTTAAAGTCTCATCTGCTGCAGCTTGACCAATATCATGTTTTGCTCCTGCACCTAGACCTTTTGTTAAATTCATTCCAATTTGAATTTTTGCATGTGCTTTGCTCATTTTTAAATCTTGTGCGTCTGTATTTACTGCAACAAACTCGACGCCCTCCATGCCAGCTTCAATCATTGCATTAATTGCATTACCTCCAGCACCGCCTACTCCTAGTACTAATATTCTAGGTTTTAATTCTTTAAGTTCTCCGCCACTTATATTTATACTCATGCTAGTTCTCCCTTTTGTTTATTTTCCCATTTTAAATTAGATCTATTTTGATAAGCTTTTTTTCTGGCTACAATTTTAAATTTTTCAAAACTATTTGGTTCCCATATTTGAAAAGTTTTTCCAAGCCCAACAAACAAAACATTGTATTTAATTTTTGCATGTTTAAGCAGTGTCACAGATAAGGAAACTCTACCTTCAGTATCAAATTGTAAATTTTCACTTTCTGATAATATAGAGGTTGCAAAAAAATCTCTTTTTTCTTCAAAAGGGTTTAGTGAATCAATTGTGTTTGATAGTTTTTCTATTCTATCCGGAGAACAGGCTTCTAACGCTGAATGGTTAAATGAGGGGTAGCTTACAAAACCATTATAACCCATTGAATTTAAATAAGATCTAAATGTTGCTGGCACAGAAACACGTCCCTTCTTGTCTATTTTGTTCTCGTAACTTGATAAAAACATTTTTACTTAAAAACCTGTTAATATTTAAATTTTTCAATCTACCCTCCATTATGGGATTATTTGGGATAGTATGGGTTTTTAAGAATTAGTCAATACTATATAATTTTGCTAAAAGCACAAAAGTAGAACATTTTTTAGGGATATTTTTGCCAGATAATTTATAAGCCGGGTTCTGTCATTGAAGATGTCATTTCTCTAGGCTTAAATTCGCACTTAAGCTCAAGCAGTTAACCCAGAAGACTAACTAAAGACAGTTTTTAGTGCTTACGCACAATGTCCTCTCTATTTAACCTTGCTCCCAGTGGGGTTTACCATGCGTTTTTTGTTACCAAAAAACCGGTGAGCTCTTACCTCACCGTTTCACCCTTGCCTTGATAAGGCGGTTTATT
>Ga0209425_10001717_pt1 | contig 25473 bp, 25 predicted proteins | sample COG_05_FD_184749 | JGI IMG/M metagenome (GOLD analysis project Ga0209425, IMG submission 184749) | Pelagic Microbial community sample from North Sea - COGITO 998_met_05 (SPAdes) (version 2) | ecosystem: Environmental > Aquatic > Marine > Neritic zone/Coastal water | place: Helgoland, sampling...
TACATAACTCGTCGATATTTACAAAATACGAAAGTGGGATCAATCGTCTTAGATTTAATTATTTAAGGAGGTTCGAATGAAATTTGGATATTTTTGCAACACCACAAACTGGGATCATAAACCCTATAATCAATTATTAGATGAAACTAAAGAGATCACTACTTATTGTGATGAAAATAATTGGGATTCAATTTGGTACACTGAACACCATTTTAATCATGAAGGAATGGAGTCTTGTACAAACCCATTAATGATGGGGGTTGATGCTGCAGCAAGAACAAAACAAATTAGAATTGGGCAAGCTTGTAATGTAATCACATTTCATAACCCAATACGCCTAGCTGAAGACATAGCTTTATTAGATCAATTATCAGGTGGTAGAGTTGACGTCGGCATTGGTAGAGGGATTTATGGCAGAGAAGCAATTAATATGAATAAAGAGGCAGATTTAAAAGATCAAGCCAAAAATTTTAGATTATTTGAAGAGTCTCTAACAATTATGAAAAAAGCTTGGACAGAAGAATTTTTTAGTCACAAGGGTGAATTTTATACTTATCCGTCACCAAATTTTGTTTGGCAGCATGATATGAGTCCACCAAGTGAAAAATTTTTAGATACAAAAACAAATGAAATTAAAAAAATAAGTATTGTTCCAAAACCAAAACAAACACCTCATCCTCCAATATGGCAAGTTGTTGACGGAGCTAGATCTATTGAATGGGCTGCTCAAAATGGGCTTAACACTATAATGTGGATTCCAACTGTAAAGGCGTTAAAGAAAAGATTTGAAATATACCAGGAAGCAAAATCTAAAGCAGAAAATAGAGATGTACCTCTAGGTGAAGGTATATCCTTAGTAAGAGATATGTTTGTTGCAGAAACTATGGAAGAGGCAGAAAAAATGGCTGGCGAACATATTATTAATTATATGAAGTGGGTATGTCATTGGAGAGGTTTGGGTAATCACATGGATCCAGGTGAAGAATTACCAGAGACGAAACATAAATTAGATCTTTTAAATTATGATTTTTTACATAAAAGAAATTTATTATTTGGTACCCCTGAATATGTGGTAAACAAAATAAATGAATTAAAATCAGAATTAAACTTACAAAATTTACAAGTTTGGTCAAACTTTCCTGGTATTGATCATAAAGCTTGTATGAGAAGTATAAAACTGTTTAATGATGAAGTAGTACCAAAAATTAATTTTGACAATGACAATGTGGAGAAAGCCAGTTAGTGAAACTTGAATTAAGAAAGTTTACAAAGTTCGTTGATAAAACTTTTATTGAAGGTGGAAAAGAAGCTAAAGAACCAGTTTTACTTGTTTCAGTAGCTGCAGTTTTTAATAATCCTTGGAGTGGAAAAGGATTTGTTGAGGACTTAAAGCCAATCATTTTAGATTTAGCACCAAAGCTTGGTGACATTTTGGTTCCAGAATTAATTAAAGAAATTGGATCACCTGAAAAAATTTTAGCTTATGGTAAAGCTGGAACTGTTGGACTAAATGGTGAGATAGAACATGCTTCAGCTTTTATTCATACATTAAGATTTGGGAATAAATTTAGAGATGCTGTTGGCGGAACTTCTTATCTAAGTTTTACCAATACAAGAGGTCCTGCAGGATCTAAAATATCTATTCCAATGATGCATAAAACAGACTCTGGGTTAAGACCTTATTATTTAACTCATGAGTTTACTATTCATGACGCACCCTTCGATAACGAAATAGTGATTGCAATTGGTGGAGCTTCAAGTGGTAGGGCTCATGCTAGAACTGGAGATCGTTATCAAGATATGAAAGAAATGGGATTAAATCCTAAATAATTTCATGTCTCAAAATTTTGATCCAAATCAAAATTATTATTTTTTTAAAAAGAAAAATGGCACTCCTCTAGTTTTTATTCATGGTGTTGGTCTTGATCATCGAATGTGGGATAATCAAGTAAATTATTTAGACAAATTTTCAATTTTAACTTATGATTTATTAGGTCACGGAAAAACCCCGTATGACAAAGAAAAATTAAGTCTTAAAGATTTTTCAGATCAACTTTTAAACCTTTTGCATTATCTAAAAATAGAAAAAATAAATTTAATAGGTTTTTCTTTAGGCTCCTTAATTGCTTTAGATTTTTCCTCTCGTTTTCAAAAAAAAATTGAGAAACTTATATTAATTGGAACTACCTATAAAAGGTCGGATGAAGAAAGATCGCTTGTATTAGATAGATATAATCAAGCAAAATTAAATAAACCAATATCTAGACAAGCTTTAAAAAGATGGTTTAGTGACAGATATCTCGAGAATAATCCAAAAACTTATGATTTGTTTATGAATATTTTAAATAAAGAACCAAAGGATCACAAAAACTTTCTTAAAGCTTACGGGTTATTTGCTAATCATTATGATGATTTTAAAGCCATAAAAAAAATAGATAGAAAAACTTTGGTAATGACTGGCTCAGATGATGTTGGCTCTACTCCAGCAATGTCTAAAGAATTAGTTAAAGACCTTGTCAATTCTACTTATATTGAAATTCAAAAAGGAAAACATCTTTGTAGTATAGAATGTGAAGATGATGTTAATATGAACATTAAAAATTTTATTAATAATTAGATGTCAAAAATTCAAAATTTTAAAATGTACATTGATGGTGAGTGGGTAGACTCATCTTCTGGGAAAAAAATTAAAACATTAAATCCTCAAAATAATGAAGTTTGGGCAACTGTTCCTGAAGCTAATGAAAAAGATGTAGATAAAGCTGTTCAATCAGCTCAAAAAGCTTTTGAAAATAATTGGTCTACACTTCATCCAAGAGAAAGAGCAAAGTATCTAAAGGTAATTGCTGATCAACTAAGAGCTAACGCGGAACACCTTGGAAAAATAGAAACTATAGATACCGGTAAACTTTATAGAGAAACAAAAACACAAGCGAATTACATAGCAGAATATTATGATTACTTTGCGGGTTTGGCAGATAAAGTAGAAGGAACTGTTGTCCCAATAGACAAGCCAGATATGCAAGTTACAACGACAAGAATACCTATAGGCGTTGTAGCTGCAATTATTCCTTGGAATTCTCAAATGCTATTAACAGCTGTTAAACTTGCACCAGCTCTTGCCATGGGGAATACTGTTGTAATTAAAGCATCTGAGCTTGCTCCTGTAACTCTTTTAGAGTTTGCAAAATTAATTGATAAATCTGGATTACCAAAAGGAGTAATTAATATCATTACTGGTTTAGGTGAGCCTTGCGGTAAAGCATTGACTACGCACAACCTTGTGGAAAAAATAGCATTTACTGGGGGGGCCGAAACAGCAAAACATATTGTAAAAAATTCTGCTGAAAATTTATCTCAAGTAAGTTTAGAGCTTGGTGGTAAAAGTCCGGTAGTAGTATTTGATGACGCTGATCAAGAAAATGCTTTAAATGGAATAACTGCAGGAATATTTGGAGCAAGTGGTCAAAGTTGCATTGCGGGATCTAGACTTTATTTACAATCTAATATTTATGATGATTTTTTGAAAAAATTAGTTTCTAAAGCTGAAAAAATAAAATTAGGTGGCCCGATGGAAAAAGATACTCAAATGGGACCATTAAATAGTTTTAAGCAACTAGAAAATATAGAGAAAAATATTAAAGCTACTGTTGAACAAGGTGGAATAGTAAGATGTGGTGGAAAAAGATCTTCTATTTCAAATAAAGGTTATTACTTTCCGGCCACAATTATAGAATGTCAAAACCATAGCCTTCCTGTCGCAGAAAATGAATTGTTTGGCCCAATTCTATCAGTAATGAAATTTGAAAGAGAAGATGAGGTTGTAAAAAAAATGAACGATAATAAATACGGCTTATCTTCTGGGGTCTATACTTCAAACTTTGCTAGAGGTCTAAGAGTATCCAAAGCAATAAGAGCAGGAATAGTTTTCATTAACACTTATAGATTAATCTCTCCAATGGCACCATTTGGTGGAATAAAAGATAGCGGTTATGGTAAAGAAGCGGGGATTGAGTCAATCAAAGAATATACAAGAATAAAAACTACATGGTACAATTCTTCTGACAAACCAATGTCTGATCCATTTACAATGGGTTAATTTATCTAATATTAAAAGAGTGTTTAGATTTAGGGAATTTTTTTTTCAATACATCAGTCTTGTAATTTTTGGCTGCTAAATTAATAATTTGATCTAAATTTGCATATTTCTTAACAAATCTAAATTTACTTTTATTTAGGCCAATTAAATCATCAATTACCAATACTTGTCCATCACAATAGACTGATGAGCCAATTCCTACTGTTGGAATTTTTAATTGCTTAGTAATTTTTTTTGCTAATTTTGTTTCAACACATTCCAATACAAGTGAAAATATCCCTGCAGCTTCAAGTAATTTAGCATCATTTAAAATTCTAGTTCTTTCTGCTAATTTCTTACCTTTAAAGGTAAATTTCTTTTCTGTTTGTGGTAAAATACCTAAATGGCCCATGACGGGTATTTTATTTTTTACTAAACTCTTAACCATAGGAATAATTTTCTTTCCACCTTCTAACTTGACTGCATCACACATGGTTTTTTTTAATATTAATTTTGCATTTTTTAATGCATCTATTGGAGTACGGTAAGTATTGAATGGCATATCTACTACCATTAAAGATTTTTTAACTCCCAACCTTACACTTTTTGAGTGATTGATCATTATATCTAGAGTTACTTCTTTTGTTGAATTGAAGTTGTACAGAACGGACCCCAATGAATCTCCTACTAATACTAAATCGCAATGTTTGTCTAATATTGATGCAACATTTTTTGAGTAGGCAGTTAGACATATAACTTTAGATATATTTTTTTTATTAAGAATTTTTTTTACTTTTTTATTCATCTTACTCTAATTCAATAGTGCTAGGTGGTTTTGAAGTAATATCATAAACTACTCTATTAATACCCCTAATACTATTTACAATTTTATTAGAAATCATTTGAGAAAACGATTTTTTAAATTCAAAAAAATCTGCGGTCATGCCATCTTCTGAGGTTATTGCACGTAATAAACATAAATACTCGTAGGTTCTATTATCTCCCATGACACCTACAGTTTTCACAGGTAGTAAAGCTGCATAAGCTTGCCAAATTTTATGATAAAGGCCATGATTTTTCAATTCTTTTATAAAAAAATAATCTGCCTCTTTTAAAATTTTAATCTTTTCAGAAGTAATAATTCCAGGCATTCTTATTGCCAAGCCAGGACCTGGAAATGGGTGTCGAGAAATAATTTCTTTACTTAAGTTTAATTCTAAACCAAGTTTTCTTACTTCATCTTTGAATAAAAATTTCAAAGGTTCAACCAACTTTAACTTCATACGTTTTGGTAAACCACCTACATTATGATGAGATTTAATCTTGGAAGTTTGACTTCCAGTTACAGATTTGCTTTCAATTAAATCAGGATAAAGAGTACCTTGTGCTAAAAACCTAACATTTTTTATTTTTTTTGAGTACCGCTCAAATATTTTTATAAATAAATTTCCTATTATTTTTCTTTTTTTTTCTGGATCAGAAATATTTTTTAATTTTCTTAAAAATTCTTTTTCGGCATTTACATAAATAAGATTAATTTTAAGTTTTTTTTTAAAGTTTTTTATAACTTCGATTTCTTCATTTTTTCTAAGCAGCCCTGTATTGACAAAAATACAATAAAGTTTTTTTCCAATTGCTTTATTTAAAAGCTGAGCAACCACACCACTATCAACACCACCTGAAAGAGCACAAATAACCTTATTATTACCAACTTGTTCTTTTACTTCTTTTATTAATTTTAATTTTTGATCTTTTGATGACCAATTTCGTTTGATTTTACAAATTAGAAAAACAAAATTACTAATTATTTTTTTTCCATTTTCTGTATGGGTAACCTCAGGATGAAACTGAACTCCAAAAAAATTTTGGATTTTGCTCTCTACTATAGCAAATTTTGAGTTTTCGCTTGAAGCTATAACTCTAAAAGTTTTTGGTAGTTTAGATACTTGGTCAGCATGACTCATCCAAACCTTTTTTGTTTTTTTATTAAAAAAATTCTTGATTAAATTACTATTATTTTTTTTGTAAATATTTGCTAAACCAAATTCTCTATGTTTTGATTGTTTTACTTTTCCACCATTAAACTTTGATAAGATTTGATGTCCAAAACAAATTCCTAAAATAGGTATTCCAAGTTTTAAAATTTTCTTATCAAACAAATTATTATTAAGTTGATAGACATTTAAAGGACCCCCAGATAAAATAATTCCTTTAATATTTGATTTAATTTTAGAGCTTTTTATTTTTTTGTGACTAATTAGTTCAGAATATACCCCAAGTTCTCTTATTCTTCTGACTATTAGTTGGGTAAACTGTGAACCAAAATCTATTATTAAGATTTTGTCTAGATTTAAATCAAGACTCATTTTTTGGTTCTAAATTTTCTAAATCTTTTAATATTTTATCATTTTTTTTACACAAGTTTTGACAAATTTTTGAAAATCTTTTGGATAATTCTTTAACTTTAGCATAATTTGTTTTTTCTAAAGCAATTTCCATTAACATCAAAATTGCTTTTTCATTATTTGGATCAATTAATAGTGTTGTTTTAAGATTCTTTTCTTCTTTTTTAATATTATTTTCTTCTTTATATATTTTCGCTAAATACAAATATGATTCTGAGTGCTTTGGATCTAATACAATGCTTCTCTCAAATAAAAACTTGGCTTCTTCATACTTTTTAGTCTCAAATAATTTTACTCCTTCAATAAAAAAATTTTCTTTGCTGAATGAAACATTATAGAAATTAATTACAATAATTGTCCAAAAGATAATTTTTAAAAACTTATTCATTAATATTTCGTATCACTTTTTACTATATCTACATTATGTACCATGCTTTCATAAAATCCAGCCTTTGTAATTTTTACAAATTGTGGTTTATTTTTTAAAAATTTAATTTGTTTAGATCCCAAATAACCCATTGATGATCGAAGTCCTCCTATCAATTTATGTATAATATTTTCTACATCTCCTTTGTATTTTGAAAACCCCTCTACTCCTTCAGGCACATATTTTGATTTATCTTTCTGTCTAAATTGAAAATATCTGTCTGCAGAACCTTTGTTCATTGCACCAACAGAGCCCATGCCTCTAAAATTTTTGAAAAGTTTACCATTTCTTTTAATTACTTCTCCTGGAGCTTCGTCAGTTCCTGCAAATAATGAACCAATCATTACAGCATCAGCACCTGCTGCAAATGCTTTTGCTAAATCCCCTGAATACTTGATTCCTCCATCAGCAATTATTTTTATATCTTTATTTTTAGTTCCTTTTCTTACTGACAGAATTGCACTTAATTGAGGTACTCCAATTCCAGCAACTAATCGAGTAGTACAAATTGATCCGGGACCAATACCAACCTTAATTATGTCTACACCTAATTTAATTAAAAACTTTGCTGCATCAGAAGTGGCTATATTTCCAGCACATAAAGCTGTTTTTTTGTCTTTAATTTTTTTTATATATTTTATAATTTCAGAAACCTTCTTAGTGTGTCCATGTGCAGTATCTACTACAATTAGATTTATACCTTCTTTTAAAATCTCTTTAGCTCTCTGTAATTCTTTTAGCCCAGCACCAACAGCTGCTCCAACCATTAATTTTTGTTTTTTTACTTTTCTTATTTCTTCAATTTGTTTTTTTATTTCTAAATTTCTATGAATAACTCCAATTCCACCTGCTTTCGCAATTGCAATTGCCATCTTGCTTTCTGTTACAGTATCCATAGCCGATGACAACAAGGGTATCTTAAGTTTTAAATCAGGTGTCAGTTTTATACTCGTGTCTACTTCAGATGGTAAAATCTCAGAATACTTTGGAACTAACGTAACATCATCAAAGGTAAGTGCTTCTTTTATAGGAACCATAATCTTTTATATACGATTCCCTTTATTTTTAAAGAGCCTATCTGAGATTTTTACAAATTATAAAGCTCTCTTTTGAGTCTTTTCTGCTTGATTTAGGTTTAAATACTTTAACATCTTTAAATATTTTTTTTCCAACCTCTATAATCTCATTAAATGATTCTCCCATAAAAATTTTAGATATAAAAAAACCTTGTTTTTTAATTACTTCTTTTGAAAAAATCATTGACTCCTTACAAAGCTCGCCTGTTTGGATTGAGTCAATATTCTTTATTCCAGTTGTATTTACAGCCATATCAGACATAACCACATCAGCAGCCATGCCTATTAGTTTATCTTTAATTTTATATTGAACTTCATTTTTTGTAAAATCACCTTTAATTTGAATTGTATTTGAAATTGGCTCCATTTCTTTAAGATCTATAGAAATAATTTTTCCGCTTTTTACAACTTTAGATGCATATTGGGACCAGCTACCTGGAGCTGCACCAATATCAATAACTAACAGCCCACCCTTAAAAATTTTAAACTTTTCGTCAATTTCAATTAATTTATATGCAGATCTTGCTCTATATCCATCAACTTTAGATTGACGAACATATATATCTCTCCTTTGTTTATTAACCCAATTTTTTGAAATTTTATTTTTTTTCAATTATTTATTATATCTAAGACTTTTAAGTATTTTTTTATTATCTAGATTTTCAATTTCTATTTGTAAGCTTTTATTCACTCTCATGTCTTTACCATCTTTCCAAATCCCAGCTGCTAAATGCATTATGCCAATTTTATAATTAGGTAAATAAGGTTCAACAAATGTTTTTTGTTTTTCATCGAATTTTGGAAGTAAATTACTAGTAATCCAATTACAATTTAAAGGCAAAAATTCTGTTTCTAAGTTGTCAATATATACAGATATATTAATTGCTAATCCTTCTGATCCAAAAATATTTCCAGCTTTTAAAGTCTTTGACAAATTCTTTTGCCAAGAACTCCACCCTTTAGAGTTTTTTTCCAATGAAAATACTCCAATATTTATATGTGGTGCAAAAGCTAATTTTCTTGCTTTGTCATATCCAATTTTTGACTTTACAGCATGTTTAAAGTTTTGAGATTTAATAATTGCTAATTTTCCAACTAACCAATTAACTTTTGAGGTAATTCTGTATCCAGGGCCGATTGTTTGAGTGATACCTAGTTTTCCATTATTACATGCTTCAAAATATAATTCTACACAACGCCAATCATTTACCCATGCATCACAATCTATCCATAAATATTTTTCGTACTTAGGAAAATATTTTGGTAAAAATGCTCTTGAGACCTGACTTTTAAGCCATTCCTTGCCTTTTACTTTATAACCTGGCACCTCAATGTCCCATTCAGCAGATTTAATTTCATCTACTTTATTTGATAACTTTTCTTTTTGTTCTTGTGTTAATCCAGCATCTAAAATGCAGATTGCAATATTATCGCTCTCTTTAAATCTTTTAATAGAATCTACTAGCTCTTCTAATAATAAAAAATAATTAGAATCTGCTAATGACACAATTACATTTTTTTTCATCTACAATATATCTTCACCTTCGTCATTATCTGAAGTAATATTTTTTTCTTTTTTTATTTTTTTGTAATGAAAATAACTTATTGGTATTAAGCAAATGTATACTAGAGAGCTGATTGTTAAAACTTTAAAAGTATAAACTAATAAGGCTCCAAAAAATAAGACAATTCCAAACAACAAAAATTTTGTCATTGTTCTTGGTATAACTATTTTTTTAAATGAGTACGTTGGAATTGTACTTATTAATAATATTGAAACTAAAATGAAAAATGTTGGTACTATCAAATCGTAATTTATTTTAAAAAATAAATCTCCTAATCCACTAAAGCTTAAAACTAAGGGTAATAAAACAATTATTCCTCCCGCTGGTGATGGCATACCTTCAAAAAAATTATCTTTCCAAGAAGGCTCTTCTTCGGAATTAACATTAAATCTTGCGAGTCTAAGAGCTACACAAACTACATATGTTAAACACACAAACCATCCTAATTTATCTAAATATTGTAAATTCCAAAAATACATTATCAGGGCTGGTGCAACTCCAAAACTAATTACGTCACCAAGAGAGTCTAGCTCTTTACCCATTTTTGAGGTTCCTTTAATCAATCTTGCTATTCGACCGTCTAATGCATCCATTAAACTTGCAAATAATATTGCTATAATTGCTATTGCAAATTTCCCATCAATAGCAAACTTGATTGAGGTTAAACCTATACAAACACCAATTAATGTAATTGCATTAGGTAAAATCATTCTTGTTTTTTTATCAGAAACAATTTTAAAGTTTTTCTTTGGCTGTTCCATATTATTTTTTAGCTAACAAAGTTTCACCAGAAATAGCCCTCTGCCCAACCTTGACTAATGGTTTATAATTTTCATAATAAACATCAGCTCTGCTTCCAAATCTTATCATTCCAATTCTTTCTCCTTGTTTTAAATTTTGATCTTTATTTGTTTCACAAACAATTCTTCTTGCGATAAGACCAGCAATTTGAACAACTATTATTTCATTTCCATGAGTATCTTTGATTTTGTAATAATTTCTTTCATTATCTTCACTTGCTTTATCTAGTGAAGCATTTAGAAATTTTCCTGGTTTATACAAAATTTCTTCTACTAAACCAGCACACGGTATCCTATTCACATGACAATCAAATACATTCATAAATATACTAATCTTATTAAATTTTTTATTTTCTAAACCTAGTTCTATTGGACCTTCAGTTTCTTCAGTTTTAATAATTTCACCATCTGCTGGACTTACCAAGTAATCATCATTCATAATAATTACTCTTTCTGGGTCTCTAAAAAAATAATATACCCAGACAGTTAAAACTATTCCTATTAGCCCTAAAAAATTGCTAAAATTGTAAAGTATGATTGTTAATATGATGGCTATTACAATAAATTTATAACCCTCTGAGTGAAGTTTTGGAAAAATTTTAGTAAACATGTTCTTATAATTGATAATTTTTAATTAATATGTATATAAAACAACGAAATTCAATTATTAAGATATATTTCATATAAATGAGTAAAATCACAGTAAAAAATCCCGTTGTAGAGTTAGACGGTGATGAAATGACCAGAATAATTTGGGAGTTCATTAAAAATAAATTAATTTTACCCTATATCGATCTTAGTATCGAATATTACGACCTTGGAATGAAAAGTAGAGATAATTCCAATGACCAAATTACAACAGATTCTGCGAATGCAATTAAAAAAATAGGAGTTGGCATTAAATGTGCAACTATAACACCTGATGAAGCACGTGTTAAAGAATTTAATCTAAAAAAAATGTGGAGATCTCCAAACGGAACAATCAGAAATATAATAGGTGGCACCGTTTTCAGGGAGCCTATAATTTGTAAAAACATTCCTAAGCTAGTTCCATCATGGACTGATCCTGTAATTATAGGAAGACATGCTTTTGGAGACCAATATAGAGCTACAGATTTTAAAGTACCTGGAAAAGGCAAAATGGAAGTTAAATGGACATCTGAAGATGGCAAAGATGAAATAAAACATGAAGTCTTTAATTTTACAGGTCCTGGTGTGGCACTTTCAATGTACAATTTAGATAAATCGATTGAGGACTTTGCAAGATCTTGTTTTAGTTATGGGTTAATTAAAAAGTGGCCTGTTTACATGTCGACAAAAAATACAATCCTGAAACAATACGACGGAAGATTTAAAGATATATTCCAAGAGATTTTTGAAAAAGAATATAAAGCAGATTTTGAAAAAAATAACCTTACTTACGAACATAGACTAATTGATGACATGGTTGCGTGCGCAATGAAGTGGAGTGGAAAATATATTTGGGCTTGTAAGAACTATGATGGTGATGTTCAGTCTGATACAATGGCTCAAGGCTATGGTTCTCTAGGTTTAATGACGAGCACATTATTAACTCCTGATGGAAAAGTAATGGAAGCCGAGGCTGCTCATGGTACGGTTACAAGACATTATAGAATACACCAACAAGGAAAAGAAACTTCAACAAACCCTATAGCGTCAATATTTGCTTGGACTAGAGGACTAGCTCATAGAGGAAAATTGGATGGAAATAATGAGTTGATAAAGTTTGCTCAAACAATAGAAAAAGTTTGTATTGAGTGTGTAGAAAACGGTGCAATGACAAAAGATTTAGCTATTCTTATTGGGCCATCAAGTAAATATTTAACTACTAATCAGTTTTTAGATGAGATTGATGGTAATCTTAAAAAAAAATTAAATTAAAGTTTTCAGCTTTTCAAAAGCAACTTTAATTTTTGATTGATCTTGGCCACCAGCTTGAGCAAAGTCTTTTCTACCACCACCGCCTTGTCCTCCGATAATCTCTGAACCAACTTTAACAAATTGAACTGCATCAAATTTATCTATTAGTTTATCTGTTACACCAACAGCAATTCCAACTTTATCATCTTTACTAGCAAACACTATAATTATGCCTTCTTTTAATTCTTTCTTTCCTTTATCAACAAGTTTTCTTAATTCTTTAGTTGCTAATCCCTCAACTTTTTGAAATCTTAATTTAACTCCATTAATTTCATCATCGATAATAATATTTTTAGATCTATCCTCTAAAATTGAATTAACTGAAATTGTCTCAAATTGTTTTGTTAAATTTTTAATTAATGTTTTTTGATTTGTTTGATCTAGATTAGGTTTTCCACCTAAATCTTTAATTTGAAGTATTAAATTTTTAATAGTTTCGTCATTTTTTTCAGAAGAAATATTAGAAAGTTTTTCTTTACTCTTTAAATAATTCTCTAATTGCTTATCTCTTAAAGCTTCTATTCTTCTAACACCTGCTGCAATTGATGATTGGCTTATTATCTTAAATTTACCAATATCTCCTGTATTTTTAACATGTGTTCCACCACATAGCTCTGTTGAAAAATATTTATCTCCCTCATCACCCATTGAGAGTACTCTAACTTCATCTCCATATTTTTCACCAAATAAAGCTAAGGCTCCATTTTTGACTGCCTCATCTGGAGTCATTAAACGAGTTTTAACATCTGATTTTTTTGAGACCATTATATTAACAAGTTTTTCTATCTTATCAATTTCTTCTATTTGTATTGGTTTCATATGACTAAAATCAAACCTTAAACGATTAGGTTCCACTAAAGATCCTTTTTGAGTAACATGATCACCCAATACTCTTCTTAATGATTCGTGTAATAAATGTGTAGCAGAATGGTATGCTCTTGTATCATTTCTTCTTTCAATATTTATTTTTAGTTCAACACTATCTTTTATCTTTATTGATCCACTAATTACTTTTCCATAATGAACAATTAAATCACCTAATTTTTTTTGAACATCTGTTACCTCAAATTTAAAATTATTTGCAATAATTTCACCTATATCTCCTACCTGACCTCCAGACTCACCATAAAATGGTGTTTGATTAACAATAATCATTCCCTCGTCATTTTCTTTTAATTCTTTGACTTCTTTGCTATCTTTTAAAAGTGACAAAATTACTCCCTCTGCTTGATTAGTCTCATAACCCAAGAATTCAGTTGCTTCTAATTTATCCTTTATTCCAAACCAAATATCTTCAACTGCAGTATCACCAGATCCTTTCCAGTTTTTTTTTGCTAGTTCTCTGCTTTTTTTCATTAGTGATTGAAATTTTTTTGTGTCAATAGACATAGATTTGTTTCTTAAAATATCTTCTGTAAGATCTAATGGAAATCCGTAAGTATCATATAATTTGAATGCTATTTCACCAGGTAAAACTTTATCTATTTTAGATACTTCATCATTTAAAATTTTAATTCCTCTGTCCAACATAACTAGAAACTTTTCTTCTTCCATTCTTAAAGTTTCTTTAATTAAAGACTCTGCTCTTACTAACTCAGGATAGTTACTTGACATCTCATCTCTAAGTGTATCAAACAAATTGTAAAAAACTGGTCTTTTAGATCCCAGTAAATGCGAATGCCTCATTCCTCTTCTCATTATTCTTCTAAGAACATACCCTCTTCCCTCGTTTGAAGGCAGTACACCTTCTGCTATTAAAAATGCACTAGCTCTTAAATGATCTGCAATAACTCTAAAACTAGATTGGTTAGATTGATCTTGTTTGATTTTGATAATATCAGAAGCAGAGCTTATTATTTTTTTAAAATGATCTGTCTCATAATTATCGTGTGTCCCTTGCAGTAAAGCTGCAATTCTTTCTAATCCCATCCCAGTATCTACGGATGGTTTTGGAAGATCTATTCTTTTCTCTTTTGAAGTCTGTTCAAATTGCATAAAAACTAAGTTCCATATTTCAATGAATCGATCTCCATCTTCATATTTAGTTCCTGGTAAACCACCTTTTAAATGATCACCATGATCATAAAAAATCTCAGAACATGGTCCACAAGGACCAGTTTCACCCATTGACCAAAAATTGTCTGATGTCGCTATTCTAATTATCTTATCATCACTAAAACTACCTATTTTCTTCCATAAATTAAAAGCTTCATCATCTTCGTGATAAACAGTTACATAAAGTTTATTTTTGTCTATATCAAAATCTCTAGTTATTAAATTCCAAGCATAGTGAATTGCTTGCTCTTTAAAATAATCTCCAAATGAAAAATTTCCTAACATTTCAAAGAATGTGTGGTGCCTTGGAGTATAACCAACATTCTCTAAATCGTTATGCTTTCCACCAGCTCTTACACATTTTTGTGAAGTGGTAGCTCTTTGATAATCTCTTTTCTCTAAACCAGTAAATACATTCTTAAATTGTACCATACCTGAATTTGCAAACATTAAGGTTGGATCGTTATTAGGCACTAAATTGCTAGACTCTACAATTTTATGATCATTCGTTTCAAAATATTTTAAGAATGTGTTTCTAATTTCGTTTAAAGATTTGTCTGCCATATTTTTAAAATACAGCTTTTTTGTTTTATGTCTAGATAACTGTAAAAGGGGGAAAAGGCGCCTATAATAAGCGCCTTTTATAATTTAAAGATGACCTATAAGTTAATTCTTTTTAGAAGGAGCTGTAGCTTCCTTATCAGCTTCTTCTTTTTCAACTACTTTCTTCTCTTTTTCAATTTTTTCAGGACTTAATGGATTTCCCTCAATCTTTTTAGAAATCACACCAGCTTTTTCACGAATTGCCATTTCAATTTCTGCTGCAACTTGTGGATTTTGAGCTAAATAGACTTTAGCATTTTCTCTGCCTTGTCCAATTTTCTCTCCTTTATAAGCATACCATGCACCTGATTTTTCAATGATTTCGGCCTTAGCTCCTAGGTCCACTAATTCACCCATTTTGCTAATTCCTTTTCCATACATCAAGTCAAACTCAACAACTTTGAATGGTGGTGCAACTTTATTTTTTACTACTTTTACTCTTGTAGAGTTACCAATAATTTCATCTTTATCTTTAATGGCGCCTATTCTCCTAATGTCCATTCTGACTGATGAATAAAACTTAAGTGCATTTCCACCCGATGTTGTTTCAGGACTTCCAAACATAACTCCAATTTTCATCCTAATTTGATTAATGAAAATCATCATTGTATTTGTGTTTGAAATTGAACCTGTTAATTTTCTTAAAGCTTGACTCATTAATCTTGACTGAAGGCCCACATGATGGTCGCCCATTTCACCTTCAATTTCAGCTCTTGGAGTTAATGCTGCAACTGAGTCAATTACAATTACTGAAATAGAGCCTGATTTTACCAACGTATCAGCTATTTCTAATGCTTGCTCTCCAGCATCTGGTTGGGAAATTAGTAATTCTTCAGTATTTACACCTAATTTTTTTGCATAAACCGGGTCTAGAGCGTGTTCTGCATCAACAAATGCACAAATTCCACCTGCTTTTTGAGCTTCAGCAACCACTTGTAATGCTAATGTTGTTTTACCAGATGATTCTGGTCCATAAACTTCTACAATTCTTCCTTTAGGTAATCCACCTATTCCTAAGGCTAAATCTAAACTTAAAGAACCAGTTGATATTGACTCAATATCCATAGCTCTTTTTTCACCTAACTTCATAACTGAACCTTTTCCAAAATTGTCAGTTATTTGGCTTATAGCAGCATCTAATGCTTTATTTTTTTCTTTGATGTCCATTTCTTGATCTTTAGTAGATTTAACTACTTTTAGGTTACTTTTTGTCATTTTTTGCCTCTTTTTTTAATTTTTTTAACACTCGAATCATAATTTAAATGTACACATTTTGTTCTCATTAGCAAGTTTAATTTATTTTAAAGCAAAAAGGCTAAATTTTATCCAATTTTTAAATATCTGCTACTAAGCAACCCTACTGCTTTAAGCAAATTAAATTGTGACAGTATGTAGTTTCTCTCAGAGTCGCTAAGTGAAATTTGGGCATTCAATAATAAAGAGTTCGACTGAATGACTTCTAAAGTAGTCCTATCAGAGCCACTATTATATTCAGCTACAATTCCTTCATTTGCAATTTCTGCAGCATTAACTTGTGCATTAACTGAACTTAATAAACTTTGGTTTGATTGATAATTTGACCAGGCACTTGCTACATCTGTAAGATTTTTTTTAATCATATTATCTAAAAGAAGATTTTTTTGTAACTGTAAACTTTTGCTTTTATTTAAATTTGCATAATTTTTTCCACCTGAATAAAATGGCCAAGTAACTGTGGCTTTCAGTGTATCTTTTTCCCTTTCATTATATGTAGCATTCAAATCATCAGTTTTAGATCTATCAAACGATAAAATTGCAGATGGAGTCAAATCAGATCTAGCGCTAGTGGTGTCTTTTTTTGATTGTTCATATTCTAATTGGGCAATTATCAAATCTGGATTATTTTTTTGTGACATCTCGATAGCAGAATTTAATTCCTCTGGAAGCATTGGTTCAATTATCGATGATTTATTTAATAATTTTGGATCATCTAGTTTTCCAATAACATTTTCATAATTTAGCTTACTTGTTAAAAATTCATTTTCAGCTTGTATCAATTTTGCCTGCGCTCCTGCCAAAGAAGACTCGGACTGAGCAACATCTGATAAGGAAATATTTCCTCTTTCAAGTCTAATTCTATCTGTTTCGACCTGTCTATCTAATAAGTTTACATTAGATTTATAAATCTGAAGTTTCTCAACTGCTACAACTAAACCTGTATAGGCTTCGATTGATTTATATAAAATATCCTGTTCTTTTTTTAAAAGTTTTGCTTGAGCTAAATCTATTCCAATTTTACTTTTTGCTAATTCAGCACTTCTTCCAAAATCTATTAAAGTTTGAGTAATTGTAATTGATTGATTTGACGGATCTACATTTGTGATTGTGGCATTTGATCCATTTCGATTAGTTAATTTATCTGTTTCTTCTTGACTTTTGCTTCCACTTAAAGTCACAGTTGGTAAATAAGAACCTTTGGAAATTTTTAACTCTTGTTCTGAAATGTTTATATTCTCTCTTTCTGCGTTTAATTCTGGATTATTTTTATAAGTTTTTTGGAGTGCAACAGAAAATGTTTCGGCATTTACACCAGTAAACAAAAATAAATTACTTAAAATAATAATTAAAATTTTTTTCATTTTCTTTTATATACTGCAGTTTTTATCTGATGGTTACTATTTAAATTTAGTACAATAGATGCATATTTAGGCATATTTCTAAACATGTTTTGTGTGATTCTTTGGTAAGTTTGCATAAAACTTAAAACATTTTCTTTATTCATAATTTTGAGTTTTGAATTTTTCTTGCTTTTAAGCAAAAGTTTTCGCTCTTGTTTTAATCTCCATTTTTGAAGCAGACTAAAGTTTTTTGCTTTTAAGTAAATTAAGCAATTTAGATGAGAATATAGGTTTTTGTATTTGTATTTCAATTGTTGGTTAACATATTTTCTCCAAATCTGTTTTTGATCTTTTGCTTTTTCCATTAAATTGATTGTTTTTTTTAAGGTAATATTTTTTTCTGGTTTCGCACCAACACACCATCCCTCAAAAATAATTACATCTGGTTTTTGATTTAAATCATACCATTTTTTTTTGTTAAATCTGTCATCAATTGCTTTATTGAAAGTTGGAAGTTTTAGTTTTTTAAATTTTTTACTTTTTGCTTTTCTAAAGAAACTTAACATCATATTGATATCATGAGTTCCTGGAACTCCCCGAGTTAAAAGCATTGGATGAACTCTTTTAGATAAATCTATTCTTTCTTTTCTTGTTTTGTAAAAATCATCAATAGAAATCCTAAATACCTTCAATTTAAAATATTTAGTTAAGATTATTTTAATTAATGAACTTGTTGTTGTTTTGCCAGTTCCTTGACCTCCTGCTAGACCTGCAATATATGGCTTTTTTTTATCTGCTTTTTTACTAATCCAAAAACATAAAGGAATTAAGAAAGATTTGATCATTCTTTCTTTATTCTTAAATTTATCATCTTTTGTTTCTTGAGATTTAATAAATTTTAAACAATCTTTTTTAACCTTACGAAAACATAAACTAGATTGTTGCATTAAAATTATTTTTTATCCATTGGATGATTTAAACCATCAAAGAAAACTATATCTTTTAAATCTTCTACTTTAACTTCATCAACACAACCTAAATTAAATCCTGTCATTGCAGGTGCACTTCTTGGATTATGATGAGTATAAATTCCACACACACTACAAAAATAATGATTAGCAACTTTTGTATGATATTGATAAAGTTTTAATTTATCTTTTCCCTTGGTAACTTTAAAATCCTCATTTTTTACCATACCCATGATTGCATTTTTTCTTTTACAAATAGAACAATTGCATCTTACTATTTTTGCCAATTCATTAACTGAAGCATTAATTTCAGCTTCTACAATTCCACAATGACAATTTAATTTCATATATTTCTCCTATTTATTATTTTATAGTTTGTTACACTTCACAGGAAGAGTTAAAAGACCATCTGGATATTTTTTTTCCTCAACAAAGCATTCGGGTTTACCTTTTCCACCAGTCCAATACTCATGTGGGTTAATCCATCCTTTTGGGCCTCCTAGATATCTCCAGCTGCCCCAATCATTGCCATGTGTTCCTTTTCCCTTTCTTTTGGACATGTGAAAATGAAGGTGTGCTACTCCTCCTCCACAATCGGTTTTTACTAAATCTCCTGCATCAGCTAATACTTGACCTCTTTTAACCTTATCACCAGTCTTAACATGAATTTTACCAACGTGCATGTGTGTAGCATATAATTTTGTACCATCTGGACTTTTTCCAAAATAAACAGCAAATTGATTGCCAATACATTTATCTTTATTTTTTACTCCATAAACTTTTCCGTCTGCAGCAGCTATAATTGTTGGTGAACCTATCTCTAGATAGAAATCAACCCCTCCATGTTTTTGTTTTCTTTTTCCATCGTTTGCTCCCCACTGAGACTCGTAGTCTGAAATAATTGGAGGTGAGTTTTCAGGAAGTATAATTGGAAATTTAGATGGATATTTTTCTTTACCCCACTGAAAGATGTATCCTGTCTTCCCCTTGTATGCTTTTCCCTGTCTAATATTAATTTTAGCTTTAAAAATTTCGTTAGGATCTGTTAAAATAGTTGCTACTGTTATGTTGCACCATAAAAAACCTAGAACAATGATCCCTAAAAAAAAATTCATTTTCATATGAGACTTAAACTATCTCTGGTTAAAGTTATCCACAAGCATACAAAATGTAGTTTCGATGTTCACGTTTTGATTCACTTTTGATTCAGTTACAGACTCAAAATACAACTTCTTGCGTGTATTATATAACTAGTCTATATATAAGAACAAAACAAGAACATGAAACTAACTATTCCCTATTACCTACATAAAGCTGGTGCTGGATTTCCTTCACCTGCAACCGATTATATCGAAGAAGATATCGATCTAAACATGCATTTGATCAAAAATGTTCCAGCCACTTTCATTATCAGAGTACAGGGAAAATCAATGGTAGATGTTGGGATTAATGATGGAGACTTATTAGTCGTCGATAAAAGTTTAAAACCTAAAAATTTTTCAACAGTTATTGCAAATGTTCATGATGAACTTGTCGTTAAAACTTTAGTTCAAGAAAGAGATAAAAAGTTTCTATCCTCTGGTTCTAAAGATTTTTCTAATAGAATTTTGATTAATGAAGAAGAAGACGTTTTTATTTGGGGGGTTGTGACTTATGTCATCCATTCAACGTACTAGAAAATTAGCTTTAGTTGACTGTAATTCTTTTTACGTTTCTTGTGAAAGATTATTCAACCCAAAAATAAGAAAAAAACCAGTTGTAGTTTTATCTAATAATGATGGTTGTATTATCTCCAGATCGAACGAAGCAAAAGCTTTAGGAATTAAAATGGGTGAACCTTATTTTAAAGCAAAAGATATCATTGTTAAGAATAAAGTTGAAGTTTTTTCATCAAACTATTCTTTATATGGAGACTTATCCAGAAGAGTAATGAGAACTCTTAAAAGATTTAATGAAGAAATAGAAGTGTATTCAATCGATGAAGCATTTATTGATTTATCGAATTTTCCTGATGATGAAGTTGAAAAAATCGGAAAAGAAATTAGGGAAACAGTTTTACAATGGACTGGTATCCCAACAAGCATTGGAATAGCCAAAACAAAAACTTTAAGCAAAGTTGCAAATCATATTGCAAAGAAAAAACAATCGGGTGTTGCAAGTTTAATTGGAATAGAAAATTTAGACCCTATTCTTGAAAAAGTAGAAATCAATGATGTTTGGGGTGTTGGTAGGCAACTTACAAAATTTTATCAAAAAAATGGCATCTATAATGCAAAACAACTTAAAAATAAATCGAATACTTGGATTAAAAAATCTTCTAATGTTTTAGGTTCAAGAACTGCAATGGAACTTAGGGGTGTTCCTTGTATAAATTTGGAAACAACACAAACTAAAAGAAAAAGCTGTGTTGTTTCAAGATCATTTGGGAAAAGAATTGAAAAGTTTCAAGAACTAAAAGAAGCTGTTGCAAATTATTGCTTGAATGCATCTGAAAAAATTAGATCAGAGTCATTGGTTGCTAAAGCAATTACTGTATTTGTTAGAACTAGTCCTTTTCAAAGAAATTTTGGATATTATTCGAATGCAAAGACAATTGATTTTCCAATTGCAACAAACAATAGTATTGAAACTGTTAAGACTGCAGTTTCTATTTTAGAAAAAATTTTTAAAAATGGTTATCAATATCAAAAAGCAGGTGTTATGTTGACAGGATTGCGTAATGATGATGGTAGGAAAAATTTATTTTCATCTAAAAAAGATGAAAAGATAAATAGCTTAATGAGGTCTATTGATAATACTAATTATAGATACGGAAGATCTACTTTAAGTCTTGCGAGCGCTGGTGTTCAAAAAAGATGGAACATAAAAAGGGAGTACTCTTCTAAGATAGATACGGCTGATTTTTATTCTCTACCAACGATTAGAATTAATTAATATTTTCAACATCATTTATATTACTTAAGCATTTATCAAATTCTTCCATATTTTCTCTCAATGCTAAATTTGAAATTGAATAGATCATTACTAACAATAATACTAAGGGAATTGCTGCTACTATTGAGGCATTACTCTTAATTAACAAAATATATAAAATTACAAATAAACCTGAGCGTATTAAAACGTTAGTTCTAAAAACACTTATAATTGATAGCGAATGTTTAAGTAAACTAGAGAAATTCATTTGAGATGGTCCATAATATCTAGTTCCTCTGATAGAGGGTAATGAAAATAAGTCTTTTTCTATTTTTTTTAATGCACCAGAAAAACTATTCCAGGTAGCTTTTTCATTAACCATTTTTTCTACAGTATTTTTTGGTAAACAAGTGAAATTTCCGTACTTAATTGATTTACCTGTAAAGGTAAGTGTAATTAACTTATGCATTTGGTAGCAACTTTTAAATAACAAGTCTTCTGATCTTTTTATTCTTTCGCCCACAATAGGTCTACCATTTGAATTTTTAATTTGACTAAGAAACTCTTTTATTTCTTCGGGTCTATCTTCTCCATCACCATCCATTGGAATAACATAATCAAAATCTTCCTTTTCATAAATATATTTTAATCCCGTAGCAATACTTCTTCCGTGACCTTGATTAATTTTCATATTTAAAATTTTAATAGATTGAATATTTCCTAAAGTTATTTTTTCATCTTGACGATCATGACTTGATGCATCATTAACAATGATAACTGAAACCTCATAATCTAAGTTTGATACATTTGAATTGATCTTATCTAATAATTCAAAAACTGACTGCCAATCATTATAAACAGGTATCAATATTTTTATTTTCATAATTTAATATTTAACACCAATCATACAGAAGCCTTGTTTGTCAATTTTCCCAAAGTTACCTGGACATATTTCTTTTAATATTTCTGCATTACCAACATAAATAATTCCACCGTTTGGATCTAATTTACTTGTCTTGTCTTTTAAATCTAAAAACCATTTAGGTCTTGAGGACATGTGGTAAGATAAATTGCCTGCATACCACTCATCACCTACCACATACATTATTTTATTAGAAAAATTTTGACTCCATCTTTTTTCAACAAGATTTGCTATATCCTTTCCAAAATAATCTGTTCTTTTGTCTGTTTGTTTAATTGAGATATAAGAGTAAATAGCTGGAGATAATAAGAACAAAAAAATAAATCCATATAAAAAAGAATTAATTTTTTTTAAATTAATTTGTGATTTAAATATATAAATAAAAAAAACTCCAAAGAATAAATAAAATGGCGTCATCCACATTGTTCTAATTTTAGATCCTGTAACAACTGAAGTAATAAACATTAAAATAATTGGTAAAAAATTTATAAATATCAAAAATTGCAATTTTTTATCTTTAAAATTTATTTTAAATTTTTTGTTTTTAATTAATAAAAATATTAAAAAGAAAAAAGGAATTAGTATTCCTATTTGTTTAAATAAAAAAATAAATGGGTATTTGAAATGATCCAAGATACCTGAGCTTTCTAAGCCAGTTCTTTTCAAGCCATATAAAATTGTTACAAAATCATTATCAAAAAGCCAAATTAAGTGGGGAACTAATAAAATAACAAATATCTCAATTGTTATTAAATATTTAAAATCAAATTTTATTTTTTTTTTAATAAAAATTAGCCAAATAAAAAGCAAGTCAATAGATATCAATAAATAGATAAATAAATATTTAGATAAAAACCCCAAAGCAGCAAACAAGCCAATTAAAAAACAATCTATAAATTTTATCTGCTTTTTTTCATAAATTTTCCAAGAATAAAAAACAACTAATGACCAAAAAGGTAATTGGCAAATATTAACGTTAAATTCTGGTGTCGTAAAATTGTAAAAATAAATTGACTCCAACAATAATACTGAAACTAAGCTTAGTTTTGTATTGCCTAACACTTCATAAGCAAATTTAAATACATAATAAAAGGCAATTATAACAAATATTTGACTTAATAAATAATAAGCCCAATCTTGCGAACCAAAAATTTGGAAAAAAACTTCTGGAAAAAATGCACTTAATGGAGGATGTTTATTAAAACCCCAATCTAAATTACTGCCCCAAGCAAGAGCCTCAATAGTATCTAATGGTAAATTTTTATTTGTTAAAGATGGAACTAGAGTCCAAATAATTAAATGTGTTATAACAAAAATAAAAAAAATATTATTAATATTTCTATTTAAAACATTCATTAACAATTATTTACAATAATTAAGCTTGCTTGACACCTTTAATTTGCTGAATATACTCCCTCGAATTCAAATTAAAAATATGCCTAAAACTAAAAAAATTAAAAAAAAAGTAAAAAAAATTAAGCTTAAATCCACCAATAAACCTAAAGCAAAGATTGTTAGCAAACCAAAAGAAATACATAAAACTTCAATTAAAATTTCTGAAAATTATACTCCCAAAGATACTGAAAAATACATGGGTGAAAAACATAAAATGTTTTTCAGAATGAAACTACAAGAATGGAGAAAGGAATTAGTCAAAGCTAATAATGAATCGTTATACAATGGAAGTATGGATGATAACAGTATTTCAGCAGATATAGTAGATCAAGCAAGCTCTTACACAGACAAAAGTGTGGAAATGAAAGCAATTAATAGACAAATAAAATTAATTACTGAAATTGATAAAGCTTTGATTAGAATTAAAGATAATACTTATGGTTATTGCCTAGATACAGCAGAGCCAATTGGCTTAAAAAGATTGATGGCTCGACCAGTAGCGAAATATACAATTGCAGCACAAGAAAAACATGAAATGAACGAAAAAGTTCATGCTGATGATTGATTTAAGTTAATATTTATCTAATTTTTGCAAAATAAACTTAATTATCCCTCAACAGTTGTACCCAATATAGTCATATAAAAATTTCATTTTCATAAATATCTGTTGAAAAAAAATTTATTCTCTAGTGAAATAAGTAATTATTAAAATTTTTATGAAAAAAAAAAAAATAAAAATAAACAAAAAGAAAAAAGCATTATCTAAAATAACTGATTTTACAACTCAATCTCTTAGCAATGCCTTAGCTAATTACAAAAAAAATAAAGAACTAGAAAAAATTAAAGCTATCAAACTTGAAAAACTTGCAGATAAAAATAATATTTTAAAAGAAAAAAAAGAACTCAAAATTTGGGAAGAGAGATTAATTAAAGAAAATAATAAAATTAAATTAAATAATGATGAAATAAGAAATAGAGAAAAAGAGATTAAATTAAAAGATGAAAAACAAAAAATTGAAGGTGAAAGATTAATAGATAAAGATAAAGAATTAACTCAAATTTCAAGAGAAATAAGAAATAAAGAAAAAGAATTAAAATTAAGAGAAGAAGAGCAAAATAGAAAAGATATAGACTTAAAAGTCAGAGAAGAAGAACAAAAAAATATCGAATTAAAGGAAAAAAGAAGACAAAAAAAAGTATTAAAATTAATTAAAGAAGAAAAAGAAAAAGAAAGACAATTAGAATCTATAAGAATTAAAGAGTGGGAAGAAAAGTTTGATATTGAAAAAAAAGCAAAAGAACAAGAGGAAATTAGAAGGGATCAAAGATTGAGACAAAAAGAACTAGAAGATATAAGAAAATTTGAAGAATTGGAAAATCCCTCAACAAATATAAATTTTGATTTTAATGATTTGGATGCTGATAAATCAACAAAAAACTAATTAACCTAATATATTTATTTTATCACCTACTTTAATACTAGAGGAAGACAGCACTTGGCATCTTAGACCGCCTCTTCTTAAAAATTCCTTCAAAATATTATCTTGTCCAAGAACTTCCGTTAAATGTCTGCATGGACGACATAGATCAATACCTTCTAACTCTACATTGCCTACTAATATTTTTTTTCCTACTAAATTATTTAATTGAATTCCCTTGGTAACAATATTTCTTCTAAAGTTTATATAAGGAATATTTAAACCAAATTTTATATTATAATAATCAATA
>Ga0209425_10001719_pt1 | contig 25470 bp, 18 predicted proteins | sample COG_05_FD_184749 | JGI IMG/M metagenome (GOLD analysis project Ga0209425, IMG submission 184749) | Pelagic Microbial community sample from North Sea - COGITO 998_met_05 (SPAdes) (version 2) | ecosystem: Environmental > Aquatic > Marine > Neritic zone/Coastal water | place: Helgoland, sampling...
AAAAACCGCTGACCACGAAGCATCGTCTATATATAGACAGTCTGGAATGTTCTCAAAATGTTCTCACTCTTGTTCTCAGCAAGCATCGGAACAGAGCAGAAACACCGAGAAAACAAATACCGCTGAGAGTCGAGAATCAGGCACAATTCAGCACGATGTAGTACCGAGCGGCATCGAGAAGAAGAAGGGAATGGGCGATATAGGATTCGAACCTATGACCCCCAGCTTGTCGAGCTGGTGCTCTAACCAACTGAGCTAATCGCCCGGGTCAATTCTTTTTATTCTGACCCCCAGTTCCTTTCAGTCAACCCGCTTTGTGATGAATCTTAAAAATGGTGTGGTACAATCCGTAGTTGTTGGTGTCGTGATGGCCACGGTACTGCCAAAATTGCCAGATTGGACTATGCCTCGGTGAACCATTTTCTTGCCGCCTTGCAACGCTTTGAACTGCGGTCAACAGGAAAATGGTTTCTTCTCTCAGCTATCATCGGCCTGGTGGCTGGCCTTGGCGCAATAGGCTTTCATGCCTTCGGACAAGCAGTCCAGTACACCGCACTCCAGCAAATAGCAGGCTTCCACCCGCGTGAAGCAGCCGCCGAAGGCGCCCTCTTTGAAGAAATTCCTGGCGAGGGAAATCAACAGGCTGACAAGACACATAAGCCAGAGGACCACAGCGGCTTTCAACCATGGATGCTGGTCCTTGTCATGGCTGGTGGAGGTCTTGCCTCTGGATTGCTTGTTTACACCTTCGCCCCCGAAGCCGAAGGCCACGGAACAGATGCCGCAATTGATGCCTTCCATAATAAACGTGGTGAAATTCGTGGGCGCATTCCTATCATTAAGACGATTGCATCTGCAATTACACTCGGCACCGGTGGGTCAGCCGGCCGCGAAGGACCAATTGCACAAATTGGTGCAGGTTTTGGCTCATACCTCGGGGGGTTACTGAAACTCCCCGCACGTGATCGCCGTATTATGCTCGCAGCCGGTATGGGCGCGGGTGTTGGGGCCATCTTTCGAGCACCACTTGCTGGTGCAGTGTTCGCCGGCGAAATTCTCTATCGCGATGCTGATATCGAAAGTGATGCCATTGTGCCAGCAGCGATCTCGTCAGCAGTTGCCTATTCTGTTTTCTGCCTTTGGCTGCCTCCCTCACTTCGCTTTGTGCCACTGTTTGGCGCAAATATTCGATACGCAATTGATTCTCCACTGGAGCTGTTGCCGTACGGTGCCATGGCCATTGTTCTGGCACTTGCCGGTGTCCTTTACATTCAAACGTTCTATGGCATCCACCATCTCTTTAAAAAGCTTTCCATCCCGCCCCATGTGAAACCACTGATCGGCGCCGCACTCGCAGGACTCGTTGGTGTTGGACTCTGGTTTGCCTTTGAGCAAAATCATGACGCACTTGCCGTTCTCGGCAGTGGGTACGGTCTCCTGCAAAAATTGTTTACTGCTGGTGAAACAGTTGGGCCGATGCTCTTGATTACTGTTGCACTTGTTAAAATTCTGACAACATCACTGACTATTTCATCAGGTGGATCAGGCGGTGTCTTTGGCCCATCAATGGTCATTGGGGGCTGCCTCGGTGGAGCTGTAGGTATTGTCTTTCATTCCCTTTGGCCCGACCTTGTGAGGCAACCGCAAGCTTTTGCCATTGTTGGTATGGCCGGTTTCTTTTCTGGGTGTGCTCGGGCGCCACTCTCAACCGTTTTAATGGTCAGTGAAATGACCGGTGGGTACAGTTTACTACTGCCAACACTTTGGGTTTCAACACTAACCTTTCTGCTAGGGCGTCGTTGGACGCTCTATATCAAGCAGGTGCCAACACGACTTGACTCACCAGCGCATCGTGGTGATTTCTTTGTTGATGTCCTTGAGGGCATCAAAGTAGACAATGTCTTCAAACGAGCTCCAGTTCTGAAGTTGATCCATGAAGGAACAACACTAGACGACATCGTTCACGCATTGGCAGAATCAGTCCAACGATATTTTCCTGTCGTCGATGCTCAAGGGAAGCTCGTCGGTATTTTTTCAGAAGAAGATGTGAGAGGATATCTTTACGACGACACAATCTGGCAGATTGCCAACGCTCGAGATGTCATGAACGGGAATGTCGTGACGGTTACACCGAATGATGATCTCAACACAGCTCTGGGCAAGTTTACGGCTACGAACGTCGATGAACTTCCTGTGGTTTCTGCTGACGACCGGCAGCAACTGATTGGTCTTATCACCCGAAAAGATGTGATTACAGCCTATAACTTAAGGCGTCTTGAGCATGAAAAAATGCGTCGGGCGGCTGAGGTGTATCAGGAACCAACAGGGCAGGCATAAGTCCGGCTTGTCCAAAGGACCGAAGGCACGTTACTGTGCCATAGTTGCATAGTGTTTTTACTTTCTTCTTGTATTTGAAAGACAAGGACGTACCCTTTCATGCCGACTATTCATCTTATCGATCCCAAGAAATCTTCCGCTTCGCCTGACCCTCGAACATTTCCTGAGGGCTCTCGTCTTGCAGACGTCGTTGCAACATTCGTGACAGAAAAGACGAAGAAGAAGAAAAGGCCGATTGCTGCAGTCCTTGCTGGAAAAGTTGTTGGACTCGATAGTCTTCTGCCAGAAGAAGAAGAGCCAACGGTTGAATTTCTATTGCCAGGTGACCCCCGTGCCCTTCCAGTCATGCGGCACTCGGCCGCTCATATTATGGCACGAGCTGTCATGCGACTCTTTAAAGGTGTTGAACTGGCCTTCGGTCCAACGGTAGGTGAAGGGTTCTATTACGACATGCGGGCCAAAGAGCCCATTACAGAAGAAGATCTTCCAAAAATTGAAAAAGAAATGCGGAAGATTATTGCAGAAGATGAAGCATTCGAACGGGTTGAAGTTGATCGCGAGAAGGCAATTGAAATTGTTCGTGACCTCGATCAGCCACTGAAGGTGGAGCACATTGAAACCGGTTTAGCGGAACACCCCTCGCTTTCATTTTATCGACAAGGTGAATTCGTTGATCTCTGCCGCGGTCCACATATCCCGAGCCCCGGGTGTATTGGTGGCTTTAAATTGACGAGCCTTGCTGGTGCCTATTGGAAGGGCGATGCAAACAACGCACAGCTTCAGCGACTGTACGGGACAGCCTGGTTCACACAGCAAGACCTCGACCGCCACCTCGAAGCCTTAGAGGAAGCCCGTAAGCGAGATCACCGTGTGCTCGGAAAGCAGTTGGACCTCTTTACGATTAGTCCGCTGGTTGGTTCCGGTCTTGTCCTCTGGATGCCCAAAGGTGCGAGGTTGCGAAGTGTGCTCGAGGGATTTGTTCGAGAGGAACTTACCGCCCGTGGCTATGAGCCGGTCTACACGCCACACATTGGAAAAGTCGATCTCTACAAGATTTCAGGCCACTTTCCGTATTACGCCGATAGCCAGTTTAAGCCGATTGTGATGCATGAAGATGAACAGTATCTGCTGAAGCCAATGAACTGTCCGCACCACACGATGATTTATAAAGCTCGCCCGCGAAGCTATCGTGAATTGCCTTTACGACTTGCTGAGTTTGGCACGGTCTATCGGTATGAGCAGTCTGGTGAACTCGGTGGAATGACACGGGTCCGCGGCTTTACCCAGGACGATGCCCACATTTTCTGTACACCAGATCAGGTCGAACATGAGGTGGCTGGCTGTATCGACTTTACACTGAAGGTGCTTGAAAGCCTTGCCTTCGATTCGTATCGCGTTCGTCTTGGATTCCGCGATAAATCAAGTGACAAGTATGTCGGTGACCCAGAGCGGTGGGACGAAGCAGAAGCAGCAATTGAAAAAGTTGCCCGCGAAATGAATCTTCCAGGCTGTGAACCAGAACCGGGGGAAGCAGCCTTTTATGGTCCCAAGATCGACTTTGTGATCAATGATTCGCTCGGTCGGGAATGGCAGCTTGGCACAGTGCAGTTGGACTATAACCTGCCGAGTGCCGAACGTTTTGATCTTGAGTACATCGGCTCAGATAGTGGTCGACATAAACCTGTCATGATCCATCGCGCACCCCTGGGCAGTATGGAACGATTCATTGGCGTTCTTATCGAACACTTTGCTGGTGCGTTTCCGCTGTGGCTTGCACCTGAGCAGGTTCGGATTCTGCCAGTAAGCGAAAAGAGTGAAGCATACGCCAGAAAAGTTGAAGCGGCTTTTGCGGCGGCTGGCTTGCGAGTAGGTGTTGATCTGGATGCTGAAAAACTTGGTGCCAAAATCCGCAAGGCACAGCTTGAACTGATTCCTGCGATGGTGGTGTGCGGTCCTCGAGATGAAGCCGCCGGCACGGTGAGCCTACGAGATCGGCTTGATGGTGACCTTGGTGCCATGAGTCTGGAGGCAGCGATCGAGCGCCTGAGTGATGAAAATGAACAACGTACTGTTCGGCACAAGCCACAACCACTTGGCATTGGCGGGTCAAAGCCTTCAGTGGCTGCCGACGACTATTGATACCGAGCATGAAGAAAACACTGTCACGGTTTGTTCTTCTTGAACACACGGGCCATCCGGATGATCCAACAGGAAGGCATTTTGACCTTCTGTTAGAGCAAGCAAATGCCTGCGAGACATGGCGGCTTGCCGATGTTCCTCGAGTCGAGGGGCCGGCAGTGGCTTCCACCCACCTTCCTGACCATCGGCTTGTTTGGCTTGATCGATTGGAAGGAGAAGTTTCTGGTGGTCGAGGATTTGCACGTCGAGTAGATAGTGGCTCGTATGTCTTTCTACATACGAGTTCTGCAGTTGAGGAACGAGTTGTCAAATTGACAGGAGAAACTCTTTCCGGAGTTTTGACAATCACAAAGAAAGAAGTAACTCTTTCTCGTTGAGAGACAAACGGATTTGCTGGACAAGCCAAGGCATGCGTAGAGGAAAGTGTTTCGAATAATCTCACAGCCATGTTTTGGTATCTACCAAATGTCTCTTGAACATTACTGATTGCCTGTGGAGTAGCCTGTACTTCGACCGTCAGTTCGGTTCACTCATATTTTTGAAACAGGCAGTTGATCTGCTCCCTACCTCCACCCATACCGTTTCAATCGAAGGGCAAGGTAGATATATCGGCGGATGTCGCAGGTTTTTCTGCCATGAATAAAAGGATTCTGCTTCGTCTCCTGGTGGGGTTTCCGAAGCGTTGTGAAAGGCATTGTGAAACCAAGGAGCGCGCGCTCCTTGGAACCGAACAACTGGAACCACGCGCATTGCTCTCAGCAACATCAAGTGTTGAGTCGCTTGTGATTGATCCCAGCGATAGCTCCGGTATGCCTGCCAGTCTTGCAATGCCCACGCAGGAGACCGATTACAGTGCGTCAACTCTTTTGGAGGCAAGCGTCGGACACATTCTCTGGGGTGAGGGATTGACTGATCCCGGACAACCTTCTGCCTGGGAACGTACCGGAATGCCACTGGGTGAATTCCATTCACGGCTGAATTTTTTCAAACGTGACACCATCGACCCACTTCTTGCGCCCGGTAATCCAAACTTTTGGCATGCCCATGACTTTTTTGTGAATCCCAGTGTCAATGAAAACGCAACACTCGAGAGTCTGATGCAAGTTGGTGAATCCGCTGCTGCACCGACAAATAACCTTTCGGTTTATTGGGTGCCAAGCCTGATGAACACAACGACCGGTGATTTTGTGACACCGCTGGACAGTTCCATTTCGTATTACGCAGTCCAGAAGCCTCTGGAATCAAGCAAGATCGTCGACATGCATCTGTCGTCGGTCTGCCCTTGAATTCATGACTTTCCGGCCACATCGAGTGTTCGCACCACGTAGCCAAAGCCAGTATTGCTTTGGTTTTTGGGAGTCAATGGACTTCCGTGCGTGATGCAAAGACTGTGCTTTTCCTCTCGGTTTATGAGGCAGGAAACCGGGTGCGAGCCGTCCTGCTGCCAATTCAGGCTCATTCGGTGTAAATTCGTAGGGTCTCTATTTCATAGGCACAATCTACCGAGAGCATTATGAAGCCCCGTGAAGTCATCGCGATGTGTCGCGAGAAAGAAGTAAAAGCAGTCGATCTCCGATTTGTTGATTTTCTTGGTACCTGGCAGCATTTCACGATTCCAGTTGCCAAGTTGGAAGAAGAAGTTTTTGAAGACGGAATCGGGTTTGATGGTTCAAGCATTCGTGGATGGCAGGCGATTAATGAAAGCGACATGTTGCTTGTTCCAGTTCCGGATACAGCATTTGTCGATCCATTCACAACCGTGCCAACGCTTGCCGTCATTTGCATGGTGCAAGATCCAATCACTCGTGAAGACTATTCTCGTGATCCCCGATTTATTGCCCGCAAGGCAGCGATTTATTTAGAGGGAACCGGTATTGCTGATACGTGCTTTATTGGACCAGAGGCAGAGTTCTTTGTTTTTGATGCAGCCCACTTCGATCAGACTGCACATGAGGGCTTTTATTCAATTGACTCAGCTGAAGCTGAATGGAATCGAGGCAGCGGCAGTCACGGGTATCAGGTGCGGCACCGTCAGGGTTACAGCCCAGTTCCACCATCTGATCAGATGATGGATATCCGCACAGAAATGATGCTTACCATGATTCAGTGTGGCATTGATGTTGAAGCACAACATCATGAAGTTGCCTCAGCGGGTCAATGTGAAATTGATATGCGGTACCAGAGCCTTGTACGGATGGCCGATCACCTCTGTTTGTACAAATATATTGTTCGTAATGTCGCTCGGAGACATGGACGGACAGCGACATTCATGCCGAAGCCAATCTATGGAGACAGTGGATCAGGAATGCATGTGAATCTTTCCTTATGGAAAGAAGGCAAGCCTCTGTTTGGTGGTTCTGGGTATGCAGGACTGTCTGACATGGCACTGCATGCACTCGGTGGAATTCTGAAACATGCACGAGCGCTTCTCGCACTGACAAATCCAACCACAAATAGCTACAAACGACTTGTTCCGGGTTATGAGGCTCCCATCAATCTGGCGTATTCTCAACGAAACCGTTCGGCAGCGTGTCGAATCCCAATGTATTCAACGAATCCAAAGACAAAACGGATTGAATTTCGGTGTCCAGATCCAACGTGTAATCCATATCTTGCCTTTTCTGCAGTTCTCATGGCAGCTATCGATGGGATTCAGAATCATATAGATCCTGGTGAACCACTTGACCGTGATATCTATGACATGCCACCTGAAGAATTGGCCAATGTCTCAAAAACTCCAGCAGCGCTTGGTGAATCGATTGATGCACTCGAGCAGGATCATGATTTCCTTCTACGCGGTGACGTGTTCACTGAAGATGTCATCCGCACCTGGATTTCCCATAAGCGGAATCATGAGATCATACCGCTACGATCTCGTCCTCATCCCTGGGAATTCTGCCTCTATTTCGATGCGTAATGTCTACTAAATGCCACAAGAAGTCTAAGGGTGGCAAGTCAGGCAATCTAGGAAACAACTGCCTTCCGTTCTGAGAATACCGTTCTGATCGTGTCGGCTGTACCGATTCTCCTATTCGTAAAGAGTGGTTTTGTACTCAAACGCAATGGCGATCTGAATGGACGCAGGGGGAGTTGGAATGCTCAAACAGTGGTACGTAGTTCTGTGTTTAGTTAGCGCGACTCTTTTTGTGGTAGCTGAGAACCACGCGTTGGCAGATGAATCTTTTGATGGGTGGCGGCCCAAGTCGAAAGCAGCATCTGAAGAGGTGCTTCCTCGCCGGGAAGAAGAGATGCTTCAGTTGATTCCAGAGGAGATCAACCAGGTGATTGATCAAACAAGCGGAAAAGAAGAGCCATTTGATTGGATGGATGAACACTATGGTTCTCAAGGTGTCCCATCGCAAGGCACTTCCAATCCCGTTAAGAGCAAGGAGGTTGTCATGATGGCCTCGCAAGCACCACCACCGTCTGGAAGTCAGGATTTACAGAAGGGTTCATGTAACAGTTGGTGTACGTGCCAACAGCGACGTGCCTGCAAACAGTGCGGCCTTCATCTCCCAAGCGTCGCGATGTATCCAGCTGATGCGAAGGAATCAGCAGGAGGATACCTCAACCTTGCTGACGCAAATCCGCAAAAAGTATTTGAGGATATTCGTGTTGGGCTGAGTCAGGTCAATGATCAGATTCAATCAACACTCGGTCGATTCTGAATGTGGCTGACGTATTACCAGACAGTTTTCCCACCATTGACTGCAATGGTTTGGCCAGTCACGAACGAAGCTTCATCACTGGCAAAGTAAGTGACCGCCCAGCCAACATCGTCGGGTTTGCCCCATCGGCCCATGGGAACAGTCTGAATGTACCCATCCTTATCCTCCTGTGGGTCGTCTTTATGCCTCTCCGTTGGCACCCATCCAGGAGCAACCATGTTGACCGTGATGCCATGAGGAGCGAGTTCGTTTGCCATGCTGCGTGACCACCCTGTCTGGCCACCTTTGGCTGCAGCATAGGCTGAAAATGGTGCAACGCCGAGCAAGAAAACTTCACTGGTAATGTTAATGAGTCTTCCGTATTTCCGTTCTTTCATTCCTGGCAGAAGTCGACGAGCCAGCAGATATGGACTCTTCACAAAGAAATCAAGCATCTGTTGGTGGAAGTCCCAGTCATATTCTTCTATGGGCTTGAGTGGCTGTGCTGGGGTGGCATTAAGAACTGCAATGTCAATTGGCCCAAGAGACTGTTCGATCGCTGTTGCCATTGAGTCAATGTCTTCGGCGCTCGTAACGTTTGCTTGAAAGAGTTCGGCGGTGAGACCCATTTCATGAAATTCAGCAAGAGTGGACTCCGCTCGCTTTTTATTGTTGGCGTAGTTGATCGCGATTTTTGCACCGGCTCGACCTAGGCAGGCAGCGGTTTCTTTGCCGAGTCCTGTTGAAGAACCCGTGACAAGAGCAACTCTGTTTTCAAGTGTGAATGGTGACATGATTTTTGAATAAAACGCTTGTAGATAAAAAGTAGTTGTGGTGGTCAGAGACCTCGTAGTAAACGGACACGTCTCAGAATCACTGTGGTTCTCTGCCTCTTGACGATGCGGTCAATGATTATATGTGAAATAGCCTTAGCCCAAACGTATCTGTAAAATAGCGTAGCGAGAAAGCGCGATATCATAGGATCTGTCACAGTGAACACGATACGCTGTAGTGCGGTTTTCGTATCCAGAATATGCGTCTCCATCGTTCTAGAGTGACAAAAGCAACACACGAGATAGAGCGATTCTGATGTATTTTTTCGTTTCCGGTAAGACTTGCTTAGAATAAGAAATAGTCTTTCAGAGGAATCTATTCGCTATGTCACAACGTATTTCCCTTTCGGCAACACTCGGAGCGGCACTGGCTTTTTTTTTCAGCCTCTCTGGGTCGCCTCAGGCGACCGCTGCCGATTTTTCCCGTGATATCCAGCCACTCTTGGCCAAGCGATGTTTTGCGTGCCATGGGCCTGATACACAGGAAGCGGGTCTACGATTCGATCATGCAGAATCCGCAAGTGCTGAACTTGATAGTGGGTATCAGGCGATCGTTCCAGGTGATGTCGATACGAGTGAGATTCTGTCGCGCGTGACCTCGACAGATCCTGATCTCCAAATGCCACCCGAAGGTGCAAGGCTTACTCGTGATGAAGTTTCCGCACTTCGTGACTGGATTCGTGACGGCGCACAGTGGAAAGAGCATTGGGCGTTTCGTCCACTCACAAGGCCCGCTGTGCCAGTACTTGAATCGGGAAGTGAAACTGATGAAACAAACCCCATCGATGCATTTATTCAAGCGGGGCTGGCAAAGCATTCGTTGCCCATCCCTCCCAAAGCAGATCGTCGAACTTTATTGCGACGGGCGACTTACAACGTAACGGGACTGCCACCGTCAGAACAGGAAGTCGCAGACTTTGTAGCCGACACATCGCCAGATGCATGGGAGCGGGTCGTCGATAGGCTTTTGGCATCCCCGCATTACGGTGAGCAGTGGGCTCGGCATTGGTTGGATCTTGTTCGATACGCAGATACGAACAGCTATGAACGGGATGGGAATAAGCCTCATTCATGGCGGTATCGTGACTATGTAATCCGCTCATTCAATGACGATAAACCATTCAAGGACTTTGTCATTGAACAACTTGCAGGTGATGAAATACTGGAGCCAACCGCAGAAAGTCTGATTGCAACGGGCTACTATCGTTTGGGTATCTGGGACGATGAACCAGCCGACAAACTCCAGCATCGCTATGACCAACTTGACGATGTGGTGGCGACAACGGCTAAAACATTTCTTGCAATGACTATCGATTGTGCTCGGTGTCATGATCACAAGATAGACCCAATTCTTCAAAAAGATTACTACTCGCTTCTTGCATTCTTTCAGAACATCACGCCTATGGGCGATCGGCAGATGAATCCAGACTTCATCGAGCAGCCACTTCCGAAAGGAAAAATGACACCTGCAGAAGCGAAAGATATTGCAGTTGATACAAATCGTCGGCTTCAGGAAGCCCGTGGAGAAGTGAAGGCTATTCAGCGACGTATCAAAGAGTATGGAGAGCAGGCACGAGACGAACTGACGAAGAGAGATCTGAAAGCATGGCGCGAAAAGGCACAACAGCTTGAGCAAGAAAAAGCTGAAGTAGCCAAAATGCCAGCCGCTCTTGTTGTTACGGAATATGGACCGAAAGCACCGGACACGTTTGTTCTCTATCGTGGAAACCCCCACGCTGAGACGTCTCCGGAGCTTCTTGTTGAGCCGGCATTCCCATCTGTTTTGAAGGCAGTCGCTCCTGTTATTGAGTCGCCTGAAAATGGTCGCTCAACTGGCAGGCGGCTCGCCCTTGCAAAGTGGATCGTGTCAGCAGAAAACCCGCTGCCTGCACGGGTTCTTGCCAACCGTATTTGGCAGTATCACTTTGGTCGAGGGATTGTCCGAAGCCCCAGTAACTTTGGGTTTGCTGGCGATCCTCCAACGCACCCAGAATTACTCGACTGGTTGGCGACAGAATTGCTTCGGCAAAATTGGCAGCTCAAAGGCCTGCAGAAAACAATTCTGATGTCAGCGGCGTATCAAGCAGCTTCGACACCAAATGAAAAAGCATATGCAGAGGATCCAAGAAATGAGTCCTTCTGGCGTTTTGATATGCGACGCCTTTCGGCTGAAGAGTTACGCGATACCGTTCATGTAGTCAGCGGTGCTTTTAATCCAAAGATGTTTGGTCCCGGTATCTATCCTGCGATTCCTAAGGAAGTACTGGCAACTCAGTCTAAGCCGGGTCATGGTTGGGGGAATTCAGCACCAGAGGAACAGGCTCGTCGTAGCGTGTATATCCATGTCAAGCGATCATTAATCACGCCGATTCTTGCTGATTTTGATCTGGCTGATACCGATACAACATGTCCCGTTCGGTTTGTCACAACGCAGCCCACACAGGCTCTTGGCATGATGAATAGTGAATTCATGCAACACCAATCAAAAGTGTTTGCCGAACGCATTGCACGCGAAGCTGGCGGTCCAGATATGGCCGACACGGAATCGTGTGTGCGTCGTGCCATTGAGGTTGCACTGATGCGTGAACCAACAGACGGTGAAGTGCAGCACGGCCTCGCGTTAATCGATGAATTGGAAACAACAGAGGGTATCAGTCCGGGCCGATCACTCGAACTGTACTGCCTGTTTCTTTTGAATCTTAACGAATTTTCCTATCTCGACTGATGTGTACGAAAATTCATTTCTGAAATCAAGAAAAAGTGGAATCAATAATGAGTACAAGTGACCCCAAGCCTCGTGGATCATTTTGTGGTAACACCAGACGAGAGTTTTTCTGGGAGGCCGGTGGTTCGTTTACCGGCCTAGCGCTCTCAGGCTTGTTAGACAACAACTTCTTTGCTCGTCAAACCCATGCCGCCGATGGAGTGACTGGATATCAGAATCCGTTGGCAGCAAAGCCGCCGATGTTTGCACCCAAAGCAAAGAGCGTCATCTTTCTGTTTATGTATGGTGGGCCAAGTCATGTAGATACATTTGACTATAAACCTGCCCTGTATCCACTCGATGGAAAAATCATCAAGGTGAAGACAAAGGGTCGTGGTGGTGAGCGAAGCGAAAGCCGGGCAGTTGGGCCAAAGTGGAAATTCAAGCAATACGGCCAATGTGGAAAATGGGTGAGTGATCTCTTTCCTCACATCGGGCAGCATGTTGATGACATTGCATTTATTCATTCAATGACAGCAGACTCACCAATTCATGGGTCAGCAATGCTCCAAATGAATTCAGGAAAAATTCAGTCGGGTGCACCATGTCTTGGTTCCTGGGTGAATTACGGCCTTGGAAGTGTCAACGAAAACCTACCCGGATTTGTTGTCATGCTGGACAAAAAAGGCGGCCCTATTTCTGGAGCAAAAAACTGGGCGAGTGGCTATATGCCAGCAACCTACCAGGCAACACTCCTTCGAAGTCAGGGAGATCCAATTTTGAATCTGGCTCCACCAGACGATATGCCTTTAGCTGCTCAACGTGCCTTGCTGAACTCTTTACAGCAATCAAATGCGCAACACTTTCTCTCGCGGGGAGATAATTCTGAGCTTGCCGCTCGCATTGCTTCGTATGAGTTGGCATGGCGAATGCAGGAGCATGCTCCAGAGGCAGTAGATCTTTCTCAAGAAACTGTAGAAACCAAGAAGCTGTACGGACTCGATCAGGATCGGACTGCTCACTTTGGTCGACAGTGTCTTTTAGCCCGTCGAATGGTTGAACGTGGGGTCCGCTTTGTGCAGGTGTATTCTGGTGGTGCCCATAACGATGACAATTGGGATGCCCACGGTGATCTTGAGAAAAATCATGCATTTCATGCGGGCAATACTGACCGACCGATTGCTGGTCTCCTTGCTGATTTGAAGAGGTCGGGCCTTCTTGATGAAACACTTGTTATTTGGGGCGGAGAGTTTGGTCGGCAACCAACAGCGGAATATGCAAAAGGAACAGGGCGAGATCATAATTCCTTTGGCTTTACGATGTGGATGGCAGGTGGCGGTGTGAAAGGTGGGATCAGCGTTGGTGAGACCGATGAGCTTGGAGCGGCAGCGATTGCACCCGGGCCGGGACACGGCAACGGAGAGAAAGCTGGATATCACGTGAAAAGCCTTCATGCCACAGTCCTCCACTTACTGGGTCTTGATCCAAATCGGCTGAGTTATTTCTTTGGTGGTCTTGACCAGAAATTGGTTGGTGTTGAACACGTGCAACCAATCAAAGAATTATTGGGATGATGGAAATCCAAATCGTGATGGAAATTTGTTGTCGTGCATGTACCTCGTGACCGATTGGTCTGAAATGACGACTCTTGCGGCAAAGCACCCTTCCCTTGTGCAAGGCATGGCCTCTGAATTGGAAGAGTGGGTTTCTCAAGTGGGTGTACATTGGATAGAAGCCGCTTCACAAAAGTAACAACACAAAGCAAGCTGCAAAACAAGGAGCTGACATGCGCGTTGGAGTGAGTAAAAAAACATTTCCCATCTTTTTGGCACTTGTCGGTGTTGTGTTCCTTTCAGGAAGCAGAGCGCACGCGGCGGAAAAACCTCCAAACATCATTATGGTTTTCATCGATGATATGGGGTGGGGCGATTTTTCATGTTTTGGTAACACCGCTGCCGCGACACCAGCCATTGATCGGCTGGCTGCTGAGGGCGTGCGATTTACACAGTTCTATGTGAACTCGCCTATCTGTTCACCTTCGCGGGTCGCTCTCACAACAGGACAGTATCCTCAGCGATGGCGGATTGGTTCATATCTGGCAAGTCGATCAGCAAATCAGAATCGTGGTATTGCAGAATGGCTCGATCCTGCAGCACCAACCCTTGCTCGAATGCTTCATGACGCTGGCTATACCACAGGGCATTTCGGAAAGTGGCATATGGGTGGCCAGCGTGACGTTGATGATGCACCACCAATCACTGACTATGGCTTTGATCGTTCTCTCACAAATTTCGAGGGTATGGGAGCAAAGTTGCTGCCACTGACCATGACACCAGATGGGAAGGAGGGTCGTATCTGGCAGGATGCAGAGCGATTAGGAAGTCCGGTAACCTGGATGCAGCGGTCAGCGATCACAGGTGGGTTTACGGCTGCTGCTCTTGATTTCATCAAAGAGGCAGACGTAGCGAAAAAACCGTTCTATCTCAATCTTTGGCCTGATGATGTGCACAGCCCATTCTGGCCACCTGTTGATCAGTGGCAGGAAGGGAAGCAAGAAAAATACCGGGCTGTTCTTGAGGCAATGGATGCACAACTTGCCGTACTCTTTGAACACATTCAAAACAATAAAGAGCTCGCACAAAATACGCTTGTTCTTATCTGCTCTGATAACGGACCAGAACCGGGTGCCGGTTCTGCAGGACCGTTTCGGGGAGCCAAGACAACGCTCTATGAAGGCGGAATCCGGTCACCACTGATTGTTTGGGGCCCAGGAGTACTTGCTCAGGAGGCGAAAGGACGTACAGATGCAGAGTCATGTTTTGCGGCGTTTGATCTTGTTCCTTCACTTCTTGCGATTGCTGGGATCACACATACTAAAGAGATACCCTTTGATGGGACGGATATCTCACCCGCACTTCGAGGCGAGCAATCAGTAAGCCATGATGGTCCGCTGTATTGGCGGCGGCCGCCCGATAGGAAAATGTATAAGGCCCTTGGAGATACAGTGCTGCCTGATCTGGCGATTCGAGAGGGCGATTGGAAGCTCCTGTGTGATTACGATGGACAAAACATACAACTCTTCAATCTGGATAACGACCCAGGTGAAAAAAAGAATATTGAAGAACATCATGGAAAGGTTCGGGATCGTCTCTGTGAAAAGCTTGTGAGTTGGCACAAGTCTCTTCCTGCTGATAATGGCCAAGCACTCGCGCATCAGGAAATGCAAAAAGCACGAGTGGGCCCGGCAAATGTTACAGGGTATTCACTCATAGCGGCTGATGGATCCAAGCGAACGCTGGCAGAAGTCAACGCTGATGGAAGCGTTGTATGGAAAGTGGCATGCGGGGCAATACACGACCTTCACCTTTTACCCAGTGGTCATCTTCTCTACCAAGATGGGTGGACTCATATCATTGAGCTTGATCAGAGTCGACAAAAAGTCTGGGAGTACGATGCGACGAGTAATGGAAATTCAAACAAAAAAATTGAAGTCCATGCGTTTCAGCGTCTTGCAAATGGTGACACAATGATTGTTGAATCTGGGCCAGCACGCATCCTTGAAGTAGACAACGATGGGGTGATACAAAAAGAGATTGCTCTTGTCATAGAAACACCATCACACCATTCAGATACGCGGAACGTGAGGAAAACAGCAGCAGGAACCTATCTTGTTGCCCATGAAAAAGACGGTGTGGTCCGCGAATATGATTCAGAAGGAAAAGTTATTTGGGAATTCGACGTGCCTCTTTTTGGAAAGCAACCGAAATCAGGACATGGCCCGGAGGCTTTTGGAAATCAGGTCTATTCTGCTGCACGACTTGAAAATGGGAATACGCTTATCGGAACCGGCAACGGTCACAGCGTGCTTGAGGTAACTCCAGACAAGGAAATTATCTGGAAGCTTGATCAGCATGACCTTCCAGGCATTACGCTTGCCTGGGTGACGCAGGTCCGGCGACTACGGAATGGAAATACGTTGTTCGTGAACTGTCATGCTGGGCCAAAGAATCCTCAAATTATTGAGGTGACACCCGACAAGGAAGTCGTCTGGACCTACCGTGACTTCGAGCTTTTTGGAAATGCTCTTCCAGTTGCAGTTGTTGAAACAGAGTAAATCACTCTGCCCAATAAACGAAAGAGACAGTTATTCACCGTTTGCCCGACGACGGAGTTCGAAAGAATAATATTTATTTTCAGGTGTAGGATCAATAAATCCCTCGGGACGTGGTTGATCGGGCCAAGCGAATGTAACCGTTGCAGACTTATAATCGGCTTGAAAAATCCCTTTCAGTTCGTATGCGGGGAGATTTTTACCTGTCGAAGATTGATTTTGTGAGGTGTCCCGCTTCCAAAAAAAGTAACAGAAAATTCTCCTTCAACGAAGTCAATGTCTGAGTTTGGCTCGCGACCAAGCACGAGTATCTTCTCACGAGTTACTTGCACCCAGGCGTGAACCGGGACTTTTCGAAGCGATATCAATCCACGCTCTTCCTTGCCCCACTGATTTGCCATAACGATGTCCCAATCACCAAAAAGGTGTGTTGGTATGTCGGTTACAGTCTTTGCTGATGCAGACAAGGTACCAATTAAGGCAAGTGCACACAGAGCCGAAAGAATGTGGCGATAAGTTAGTAAAAGAATACACATCGTAGAGGTCCTTCTTTCTGGCTGGATCATACAGGAGGTGATTGTCGAAGGAAAATACCCACATCATCGTTCTTCGGTTGATCTTTGCCCATTTCAGGACCTGGCCCGCCATCATCTTTGCCATTCGGCCCAACTGAGTAGATGGCCACACCGTCGTCCTTGTTCGAATAACGTAGACGGGAATCTTTGAGAAAAGCATCTTTTGGAAGGAATGGGAGAAAATCAGGAACTAATGAGGCGGCTTTCTCTGGAAGGCTGTCATGTGTTATCCGAAACTCTGTGGCAGCAATGGCAACCAGCGCGGTGGTATGTCGCATCCTCGCCTCTTCAACATTCTCAATTGCTTTGCCGATCGCGGGAGTCAGGAGTGCCGTCACGAATCCCTTCGGTCTACCAGATGAAAAATCATCTTCTATACGTTTGAGAGTAGTCTGTTTTGCGGCGTATGAATCAGAGCTCTCGGCTACTCTTTGGTAGGTGTGCATCGTTTGTTGATAGGCAGTAAGATCCTGAGGAAAGAGGAAAATGCGATACGCAGCCAGGGCTGGATTAAAAAAAGTATCTTGCTGTACGATCGAGTCAGGCACATCCAAATCATCCATAATGAATGAAGCAAGCTGCCATTGATCAAATCCACCTGTTCCAAATATCGAAAATACATATAAGCCAAAGGCCTCTTCCCCGTAAATATTTTTTGCTAAGGATGGTGGAGTGGAAAGAAAGTTATGAATTTCATCACGTTTCAAGAGAGCGAGATTATCAGCATCGATGAACGGAAGAACATCAATGAGGGTATCGATAGCAATGGAATCAATGGCCAGACCTACGAGTCCGGAAATGAGAATTGGCTCGGACGACGCATGCCGGCTGATATTCATGATCGAGATGACATCACGGAGCGCCGCTGGTATTGCACCAAGTGATACTTGATGGCGTGCTGATACAGAAAGAATTCTGGCAGCGTTCCGAACAATTTGGATCTCAGGAAGGAGCATGTCAACTGACGGACGAGAATAGTCGCGAATAAATCGACAGGTCGGTCGTGCTGCTGCTTGACGAAGAATTTCAAGTGTCTCGGCATGTCGATTGAGAAAAGCTATTTCTTCCAGAGTGAGTGGATCTCCAGGTGACTCGGCGGTGTCTTGCAGAAACCCTTGAAACTCATCATCATCTTCAAAAATAACGGAAGCTCCACGATAAAGCCCTTCTGCATTTTCTAGATCAGAAAGATTCGGGGGAAGATGAGTAGTCATCAAAATAGCGGCTTCGTTCTGGAGCGCCTGAGCTTTTGCCGCAACTGTTTGATTCAGGAAAAGAATTGTTCCTGCTGTGACACTCTTTGTCAGCAAGAAGAGCGTGAACAAGGCAAGTGGAGACCAGTTCGCAGCGGGCACTGTTTTCCATCCACCGCCGTCCGGCTGGGTGCCCCGGAGGAGAATCAGGCCACTCCCTATGAGAGTTGAAATAAAAATGGAAATGGCTGATGAAAACCAGTTGACCTCGAGATGAGCAACAAATGCGAGAATGGTTGTGAATGCAACAAAAGGCAAGAGGGATAGGAGTGGTGCAAGGAAACCAATAGTGAGTAGCAGGCGACGCAGTAAAGGCTTCTTTAATCGAACAGCAGCAGCAGTGCAGGCAGCTGTCCATAACAGGCAGGTAAGAAGTGCAACAAGAAAAAATGAAAAGATAGACATGATAAAGGTACTCGTTTGATTTGAATCAAAAAGGTTTCAGTTATAGTTTTTCAAAGTCAATATTGCTTCTCGGCAACGAAAAAGCTCGAGGCAAACTGGTTTGACCTTGATAGTGGAGCATGTGTCGCTGCTGTAAAGGTGAATAGTTCACAGCGGTAAAAAAGAAAAGGATGCCGGCGAACCCAGCGATTAGAAGGTAGTGTAGAAATGAGTCGTACCGTTCTTTTAGGGAGTGTATCAAGACATTGTTGACGTCTGTCAAAATGCGGCTTCGTAGCGTGTCCGGTGGCACACGTTTCGTTGTGCAAAGTTCCTGCAGGAAACCAATTCTTTCTTCATCGTTGAACATTTCTGAATTGTGGGAGGGGTTTTGATTTTCCATTTCTATTCCTCCTCTGATTCAAGTGTGCTTTGGAGTTTTTGGATTGCGTAGCGATATCGACTCGCCGCAGTATTCATCTTGATCCCAACAACAGATGAAATCTGTTTAAAGCTCAGTCCGAATATGACTTTTAAAATAAGCACAATGCGTTGTGGTTCTGGTAAGAGATTGAGTGCTTTAGAGAGGTCATCATCTGGAAGAGTTGCTGGAACTTCATACGTTCGGTTTCGCACAACGTGATCAGAGGCCCATTGAAGGAGTGCTTTGAGGCCAGTTTTTTTTCGTCGCTGGAGGCGGCTGACAGCGTTTCGTAACATTGTGAAAATATAGGCATCGAGATTTTTCACATGCGCAAGTTCGTGTCTGTGGCGAGCAAGTTCTACAAAAAGATCATGAACGACGTCTTCTGCTTCTTGGTGAGCATAATTCAATTGAACTGCGGTTGCATACAGCCTTTTCCCAAGCCGATCATACAGTGCAGCAAAGGCGTCAGGGTCACCGGCAACAAGTTGTGTGACAAGTGTTAGCTGCACGAAATACCTCGAAACTTCTAGGTTCTCTAAACAAGGGGTTTTGAAGCCCTTGATTTTGTCTATTTCAGTGAACTGTTATCGCCACTCCACATAAAATTGCCTATTATTAAAGCATTCGCCCTATTGTCGTGCCACTGAGGGGCACCCTTTATTTCTGAAAAGGATGGAAAAGAACTGATGCCAGACGAATCCGCACCTGCAAAGCCGAGTGCCGTTGAGGTCTTCAAGACAGACAGCGATTACCTGAAGGGTGATATTCCAGAGGAACTTAATGATGGAGAAGCCGGCTTTGGGAAAGGGAGCATTCAGCTGCTGAAGAATCATGGGACATACCAGCAGGCAGATCGGGATAAGAAAAAGTTAGAGCCTGGTGAGAAGCGAGTCAAAAAAATCTCATTCATGATTCGAACAAGAATTCCAGGTGGCAAATTGACAGCTGCACAGATGCTGGCCCAAATTGATCTCGGAGATGATCTTGCGAATGGAAGTGTTCGACTGACAACACGTCAGGGAATTCAGCACCACGGTGTTATTAAAGGAGATCTCAAGGCATACATTCAAAAGATCAATGATATTCAATTAACAACGCTAGCTGCTTGTGGTGATGTTGAGCGGAATGTAATGTGCTGCCCTGCTCCCATTCAAAATAATTCAGTACGCGATGAAATGATGGCCAAAGCAGAAGAACTTGCCGAAGCCCTTGCTCCTCGAACAACGGCATACCATGAGATTTGGCTTACTGATGATGAAACGGGAGAAAAGACACTTGCTTCAGGAGGTGCGAACGGGCATGAAGTCGAACCGATCTATGGCCCGACATATTTGCCCCGAAAGTTTAAGACAGCTTTCGCATTACCCGAAGACAATTGTGTTGACGTCTACGCGAATGACTTGGGTTTTCTGACGATTCATGAAGAGGGACAAATTGTTGGCTATAACGTGCTTGCTGGCGGCGGCATGGGAGTCACGCCAAGTGCGGCAAAGACTTTTCCTGCACTCGCAAAGCGTCTGTGTTTTGTTCCGGCCGAGGATGTTATCAACATTGCCGTCGCCATTGTTGAAGTACAACGAGACTACGGCAACCGATCGGATCGAAAAGTTGCGAGGTTAAAATACACCATTCACAACATGGGCTTTGAAGCCTTCAGAGCAAAGGTCGAGGAATATTTTGGAAAGCCACTCACGGCTGCCCGCGAGGTCGATGTTCATGGGTTTGACGATCACATTGGTTGGTTTGAGCAGGGTGACGGTAAGTTCTTCTATGGTTTGAATATTGAGAATGGCCGTATCATTGACCACGAAGGGTTTCAGCTCAAAACAGCCTTGCGGAAAATTCTTACTGAGATGACACCCGGAGTGCGGATTACTGCTCATCAGAGCATTTTATTTACAGATCTTGAAGAGAGTGATCGAGAACGCATTGCGACAATACTTCATGATCATGGAGTGAAAACATCGGAAGAGATTTCGACGCTTAGACGGTGGAGTATGGCATGTGTGGCGTTGCCAACGTGTGGCCTTGCAGTGGCAGAAAGTGAACGGGTGCTGCCAGGATTGATTGATCTCCTTGAGCCTGAGGTTGCCAAGCTTGGTTTAGATAAAGACGCTTTCACATTGAGAATGACCGGCTGCCCAAATGCCTGTGCACGACCCTACAACTCAGATATTGGCATCGTTGGCCGGACGCTCGGAAAGTACACAATATTTCTCGGTGGTCGATTGCTCGGTGACAGGTTGAATGAAAAGTATAAAGACGTCATCCCTTTTGATGATCTTCCTCGAGAGATCACAGCGGTCTTAGCGTGTTACAAGGCTGAACGCGAGCAGAGTGAAACGCTTGGCGACTTCTGCCATCGAAAAGGGCTTGATGGCGTCCGTGGTTGGACCGACCAATGGCTTGCAGATGAATCCCTTGCCTAGCGTGAATGACTCAGAGTACGACGTGCTGACTATTACGCCGGCACGTCATCCCACATAGGGCACCAAAGCGGTAGTCTTGGAAAAAGTTGTTCCGCAAGCTTCTGTGAGAGCTGTGTTGATGGCTCAAGACGTCCTGCTGTTATTGCCTCAAGAGGGTCACATTGACCCAGAAGAAGGCGTGTAAACTCATCGTCAGTCAGTTTGAGGTAGCTCCGGCCGACTCGGCCCGGTTGGATGATGGCTTCACGTGGCTCGTCGTCCTTGGCAGCAGGAATAGTCACTGACCCTCGGAAGGTGTCGCTGTCAAAGCCGAGCTCAACCGTATCACGAATTCCTGCTTGGACAACTCGGCTGGCAAGGGTTGGAGCCATTGCTGTCAGGAGGGCTCGTGGGTCAAAAATACGAGCAACAATCATTCGATCCTGCGGTGCGATACGAGATATGATCGCGGGTGATTGGTCATCACACGCCGGACCACGAACTTCCTCATGGAGAGGATCAGTCGGGCTCGATTCATAAATCAGTTCTTGTCGGTCATTTTCAATGGCTTCTGCACAGACTCGTGCAAGAATTTCACGTTCAAGGCCTTGGTATTCAGGGTCAGCCATTACTTCGAGAACACGACCGCCTGTTTGAATGCAGTATCCAACAATTTTTGCAGTCGTTTCATGGAGGTCGTATCGATCGTTTCCTTGTAGAGCAACGATAATAGAATCAAACGCTTTTCGACTGACCAGCCATCGAGCATACGCTTCAGTGCGGGCTGTTGTTCCAACAAACCGAGCAGCATTCTGCTCGTAGATTCTCAAGATGGCTGGAAGTTCAACATGCCTCCACTGCCGCATCGTCACTTCAGGCCCTTGGCGTTGTGGTGCGGCGAGGAGCCGAGAGAGAATGTCAGTTGGACGACCAGGCGATGCACAGTCACGACCTAGAACACTCCAGCCCAAATCATGAAACGATGACGCAATTCGTGTTCTTGAGAATGCGGCTACAACACCAAGTTCACGCATCCTGCGTTCGGCTGCTTGTACAAGTCGTTGCCCATGCCCGGCACCACGGCACTCGGGAAGAATAGCAACCCGATCAAGAGCAGCAGCTTTTACAGGTGCAGCACCAATCATGACTGTGCGAGGAGCAATTTCAATGTGACCAACAATTCTTCCAGCGAGTCGAGCAACCAATCTGTTTGCCGAATCATGTTCTGGATGATCAACAGATGCATGGAACTCTGCCCGACTCGGTGGTGATGGCAAACCCGAAAGTAGCTGGAGAATCTCAGTCTGATCACCAGCTTGTGCTGGTCCTACCTGGCACTCTTCTTGCATCCAGGCTGGAGGAGTGAGGTCGACTGGCGGGTGTTCGGGAAGATGATGAATTGCTTCACGATTTTCATTCGAACGGCGGCTGAAGATCGTACCCGATGGTCGAATTTCAACGGCGCTAATTGCAGCGGACTGACTCCGACGACGAGATGATGCAGCCGTCTTTTTTTTCTTAGGAGCCACAACAGCAGTTGGACGGATGTCACAGTCTGTTTGTGCTGTCGAACGTTTTCGAACACGAGAAGCTTTTTTGACGGTGGTTGACCGACTGCTTCGTGTTGGCTGACTGCGATGAGATGGTGTGTGTAAAGAACCTGTCCGCGATGATGAAGATGTGCGGGAAGATCGTGCCGGCAGCATATTGTCTCCTGTCCCTAGGAGGTAAAAATTCATTCCGTTACCCGACACGATATGTCGAAACTCAATTGATTTCCAGTAGGAGGAACTCACGAAGTTGATTTTCCGGGAAAAAACACCATGGAAAGTCGCGAGTTCGCAAGATTTTTTGTGCCCGAATGGCGGTTGCGAGAGGTCCAACACGGTCCAATAATTGCTGTCGCACAGGTTGCGTGTGATAGGCAAGACGGGCGTTCGTTGATCGAATTTCATGACAACGTCGGCGTGCAAGGGTCGCTGTGGGCCGAGTATCAATCCACCGTCGTTTCTCCGTGATCAGGTCTCTGACGGCCTCCGGTTGGTCTGAGAACGGCTCAAGATGACATTCGGGATGAAATTCAAGGTCCCGAAGTGTTCGATGGACACTGGCAAGCTCTGCAAGCGGTTGCTGCGTGGAAAGTTCCGGGAATCGGGTTTCCAGAGGCAGACGGAGTGTTCCTGAAACCACCGCATGTCGAGGTGGTTCACAGCCAGTGAGTGTGTGGACAATATCATCAGTGATTTCGTCGTACGCCGCACCACCGATCCCGTGGACGAAGACATCGGCGACGAGAAGGCGGGCAATAAGTGTGGTCATGATGGCCCGTGGTCGTAGACGTAAGGCGTGTTCTTCCATTCGTGAGAGCGCATCAACCCATTTTGAGGGTGGCGTGTCGAGTGAAATAGGAAGCTCGACTCGTAACGTTTCCATGTCAGACAATATGAGGACACCTGGCGTATTCGTATTTGCAAAAACCCGTCGTCGCTGCAGGTCATCCTCTGACCAGATCCACCACGGTACTTCAAACCATGGGCCTTCTGATGGATCAACGGTTTTTTCAACGAGATCAGGCATTGGGCGAGTTTGTCCTCGCTGGTGATGCCTTCTTCGATACCGACCAAGAGCCGCGTTATATGCACCGTGGAGCTCTCGACTTCTCGCAAGAAGCCACGACATGAAGACCATGACAGTTGGAAGTCGCATCAATTCACTGACCGGTATCTCAATCGTTTCAAGCCCATAGCGTTCTTCGAGTTGGTGTCGTGCTTGCGCAATCGCAAGACCAATTCGATGACTCTCACTCATTCTTTCAACAGCAAGCGGCCACCATCGTCGCAGGATCGAGTCAGGAACAAGTGGTGTAAGAAGATCAGAAGCTCGGCGACCAAACGACCGAAAACATTCTATATCCTCAGCACCTCGTTCTTCCCATGCAACTGGAGGCCCATCACGATCAAAGGGAACATATTCCAGTCGTGCAGATTCAGGTGTTCCGACAGGAACGCCAACGCTTGTTGAACGGCAGTAGTCCGTATCAACAATCAGATTGATGGCTGTGCCACCAAGACGTCGAGCATACGCATCAATCGCAAAGTTTTTGAGCCAGACACCGGGGTGAAAGAGATCTGGCTGATGCCCGCCCATAATGATCGGTGCTGCTATCCATTCGGCTGTATTTGAAGGCCGAATGACATCTCTGTAACTTGACGTGTACTCAGTGGCTACGGTTAATACCTCTCGTCGCGTTGCTGCAACGAGTTCCCAGAGTTTGAGATCGCCAACTTGGGTATCGAAGGCCGTTCGAAGCAACTTGTTGTTGTCAACGAGGTGATCAATCGCAATTGCCGGATTGGTCGGATCCGGATTGATTGGAGGGTCAAACAGCCGTCCGCCGGAATCCGGTGGTGGGTGATGTTTGCGGCGATCAAAGCGAGGGTGATTACTCAAGCGTCGACTCTCTGGGCAGGGGAACCCACACCATACCCGACACTGCGATTGACGCCACTCCTAGCCTGTATCGAACGCATTGTTCGTTCAAGAATGTCACGATAATGGGCAATACGAGTTGTTCCATCATCAAGTGCACCACCAAAACTTCTGGTCAAATCGAGATAGACCAGAGGAACAGGTAGTTCGATAATTCTCAGTTTTTCTGCTGCCGCCAAGACCCAGACTTCAAGTGGCATCGCGTAGCCGGGCTCAGTGACTGGAAGTGCCTGGAGCGCTTTTCGAGAATAGGCCTTAAAGCCACAAAAGGCATCAGTGAGAGACAGGCCAAGTTGTTCGTTAATTTCCGCTGTGATTTTCATGTTGATACGTCTGCGACCCTCGGGTGCCTGACTATTGTCTGGAAGATCTTTCAGGTAGCGACTTCCGCTGACAATATCAGCAGCAGGGTCTTTAGGATCTCCAATGGCAGCAATGAATGAAGGAATCAGTTGCGGCTGATGCTGACCGTCACAGTCAATTGTCACCAGACCGTCCCAATACGAACCGTCTTCACGAGGTTTGAGTGCATATGCAAAGGCAGTGGCGAGAGCGGCACCATAGCCAAGGTTTGTCTCGTGGTGAATGACTGTGATGTCACCTCGTTGTGCGGCTCTTTCTTTGAGGATGCATGCTGTGCTATCAGTTGAACCATCATCTACAACCAAAACATTGTCAGTATGCCTTCGTACCTGATCAAGGACGTCTTGAACATGCTTGTCTTCGTTGAATACCGGCAGCGCTGTGAGAAATTGGCTCATATGTTTTCTTTGTTTCAATACAGACCCAGCAGGCCAAAGAGGATACGGGTGGCTATCTATTTGGGAGCCAGCACAGTGGGTCTTGTTCAACGGTACTCGCCCAACACTGAAGACCGGGAAGAGCTGTACTTAATTTTTCAGCCATTCGTTCCATGGCGAACCGCTCACTGAGATGATGGCCAACAGCGATGACCGTCATGTTGTGTGCCAATGCTTCAAGAGCATTGTGCAATTTGATCTCTCCGGTGACGAGTGTCTGGCATCCGGCAGCAGCAGCCACCGGTACAGATTCACCACCACTTCCGCAGACAATACCAATACGGCCAGCTAGGAGGTTGGGGTTACCGGCAACAGTGCACCCTGAACATCCTAGGGCGGATGTGAGTTGTTGCGCAACGGCGT
>Ga0209425_10001722_pt1 | contig 25419 bp, 18 predicted proteins | sample COG_05_FD_184749 | JGI IMG/M metagenome (GOLD analysis project Ga0209425, IMG submission 184749) | Pelagic Microbial community sample from North Sea - COGITO 998_met_05 (SPAdes) (version 2) | ecosystem: Environmental > Aquatic > Marine > Neritic zone/Coastal water | place: Helgoland, sampling...
CGAGGGTAATTACCATACAGCTAGACTAGTTGATGGCACAGTACGTTCAGTAACTCACTTATACACATATTTTCAAGGTATTCAATCATGGGTAAATCTTCCTAATAACTACTATCAAATAGAAGATAGATATGAACAAATGAATATCTGGAATCAGTCCTTATTGGAAACAATAAACTCTAACAACGCTATTATTCAGTCACTTACACTTGATGATTTCATTCCACAAATGTATGAGAGTACTTCTGAAAGCGAATCTCCATACGTTAAAACGTCACTTATTTCAGATGATTGTAGTGAGTTTTCGGCGAGTCCCGAAACAACAGTTCGAGGTTTAACTACAATAATGACAATGAAAATGTTCGAAGAAGTTGTTGAGTTTGAAGTAGATCACATAACTTCTAGATGGGCACATGTTTATTCTTCTGGAAATACTCTTGTTTTAGCAGAACCAACAGCTGATTGGTGGTGGTTTTGGAGAAATAATGATTTTGAAGATACAACTAATATTCATGCATTTGATATATCGGATGGCAATACTACATCTTACATTGGTTCCGGACGTGTATCTGGTACTGTTCAAGATCAGTTTTCAATGAGCGAGTTTCAAGGCTCTATCCGAATAGCATCTACATCCGATGCGTGGGGTCGTTGGTGGCTTGAAGGAGAGATAGATGAAAATGGAGATCCAATTTTTACAGGCCCTACAAATCAGGTAACGATTCTTCAACAGTCGGAGGGCTCATTGGTGGAAGTAGGTATTGTCGAGGATATTGCACCTAATGAAACAATTTGGAGTGCGAGATTTATAGGTGATAGAGGATATTTGGTCACTTTTGAAAATGTAGATCCTCTTTGGGTACTTGATTTATCAAATCCATTAGATCCTCAAATTCTTGGAGAATTAGAAATACCTGGTGTTTCTACATACATCCATCCAGTCGATGATGATCACCTACTTACAATAGGAATAGGTCCTGGTGATGAAGGTATAGGTCTTGATTGGTCTACTACTCAAGTTTCATTATTTGATGTAAGTGATCCCTCTAATCCAGTACTTTCTGATATCGAAGTATTATCTCCTGGATATGTCGATGAAAATTGTGATGAAATCAGATCCTGTGGATGGTCCTGGTCTTGGTCAGAAGCAAGTTATGAGCACAAAGCATTCACATATTGGGGTCCGGAAGAGATGTTAGCAGTGCCCCTCTCTACATACAGGTATAATTGGGAAAATAACGGTGGATCATATACACATAATTATGAATATGTTTCAACGCTTAAAATGATAAATGTGGATGTTGAAAATGAATCATTAAGTTTACATGGTACTGCCAATCATTCTGATTTTTATAATGTAGATGAAAGTAACTCTTGGTATGGTTCTCAGAATAGTATCCGTCGCTCTATTTTCATGGGTGAATTTATTTATTCATTCTCAGCATTCGGGGCAACAGTCCACAAAGTTGATGACATGTCAGTTCAGGTTGAATTAGATTTACCTGGCCATTATTTTAATGATTATACTGTTTTGGTAGAATCTGAAGATAGTGGCGAATCTGAGGAAGAGATGCATCCTTGTAATACGGAAGATGCAGAAGGTTGCGAAGATTGATTATTCAAAAATCAGAGGTCTACCTGTGCTACCTGGTGTAGAAATAATGTTTCCTCTCAATTCACCATCTCTAGTTCTTGAATGAACAACTTCTCCGTCCACAATAGTATGTATTGGCCAACCAGTCAAAGAACGTCCCGCATAAGGAGTCCAACCAACTTTTGTCCATGTATCAGCGTCCTGTATTGTTCTACTATTTTCTAAGTCAACCAAAGTTAAATCCCCATCAAACCCCTCAATTAATGAACCCTTATTTTTGATTCCATAAACCTTAGCAGGACCAGCACACATCCATCTTACAACATCAGATACAGTACATTTCCCATCAATTGCATGTGTTAGCATTAAGGGAAGAGAAGTTTCAACACCAGGCATTCCTGCAGGAGCCTTTGGAAACCCAACTGATTTTGATTCCAGTGTGTGTGGAGCATGATCTGTGACGATGCAATCAATAGTGCCATCTTTGAGGCGTTCCCATAGTTTTTCTTTATCATCTGAATAACGAATTGGTGGATTCATTAGTGCTCGAACACCTAATTCTTCGACATCATCTTGATCGAATGTAAGATGTTGTCCACAGACTTCTGTAGTTATTAAATCTCCTTTATTCGAGGCTAACCAGTCCGCCTCGGCTCCACTTGTTAAGTGAACAATATGCAAACGGTGGGAGTAATCTTTCGCTAAAGATGAAGCACGTTTCGTTGCTAAAAGAGCGCACTCGACATCTCGATATTCTGCATGAGCTGCAATGTCTGTTCGATTTTTAAATTCTGGAAATCTTGATTGTAAACGATTTTCATCTTCTGCATGTGTTGCAATAATCCCTCCTGTATTTGCAAAAATATTTTCAAGATGTTTTTGCTCATGCACAAGTAAATCTCCTGTGCTACTACCCATGAAAATCTTAATTCCACAGACACCATCCATCCCTTCTATACTCTGTAAATCAGCGAGATTGTTTGTCGTAGCTCCAATAAAGAAACCATGGTGTGTAACTGCTTTTTGAGCCGCGGAAGCAATCTTTGCTTCCAGAGATACACGACTTGTTGCATTGGGGAGTGTATTTGGCATATCAAGAAATGATGTAATTCCACCCGCAGCAGCGGCTCTACTGCCGCTCTCTAAGTCTTCTTTCTCTGGATGTCCAGGGTCTCTAAAGTGAACATGAGGGTCAATGGCACCAGGCAATAAGTATAATCCAGTACCATCGATTACAAATTCTCCAACATCTGGTTCTAGCCCACCTTGAGGAGCAATAGTTTTGATTAAACCATCAGCAACACGAAGATCACCTTCAACAATTCTATTGGGAAGAACCATGTTCGCATTTTGTATTAGTAATCCATTTCTCATAGCGTTCTCAGTATTGCGGGTCAACTGGCACCACATGACTGTTATCATACGTTAATGTGGAAAAATCTTTCTAGACGTCTTAAAATAAGTAAGGCTGTAGGGTTGTCTATCGAGTTGGAGTAGTCAGGTTATCTCGTCGGGCTCATAACCCGGAGACCGGTGGTTCAAATCCACCACTCGATACCAAAACGAAATCTAAACTGAAAGTGAAAAAAAGGTCAACTAAGAGCACGTTCTTCTTTTTTTCACTTTCAATTATAATTCGGGGCCTTTTATTTATTCATATACTTTCTAATACCCCGGAGTATCATAAAAGGGTGATTAGATGGCAAAGAAAACTGCGAGTGAAAATATAGATGAAGATGAAATAACAATTGATATAGATGAACCAGAGATGACAATAGAAGATCTCCCTGGTGTAGGTCCTGCTACAGCAGAAAAACTCAGAGAAGCTGGATTTGAAGAACTACTTGCTATAGCAGTAATGAGTCCAATGGAATTAGCCGAACAAGCAGAATTAGGCGAAGCGGTATCATCAAAGATAATTCAGGCTGCAAAAAAATTGGCTAATATTGGTGGATTTATCAGTGGTAATGCATTGCTTGAAAGACGCCAAACTGTTCAAAAGTTAACCTCAGGCACCGCTTCAATTGATGAATTACTAGGTGGTGGTTTTGAAACTCAATCAATTTGTGAAGTATTCGGAGAGTTTGGAAGTGGTAAGACTCAGATTGGTCATCAATTAGCTGTTAATACAATCCTCCCATTGTCTAAAGGTGGACTAAATGGTGAAGTATTTTATATTGATACTGAAGACACTTTCCGTCCAGAAAGAATAGCACAAATGGCTGAAGCAGTAGGAATGGCTCCACAAGACGCCTTAGATAGAATTCACGTAGCTAGAGCGTACAACTCAGCTCATCAGATGTTACTTGTAGATGAGATAAAAAGAATGTCTAAATCAATAGATGTTAAGTTAGTCATTGTAGATTCTTTAACAAGTCATTTCCGGGCAGAGTATGTTGGCAGAGGAATGTTAGCTCCTAGGCAACAAAAACTAAATCGTCATTTGAAAGAATTAAAACAACTTTCAGATGTCCAAAATGCTTTGATACTAGTCACTAATCAAGTTATGTCTAATCCTGCAGCATTATGGGGAGATCCAACGAAAGCAATAGGCGGGCACATAGTTGGTCACGCTAGTACATTCCGACTTTATCTAAGGAAATCAAAGGGTGGCAGACGTATTGCACGTCTTATTGACAGCCCTAACCTTCCTGAAGGCGAAGCGGTCTTTACCGTGACAGCTGAGGGTCTGACCGATTAATCATCAGAGCCCGGCTTGTCCGACTAATTTTTAATTTCAGACATAGCAATTTCTACTTCACCAATTAGTGAGTTTAGATGCTCTGCATCGAAGCCTAACTCTAGTTCTGCTGCAGCAAATAAATCAGGTAATGTTTTTGTATTCCCTAATTTCATAGCATTAGAATAATCTTTTAATGCTTTTTCAGGATTTTTTCGATGGGTTTGCCACAATTGTAATGCTCCTAACTGTGCTATCCCGTACTCTACATAATAAAATGGAACTCCAAATAGATGGCCTTGTTGTTGCCAGGAAAGTTCTCTAAAATCTTCATTACCCTCCCAATCCATAACCGATCCAAATCTTTCTCTCAGAGAAATCCATTGTAATTTTCTTTCATCTCTAGTATGTTCTGGATTTGCATAGATCCAATGCTGAAAAGCATCAATAGTTGCTATCCAAGGTAACAAGAAAATAACTCCTTCTAGATGGCTAATTTTCGCTCTATCAGCATCTTTCTGTTCCTCATAAAAGATACCCCAACCCGGTTGTGTTAGTAGTTCCATCGACATTGATGCAACTTCGGCAAATTCAATTGGATAATCTCTTTCATCAATTAACTCTAAATGACCACAATAAAGAGAGTGGAAAGCATGTCCGGATTCGTGAATCATTGTTTCTAAATCTCCTTGCAAACCAGCTGCATTCATGAATATGAATGGGATTCTACTTTTTTCTAGATAGTATTGATAGCCCCCAGGTGCCTTGCCTTTTCTTGTTTCCAAATCTAGAGTGTCCATTTCTACTAATTTATCAAATTTAACTCCTAAGTCATTAGACATATTATGGAATAATTGAGACAGTTTAGTAACCATCTCATCGACTGTTTCGAATGGCCTCAATGGTAGTTTCCCTGCAATATCAGGTCCACTTCCAGATTTTTCATTTACATCCCAGGGGGATAATTTATTCAATCCGAAAGAGGATTTTCTTTCTGAGTTAATTTTCTTAACAATAGGCATACAAATTTCTTCTATTGATTTATGGAATATGAGGCAATCTTCGACAGAGTAATCAAATCGATGCATCGCTCTAAACATATAGTCAGTGTATGATTTAAAACCCGCATTTAACGCTATTTCATGACGAATTTTTATTAATTTATCAAAAATTTCCGATAATTCTTCTGAATTTTTCATCCATCTATTAACCATAGATTTCCAAGCTTCTTTTCTCTGAGTTCTATCATTCGATTCTAAAAAACCTCTCATTTCAGGAAAAGTTCTTTCTTTCCCTTCAAATTCTACAGTCATAGCCCCAGTAATTCCTTGTGCTTTAGTTACTAATTTTGTTTGTTCCACTCCTAAAGGTATATTTTCTACTCTAAATATCTCTATATCTGATTTCATTCCTCTAATCATCAAATTATACCTTTCAGGTAAGTTTTCTAATGACGAATGATCTATAATTCTCCGATTTAATTTATCTGAAAACTCTGATAATTTTGGTCGAACATTTTCTACAAAATTTAGAAATTCATCTTTTTTTTCACTATTTTCCGTATCACAAGTCATTCCAATATAAAGTAAAGCACCGGTTTCTGAGATGTGTTCTGCTAGATTAGATGAGTCAGAAATAAGAGTTTCAATACATTTAGAGCAGGTTAATTTTCTTTCTAACAAATCATTGACATAAGGTTCAATATTTTCCCATTCAGAGGCATCAAAATCTTCTGATACGAATTTCACTTACTTTCATCTCCTATTGATTGACTTTGGACCAACAGGTAGATGATACTCATCTTTAGAGTATTTAGCAAGTTTCCATACTGTTACAGCATGTCTTACTTTCTCTCTTATCTCATCTAATTCAGGATGATCTGGATTTTCATGTTGAATCCAACATGCTGTACAAAATCTTTTACCACTATAATCTAGATAATTTCCAGGGGTACATTCTATTTCACAGTGTGAACAATTCCTGTAACCAAAGTATTTCGCCATATTATCCCTATCCTTTGCTCATGGCTATTGCATATCAGTTTGCCCCTCTAGATATTTCTTCTTTCACTATATTTTTGAAGAAACTAGATGTAGAATGAAGCATTCTTCTAGAGATTTAGTTGAATTAATCTCCTTAGCATAACCTATTCTTTTCAATCCTTCAAAACTAGGTACTGGTCTTTGAGTCAATAGTTTCCCATTCATTCTCTCAATTAATATATTAGCATCATTATCAAAATTATTATATGATTCTCGATTCATAAATACTTCATTTAATTCATCTCCTATTTCTGATTCTGGTAATCTTATAATCCAAGCTAATTTATCCCCATTACGTATTCCAGCATTATTAAACGCAATTTTCACTTGATGAGTTCCTGCTATTAATCTAATAAATTCTGCATCTATACTTTTAGCGATCATCTTTTCCATTTTTTTATTTCTTTGCATTGAGTACCAAGCAGTCCATAAATGCTTTTCACTTGCTGCTACATCAAATGCTAAAATTAACCAACAATTATCATTTTTATATTGATTAAATACTTTCAATATCTCATTTGTATCTTTTATTTGATTATTAAATTCCATCCCCCATGCGGGAAACCAAGGCATCTGGTCGTGCATTGCCATATGCTCCGATAGGCTCTAATTCAAGAAGGATGATGGTCATTTTATACGTTTAGAAACCTGTGATGCATTATTTACAGTATTATCTACAAGCTTAATGCTCCAACCTCTTAATTCGGAAAGTTTAATTTTATCATTTTCAGTCATAGATGCCACATCTTTAACATTTGATACTCCTAGGAGATTTACCATTTCTCTGGCTCTAACTCTCCCAACTCCTCTAAGTGTGATCAGAGCCAGTAAATCTGATTTACAACCATATCTGACTCTTCTATGAATTTCATCTATTGCTTCATATAATACTCGATGAGAATTAATATCCATATTTCTCAATTCTCGATCATCCATCAGAATAGTTCGTGTTGAATATAGAAGCCATTCTGCTAAATCAACTCTACTTCTTAGATCTCCTGGTTGAACATTCCATTCATCTTCTAAATCACTTATACTTAGTTCTTCAATCCAAGATTGTAAAACTAAAACAGCTTTCATTCTTCTTTCGTCATCTAGATCAACACTATTTGTTAATAATTCTCTTTCATGCCCGAATAATGCATCTTGAATTTTACTTATGTCTTTCTTTTGAGGCCATAGGGCTATGAAATCTGGAGTGCATGTAACTAAATGTAGTAAGCTAAATGGTGATATTTGCCTATGTTCATCCAGTCCAGTTAAAATTCTCATTGCATTATTTAATCCATCTTTTATTATTTTACCAGAAATTGGATTAAGGTATAACCTAGAAACTCTCAGACCCAATGGTGTTGCTGAATAAACCATAGCTTGTGAATCAGGCTCTTCTATCTCCTCAACTTCATACTTACTAGCTTTCTTAAATCCAAATATTGCGGGTCCTTTTCTTGGAGTACTTTCTGTTAAATATACTTCATCATTAGTATGAATCTCAACGCCATCAATCTCCGATGCAGAGTCCGCCCATGATGGTAAATAGTCATTCCAGTCTTCTTTAGAGGATTTAGTGGTCTTCTCTGATAGGATTCTTTTTCGAACTTCTTCAGATTCGCCTTCTTTTATTACCATGCCATTTTCAACAAGCCATTTAATCACTCTATCAATTTGATTTTCTAGAGATTCTGGTTGCATATGGGTTGAAAGAAAAGTCTTACTGAAAAACCTCCCTAATGAATTTCTATCATTCATGTCACTAGTAGCAATTAATGAAAGAATATGCGTTAATAATGCCGGGTCTTCTTCAGCACTATGGGCATTAGGATTAGCTAATTTAGAAGTTATTTCTTCAGGCTCCCCAAGAAGAAAATGTTCTACGAATTTTAATTCTTCATCAATATTTTTTGATATAATCCATGCATCTCCTTTCGAATCATACTTCGGTCTTCCTGCTCTACCTAGCATTTGTTTAATTTCCATAATAGGCATTGGCATATTTCTTCCTGCAGCAGTATTCCATCTTTTAACATCCCTAATAACTACTCTTCTAGCAGGCAAATTAACTCCTTGAGCTAATGTCGGAGTGGCTACGATACAGTATAAATCTCCATCTTTGAACATTTGTTCAATTTTATTCCTTTGCCCAGTAGTCAACCCTGCATGGTGGAATGCAATTCCTCCTTTTACCGAATCGGCTAATTTTTTAACTAACGCCGAACTGTCTTCTCTTTGTTTCAATGACTCGGAAAATCGTTTCAATCGTTCTATTTTCTCGGTATTATCATTACTCATATTCTCTTTTCTTTTCTTAATGATATGTTTAGATAATTCTCTTGCTTCTTTTTGTGCCCCCGCTCTAGAGTTAACGAATACTAATAATTGCCCCTCTTCTTTTATTGTATCATCTAGTGCTGCTTGCAAACTTTTACCATTAGTTCCTTTAATAGTTCTGGGTTCTGGCCACTCATCATCTCCTTTTCCATCAATTCGATGTACCTTTACTTGTAAATCAGTTAAAGTTCCTGAATGTAAAGTCACAGGCCTCCATTCAGAATATATCAGTTCAGCATCTAACCATTTGGCTAGTTCTTCACAATTTCCAACAGTTGCTGATAGAGCAATGATCTGAGCCTCAGGTCTTTTATGACGAATTCTCGAAATTAATACTTCTAATGTAGGTCCTCTACCTGGATCATGTAGTAAATGAAACTCATCACTTACGATTATTCCAATTTTAGAAATTAGTTCCGAATGATTTCTAAGTAGTGAATCAAGTTTCTCACTTGTACAAACTAGTATGTCTGAGTTTTCCACTGAATTATTTTCGCCACTCCTATCTCCTACCGAGAGACCAACTTTCAAACCAACAATATCTGCAATTTCTTTTAATTCATTATATTTCTCTGTTGCCAGAGCCTTTAGCGGAACAATATAGAGAGCTTTTTGTCCATCTAAATCGTTCTTTAATCTGTGAGCGATAGTAAGATGAGCTACTAGAGACTTACCACTTGCAGTAGGTATTGTCAACATTATATTCTTACCTGAAAGTGCTGCTGGTAATGCTTTCTGTTGAGGTGGATATAATTCTTTTATACCCCATTTATTTGTTAATAAATCAACTAAATCTTGAGACAGACCCAATCCTTCAATACTCATTTTTCAGCCTCCGCCGGAGTGTGCCACAAACATTCTTACAATCGGCCGTTCTAAAGGATGCCGTGCAAGTCAATTCCATCTGTGGTATGCTGGATGACCTTCTTTGACTGCTACAAATAAGCCATCTCCAGTAGCACATACTTTACCATCAGCCTCTAAAATCATTTTTACACTAGCTCTGTCTTCATTTATTTCAGCTATTTTTGCACTTATTTCTAATTTAGTATTTATCGGTGTAGGTCTTCTAAGTTTCATACTAAATGATGCTGTTACTGTACAGGGCGGTATATCATCACCACTTTGATCCATCAATGCCATAGTAGCCGCCCAGTTTCCATGACAATCTAATAATGTGCCAATAATTCCTCCATTAATCATACCTGGGAATGCTTGATGTTCATTCTTTGTTTCAAAGACCATCTCTAATCCATTTTCGGTTCTAAATGATTTTATTTTTAGACCTTTTTCATTTGCGGGACCACAGCCAAAACAGATACTATTTGGTGCATATTTTTCTTGAACGGATAGGTCGTTGATGTCACTCATGATAGTTGACACAAGGTCAAAGGAATTGAATGATTCCTTAAATCTCTCATCAGACTATCTTAATTCTGTGACCCTCTCCGGAGATTGTTGTCATCATCTAAGGATAAAGATAAATCATTGCCTGCAACTCCGAAGGAGTCGCCAGCACCGCGAGCCAAAAGACGTCGTCATAGACCTCTGAAAGTCGCAAATCAATTATCTCAGAAAAGACGGAAAGAGATTGAAAAAGCATTAGGTGGCAAATCTTCTTCTCCCAAGAAATGGGCTAGAGGATTAGGCTCTAAAACCCATCTTTTTGATCGAAAGAGGATAAAGCCATCTACTATAAGAAAACTTGAATTCAGTCTATTAGATGTCGAAATAGGTGATTCTTGGCCAATTCCTGTGACGATTATTCATGGTTCTAGGCCGGGACCTGTAGTGACAATTCTCGGAGCAGTTCATGGTAACGAACTAGTTGGACCATTAGCTCTAACCTACTTATGCGGTCCGAACTTTATTGGTGAAGGTCAAGATATAGATCCAACAATGATGGCCGGTACAATTAGGATAATACCTATTGTCAATATTCCAGGGTATAGAAGACAAAATCGTAAATTTCCAGATGGTCGTGACCTAAATAGAAATTTTCCGGGGAATGATGAAAGTAATACTACTTCTCGAGTAGCTAATCGTATTTGGACATCAATAGTTAAAACCTCCGATTATATTATAGATTTACACACTGCTGCTCCTGGTAGGACTAATATGCCTCAAATAAGGGCAAATCTCGCTCATCCTGAGAGTAATCGGATAGCAAGATCATTTGGTATAGAAACAATTCTTGACAATATTGGTCCAAAAGGTTCGTTAAGACGCGCTGCAAATAAATCAGGAATTGGCAGTATCACTTATGAAGGAGGTGGATCTAATGAAGCAGATCCAGAATCAGTTCAAGTTGCAATTTATGGGATTTTAAACGTTCTTCGAGGCTTAAGAATGATACCTGGTTATCCTAATCGACCATATTTCAGAATTTTAGCCTCTGGTTCTGTTTGGATTCGGTCTGATCAAGGAGGCTTGTTAGATATTTTAGCTCCCGCAGGTAGTTTTGTCGACGAAGACGAAATAGTTGCTACAATTACAGATCCTGAGAGGCCCGGAATCAGTCATGATGTATTATCTCCAAATAGAGGTTTACTAATATGTACAGCAACCCATCCGTTTGTAACTGCAGGAACTCCAATAGGTCATCTTCTACCTATGAAAAGTGGAATTAAGACTCTACAAAAAAGACTTGATGATGAAGGCTGTTTGATTATCAGTGGTTCCGATGGTGAACCTCCATGGAGAGAAGACGATGACGTGGAGGATATCTCTATTGAAGGTGAATGGTCAGGTGGTAGTCCTGATGCCGAATGGGGGCATAGCGATATTTCTTCCTTAGAAGAAGAATCTTAGTATTATTCATCTATAATTCTAGACGGTAAATCTACTAATTCAACGATATCGTAATCATCAACCTTCTTACTTGGAATAGTAATTACAGGTACTGTTGCCGATAATTCTGGCAGAACAATCTCAGATGTTGGGTGGTATATTTTTGATTCCAGTAATGATAAATCAGGTGCAGAAGGTAATTCAGTTTTTGAGTAATTAGGAGTATAGTCAAACTTTACAGTAGGAATATTGTAAGCAGTATAAGCTTCTTCTAATGCTTTTTTCTTCGATAATCTCATATTAATTAATAACGCAATGGCTACAATAGCTAGAACAATGCTAGACAAAAATGCTAGGCCAATACTGCTGGATAAGAATGATAAGAGAATTTCAAAAAATGTCGGAGGTGGAATCCAAACAACCATATCGATTTGCCATGAAAATTCTGTAGTGATTCCTGAATCTACAATTGTTGCCTTAATTTCTTGACTACTGGTTCCGTTTCCACATAGTAATATTGTAAGATTATCTGTATTCTTATCGCATTTCAATGAATTAATAACCAATCTTGTGCCTTCATTAGATATATTTTCATTTAAGTCATATTCGCCTATTTGCCATGTTATTTCAGTTTCTACTTGATTAGGGATATTGTTTAATCCAATTACTAGAGTATTATTCACTGCATCCCAATCATAAATTATTTGAGTTTGTGGAATAGTTAATACAAGATTTTGTCGTTTCAAGTCATCATCTATCAAATCATTACAATCATCATCTAATCCATTCCAAATCTCAGTTGCTCCAGGGTATATCTCAGAAACCGAATCATCACAATCTTCAAAATCATAGTATCCATCTTCATCATTATCAAAATTAAATATTAGAGGGTTTGACATTTTTACCAATACTTCTGAGCCATCATCTATACCATCGCCGTCTGTATCTTCATCATTATGATCAGAATTAATAATATTATATTCTTCATAATCTGACAATCCATCTGAATCTGAATCAATTGTTCGGTAATCTTCATCAATTTCATCATCACAATCATTATCTTTCTTATCTAATTCTTCTATTAGTGTAGGTGCTCTTTCATTATCGTCATCTGCACAATCTTGGAACCAATAAGATCCATCTGCATCTTTATCTTCATCGAATATCAGTGGATTGGCACCAAGTTCTGCATATGTGTTGACCTCAATACCATCTGAAAGTCCATCATCATCAGTATCACCATCATTAGGATCTGTTGAGGTGTTGTAATATTCAACATAATCTGATAACCCGTCTGAGTCAGAATCCATATCGATAAAATCTTCATCAACCTCTTCATCACAATCGTTATCAATTGCATCCAATATCTCTGTCAGTCCAGGTGATCTCATGATATTCTCATCATCACAGTCTTCAAACCAATACCAACTATCTCCATCTGAGTCTTCATCAAAAATTAATGGATTAGCCCCTTGTTCAGCATAAACATTTACCTCTGGACCATCTTTTATACCATCTCCATCAGTATCAGAATTTCTATAATCAGTATTGTGTATATGATATTCTGGCCAATCTTTTAATCCATCATTATCTCTATCAGTAAAATTATATCCTTCATCAATGAAATCATCACAATTATCGTCAAATCCGTTTAATTTCTCCGGTTTCCCTGGATTAATCTCTGCATTTTGATCATCACAATCATTGAAATGATAGTAAAAATCAGAATCGTTATCTGCATCATAAATCAGAGGATTGCTTTGCCATAAATTGATTTCAGCCCCATCAGTTAGACCATCACTGTCGGTATCATCATCATTAGGATTTGTTTCATATATCGAGAGTTCCAGTGAGTCTGAAAGTCCGTCTGAATCAGAATCAGCTAGATTAGGATTTGTAAGATAAATAAATATCTCATCATAGTCATTTATTCCATCATTGTCTGTATCGGCATTATATGGGTCTGTACCCCAAACTAAGGTTTCATTTTCATCAGAAATACCATCGTCGTCATGGTCTAAATCAATATCCATACCATGAGTTATCATCTGCCATGAATTTAGAGTTCCTGAAGAACCGGATGTAGTATCTCTTATTTTCAAAGTCCATGTACCTAGGCTGCTTTCGTCCCAATGGTGTACTGTATTAAATAACCAATTTGAATAGTCATTCCCCCCATCATTATGTTCTTCTGCGAGCCATGATTGTGTGCCATTCGGTGATTCTAAGACTATGTCTAAATCTCCTCTATCTGGGTGATCAATATCTACAATTATGTCTATACTTTCCAAACTTATATCTTCATTGATTTGCACATCAAATTCACTCCAAGAATTTGTTGAAGTTGGTATATCAAAGGAGGGCATATAAGGACCAAATGTTTGATTTATCTCATTATCAACATTAGTCCAATTTTCAGCTAATGAAACAGCTGCACCCGCATCTATCGCTCCAAATCCATATTTATGGGATACGTCATGTCCAGCATTATTTATCTCCCAACTTGAATCATTTGGGTCATTTTTCCTGGCACTGTTTACTAGGATATGCTGTAAATCTCTCCATGTTAGATTTTCATTAGCCTCTAATATTAACGCTATTATTCCGGCTGCTAAAGGAGTCGCACTCGAAGTACCTCCAAATGAATTAGTGACATTTCCATTATCATATCCTGCATCATCTGATGAAATATCAGGGTCATCGTGTATGTCAGTGGTAGTTATTGCTTCTCCATCTCCATTAGAATGCGATGTGACTAATATATTTGCTCCAGGTTCAGAGTAGTATGATTGTTCTCCATAATGAGTAATTGCCGCTACAGCTATTGTAAATCGACTATTGGCCCATCCATCATAATTTGCATTATCATTACTAGTAAGTCCATTTCCAGCAGCCCAAGTAATAATATTACCACGCCCATTTCTCCCCTGATAGGCATCATCTTCAAATGCCGCAAGCATTAGTGGTCCTGGTGCAGACAAAGTTTGTCCATTATCGCTTGGACCCCATGAATTAGTATAGATATCAATTTCATTATTTAAGAAACTTAATGCATCAGCCTCTAAAGAATCTGGAGACCAACAAGCAATCAATGTTGATCCTGCTAAAGTTGCACCATAAGCTGCCCCTGATACATGGATTGAATTGTCTCCGACTGCTGCTGCAACACCCCCTGCTGCTGTACCATGACCATTATTGCTAGTTGGCGTCGGGTCAGAATCAGAATTACACCAATCATAAGAATGAGTTGGTGAATAATTTGGCGATATATCTGGATGATCTTTGTCCAAGCCATCATCTACTACACTAATTATTACTCCCGTTCCTGTATATGAATTCCATACTGAAGTTACGTTAGCATCTTCTCCGGATGTCCCAGATGTTTGTCCTGTATTCCTGAGATGCCACTGGTCATTGAAGTCTTCATCATTTGGTATGCTTCGAGTTATTTGCTGCTTACTAATAAGCGGAGAAAATGATTCAATATCTCCATTTTTATATAATTCATCTAGTGTTGCAACTAAATTTGATGGTGATTCATAAGTCCAGATATATGCTCCATTTAATACAGGTGCCATTTCTATTTTATCTGGCGACAAAATAAATGACTCTTGAGTTTCTATATCATTAGCAGTAACTATCAACCACTGTTTTGTATTTTTTATTTCTTCAATGCTATACTGCTCCAAATCAGAAACTCTTTCGAATGCTAATTGTACTGCTATTGAGTATGTTGGAATAAGTAATTCATTATCACTTTCAGAATTGAAATTAAATTCTGTATCTGCAGAAACCAAACCTGAAAATGGTGCCAGAAATAAAATCAGGAAGGCGATAACTGCTGAACGCATACCCTTGTCGTGTTCAATGAGGTTTTAGGTATTCGTCAATCATGCATTAACAATAATCATCGTTTTTTCCATTCAGATATTGCCGAATGGACTTCATTATCGTGCATTAATCTCCTCTGCTTCTTCGCAATATCAAAGAGATATGCGACTAAATCATCTGTTATTTGATAATCATTTTTAGTTAACCACCAAGTGATATTCGAGCGACCACTCATATGTCCGATTCGTATTACTTGTTCCAATCCATAATCTTGTGCTGGTACCCCGGAATAGATTCTATCTGCCAGCCAGTGGTCGCCTTTTTTCATTGCTTTTACTACAGCACTAGCGTGAACACCAGTTCCAGTTTCAAAGGCATCTTTACCAAATACTGGATAATTTCTTGGTAGAGCGACTTCGATATATTCATGCGCCTTTTGCATATACTCATTGAGCGAAGTGAGGTCGTTGTTAATCACGCCCATTAAACTCAGATTAACTAACGTCTGATCTAGTGGCGCGTTCCCTGCTCTTTCTCCAACTCCTAGTGCAGTTCCATGAATTACATCAGCCCCAGATTCTACAGCTGCTAGATTATTTGCAACTCCAAGTCCTCTATCTTGATGACCATGCCAATTCACTTCAATATCTCTGCGTTTGACCCCTGAATCGGGAATTACTTCATCTTGAATAAAAGTTAGTAATTTTCTAACACCATTAGGGGTTACGTGGCCGCATGTATCACATATGCAAATTCTATCTGCACCAAGTTCTATGGCACGAGTGTAAACTTGCTTTATTTCATCAGGCTTACTTCTGGTTGTATCTTCAGTAACAAACATCACTGGAATGTCATTATCTACTGCGAAAGTCACAGCTTTTTCTGCTGTAGAAAGAATTCTCTGCATATCCCATCCTTCAGTATATTGTCGAATAGGGCTAGTACCAAGGAAAGCACTTGCTTGTATTTGTGTTTCATGTTTAGCCTGAAGCTCCACCAATGGCTCAATATCACTAACAACAGTCCTGACAGCACACCCTGGTCTTAATTCATATGAGTTCTCATTCATATGTGATAGCATTGAGTCAATATGTTGTATATGGAAAGGTCCAGCACCCGGTAAACCTAAATCTACTTTCTGAATCCCTAATTTTTCCATATAATCAATCAATTCTATTTTTTGTTCTATTGTCGGATTTCTTGCACTAGGGCTCTGTAATCCATCTCTTAGGGTTTCATCATCAAACCAAATTTCATGTGGATGCTGCGATGGTATTCTTTTGATTTCATAGTCAATGGTATTCCAATCAAAAATCAAATCCTTCTCTTCCATCACCGCCACCTACCTGTTTCATGTCTCAACTATCTGCCAAGTGCTTGAATCCATCGGGTCGATAAAGTCCCATCATTTCTCATTTGACCACTCTTCTATTGCGGAATATTAGGATAACAACTAATATCAAACTTATAATTGATCCTTGAACACCAATACTGGACAAAACTAGAGCGATGAACATGAAAGCTAAATAACTTAGGGATATAAAGAATGAATGTGATGCTGTAGGCATTCTATTATTCTCATCATTCTCTTCCGTAATATCAATTTTCCAGACAGTTAATCCGTACCATATACTGAGTGTCATTGTATTCAAGATAATCAAAGAGTTTTCGATATCTAGATTAATTTCATTCCAAAATTCAATATTATGGTAGCTCAAAGGAGCAGTTATTGAGAGTAAGATTAAAATCATTGCATAAACCTTCATTTCTAATAAGGTTCTTTGTTTACCTTTTACATTAGGTAACATTGGAACTCCAACTTTTTTATATTCTTCTGAACGATATAATGCTAAAGCCCAAAAGTGTGGAGGCGTCCACAAAAAAATCAGTAAAAACATAAACCATGGCATATATCCTCCAATGTCAAATATTGAATTGATGAATTCTTGAAATGAATTCATCGATATCTGTAAATTTCCTTCTGCGGCACACCAGCCAATAACTGGTGGCGTTGAACCTGCAATCCCTCCAATGACAATATTTTGTACGCTAGTTCTTTTGAGCCATATTGTATATATGAACACATAAAATAGAATGCTGAAAAGTGCCCAAAAGGCAGCAATTTCATTTGCCATTTTTACTAGCCAAATAGTCCCTAGTATTGATATTAATATTCCAAAAATCAATGCTGATTCTGGCGAGATATCTCCTACTGAAAGAGGTCTTTTAGATGTTCTATTCATTATTGGATCGATATCTCTATCGTACCACATATTGATACAATTCGCACCTCCAGCAGTCAAATATCCTCCGATAAATACAATAATCATATTTTCGAAAGTATTCCTATCGACTGTATTTAATTCTATTAAATCATGACTTAGTATAGCACACATTGCTGTGATCTGTAGGAGGACAACAACTCTGGGTTTAGTCAGAGAAAAGAGAGTCATCCCTATCGCCCTTGTCTCTGACATAATGACTCCTGTTGTCGCTAGTCTTTGAAACTCATTGACTGCTAGTATCATGTGTTAGATATTTATTTTCATAGAGTGTCACTATATTTATCGCTAATAATAGAGTTGTTATTATAATAAATGTTAGAGATGCAATCATTAAATGAACTAATGATAACAATTCGAAATATGTCATTTCAAATCCATCTAATTTAGCCGAAAGAACATATAAACCCCCTAATCCCATATTCAAAAAGTAGAGAACAGTAGCCAACCATATCCATTTACATATTAATGAACCATATTCTTCATCTCTACTTTCTTTCCAAATAATATAGCATGTAAACACAAGAATCAAACCAACTACACTAACAATCAATCTGTGTATGATTTGTGATTGTGCTTGATAATCTGTAACTTTTTCAATCAAAGAACTATTACACAACGGCCAAGAATTAGGAAATCCTAAGACTCCACATCCTTGATTAGCTCCTGGTGTTGTAGAAACAAAAACTCCTATGAATAAGGCAATAAAAGTCCCTAAAGATAGCAAGGCGACACGATTTTTCCATTTTCTTGCTAAAATAGGATCAAACATAATCCAGTTTGGTACCTCATCCTTATCTCTAAGTGAAGACAACCAAATCCATATCAGAGACATTAAGAATAATAATGCTGAACTCAAATGAAGTGCTACACTCCAATGGAGATTATCCATCTTAACAGTAACAAATCCTAGAAATCCCTGCCATAATATCAAAATAACTGATGCAGAAGAAACTAATTTTACTTCTCTTGATAATTCTTCGTCCTTTCTTATTATCCACCAATTGAGTAGAACTAACGGACCTAATAGAGCTCCTGCTAATAGCCTGTGAATCCATTCAGTGAATATTTGGAAAGATGTATAAGTATGCCAAGATCCTCTAGAATCGGTCTCATCAGGATTTTCTTCAAACCATTTTGTTTGATCTTCTTCGGATATATCGAAGCCCCATGTGCCAAAGCATGTGGGCCAGTCAGGACAAGATTCTCCAGCATCATAAATTCGAATTACACCGCCAGCAGCAATTACAATAATTGTCAATGCAATTATAGCTGCTGTAAGTTTTTCAACCTTGACTCTTTCGAATCCCACTATCTCACGACCGAATTGTCATAGATATATTCTTGTTTATTCTTCAAGATGTGGTTCAACATCAATCGGTATTCTATGTTTTAGATATTCTAGAGTTGCAATTTTCATTGGGTCCAAGACAACTCTCTCTTTTGCATCGTCAACTCCATAAAGTTGAATTAATTCCAGAGAGAATTCATCTCTTAATTCATCTTCTGACACGAACAAAGGTGCTCCCATACTGATTTGAAGTGCTCTCGCACCAATAATTCGTGCTTTTTCGAAGCGGGTATGTGCTCTTGCAGGCTTGACCATGATGCGGAACGGCCAGCGACCCCCACATAAGGGCATTGACTGAATAAATGATGTTTTAGAGTAATTAATTAGGTGATTAAATCCTATTTTCGCTCTATTAACATGGCAACAGCATTGCCACCACCAAGACAAATTGTCACGATTCCTTTTCTCCCACCTGTTCTATTCAATGCATTAATTGTAGTCATTAGACATCGTGTCCCTGTTGAACCAAGAGGGTGTCCTAATGCGACTGCTCCTCCGTGGACATTAAATCGATCTTCAGGTACTTTCAAAACCATTTGTACAGCAACTGATGCTGCAGCAAAAGCCTCATTATGCTCTAAAATATCTATATCCATTATATCTAAATCATTTTTCTCAAGAAGATCTTCTACAGCAGATACAGGCGCAATCATGACTCTTTTCGGTTCAACTCCAGTCGTAGTATAATCTAATATTTCTGCTAATACTGGCCATCCATGCTCATCAGCAGTTTTTTCAGAGCATACTAGTACTGCTGATGCACCGTCTGATAACTGACTAGAATTACCTGCAGTTATCTTTCCATTTTCTTTAAAAACGGCCCTTAGATTCGCTAAAGTATCCATTTTTGTACCAATTCTTATTCCTTGATCGGATTTCAGTTCATCCATTTCAAAAACTTCACTTGCTAGCCACCCATTTTGCCAAGCAGCACTGGCTAATGCATGAGATCGTACAGCATATGCATCAGATTGTTCTCGAGAGATATTAAATTCAGAAGATACAATTTCTCCTGTCATACCCATCGTAGTTCCATCAAAGGCATCGGTCAAACCGTCATGTGTCATTATTGATTTTAGAGAACTAAATTCAATATCGTCCCCTTTCCTAACATTCTGAATGAAATATGGTGAATTACTCATTGATTCCATACCCCCAGCTATGACTACATTTGCATGTCCTGAGATAATATCACTAGCAGCAATCATTACTGCTTTGAGACTAGAACCACAAACTTTGTTGATAGTAGTACATGGTGTTGAATATGGTAGACCTGCATTTATTGCAACCTGTCTTGCGGGCGCCTGTCCTGAACCAGCCTGTAAAACCTGACCAATATATACCTGATCAATTACACCACTTTTCGGGTCTAATTCCACTCTATGCATGAGTTCTTTGACTACCATCGTACCTAAATCAACTGCAGAATATTTTGACAAGGCCCCTCTAAATTTCCCTTGAGGAGTGCGCGCGAAAGCACATATGACGGCTTTAGGCATAACTCATCGAGTGAGGTTATGGTCTTGAATAGTGCTATTAGCAAACTAGTTATCATGATTGGTTATCTGAGTTAAACGTATAAAAATCAGGATTAATTAAATCAGGTCGATTTTCTGACTTTAATAGAATCGTACGAACAGCCCATAAGTCTTTGAATATTCTATATTGTGAGGTTTTATCTAAATAATCTACTCCGCTAGTTCCTCCAGTACCTATTCTTCTACCCATGATTCTTTCTACCATTCTTGCATGTGAATGTCTCCATTTCACCATTGATTCTTCCAGTTCTGCAACTGCATCAATTAATTTTCTTGGCCAAGCTAGAAGAGGTAATTCTCTATATGATTCTATGAATAACAAACTCGCTCTGGCTCTACTTAAATCTCCTTCTGGCATTAAAAATGATATGGCCCCCTCATGAGCTGCATTGAATCTTGTTTTTGCTTTTTCAATATCTGATACTCCATAACCAGACATCTTCTCAGCAGCAGAATCTCCCATTGATTTGTGTGCAGACAGGTGTGCATCTACATAATTTTGAACAGAGATATTATCATTTTCAGAAGCATAAATCGAACCCATGATTGGTGTCCTAGATATCCATTTCATTAGTGATTCTTCTAATGATGGCTTTGCAGCTATTTCCTCTAAATCTAATAATATAGCAGCATCATTTTCACTATTTTTTGCTAATTTTCTAAATGTTTCTATAGGGTCCATTCCATATAACCTATCTTCATTTTTCAATCCTAAGAGTATCTCGAATTTCCTCATTTGATAAGACTCAAAACCAGAAGCGGAACCCAAACCGTCTCTAAATGAAAGAAAACCCTGCGGAGTTAGAGTTTCCATTACTCCCCATTGTACAGCCATTAACTTGAATATCTCTGTCGTTCTACCTAGGTGCTCAACTGCTTTTGGAATATCTTTCTCAGGAACCTGATCTTGGGATAATAAATTCCTCACTTCCGATAATTCTCTAATGACTTGCTTGAACCATAGCTCAAATGTCTGGTGGACAATTATGAAGTGCATTTCATCATTAGAAATCCCTCTATCTTCTCCTTGAAGACTTAGTAGTTCTTCTAATTGCAGATAATTTCCGTAGGTCCAATTCTCATCACTCGTTTGCCCACTCATGCTCGTCCGATAGCGTTTTACTCTTGAATCATTACTGTAGCGACCGTTCCGATTTTCAGATTAAAAAAGTGTGATTATCCTTTAAATTCAAATAATATCGCCATTAGCCGGTGATATGACCTATTATTCTGAGCCATTCAAGAGTCCAGAAAAATTAGGATTTATTTTATCTCCAATGATCTTTGTTGATGATAATCTTTCTATTGTAGCCCCTACATCAGAAGATGCTTCTGAATTATTTGCATTAGTAGATGATAATAGACAGTATCTTCGAAAATGGTTACCATGGCTTGATTCTAATGTATCAGTTATTGACGAACTTGATTTTATTGAAATCTCAAGAAAAGATCGACTGCAGGGAAGTTCTGGTGTCTGGCTAATTAAAGAAAATAATATTTTAATAGGTTCAATTAGTATTAATTGGATTGATTGGGATAACAAATCATGTGGACTTGGATATTGGTTATCAGAAGATAAAACTGGTAATGGGATAGTTACCAGATGTTGTCACTCAATGATTGAAAATTTAATATTTAATAATAAAATACATCGTTTTGTTATTGAAGTAGCCATCAATAATTATTCTAGTCGTAAGGTTGCAGAAAGTCTAGGTATGCGATTAGAAGGAATCATAAAAGATAGAGAATTACTCTATGGGGAATATGTTGATGCAGCATTATATGCAATCACAGCACCTGAATGGAATCTTAGAAAAGCTTAGCTTTTGTGCATTATTCCATGATCTTCTATCATGCAACCACCAGGAGGTAGTGTTGCCAAAACATCATCTTGAGTCAGACCAGTGGCTTTAGCAATTTTATTTGCAATAGATTCTTTCTTTTCTCTACCTGGCATTATTTTAATCCACTTCTCAAAGAGATTTGAGATAGTCTCAACAGTTCCACATATTGGCAATGGTACACCATTGATTACACCAATCCCAATTCCCATTTCTAATGGTAAATCTCTATGCCATGTACGTTGTCCTCTGACAACAAAACTTCCTCTTCCTAGAGATTCTCCACTTTCTGTTTGCTTTGAAACTTGACTGGGTCTGACATGAAAAGCCGTCGCCGCGGCACCCCCACTACCCCATGCTCTAGACCAGCAAACAGCTAATTGAGCCGCTTGTGAAAATAATTTTTCATCTAATTCTCTTGCGTCTTCTAATCCTTCACCTAAGTTTTGACTAATTTGTAATGAAATTACTCCTTCTGGCAGATTTGTAATTCCTGATAATGGGGTGAACCCGTCTTTTAGTTTCAATGAGCATGAAGGGGCACCATGTAAATCTGCATGAATATAAAGATCATTTGAATTCAGATGTTTTCTGACAATTGTGTCATTTCCTCTAGCATCTCTGCCCCCTACAATTATATTCCCTCCATCAAGAATTCCCCACCTGTATTTTTCAAACCAGAACTTCTTACTTCTTTGGATCCCTTTAACACGTCCAGCAGCAACATCTTTCGCTTTTTTCTTTTCTTGTCTTGATTTTGCATCTTCAGTATCTTTGAGTGCTTTTTTTGCACCCTTAGATTTATCTTTCAAAGTTCTTGCATCTTCAAAATATTTTTGAGCGTTTTGATGTACTGATTTGTTGGCGTATAAAGTTACACTGGAACCCGGATCTCCTTCTTCATCAGGAAGAAAAACCACAAAAGTACCTTTTTCCGGATTCAACCTATCAATCCATTGGATATCTCTAGATTTTTCAGCCACTTCTTGCCATGTCAATTTAGAAATCTGCTCATTAAATTGCTTCATTATGTCTTCTAAATGAGTCCAATTCTCTTGCATTGCTTTACCCAATTCCTGTTTAATCGCAGCCTGTGAGATAAATCTATCAATCGCAGTTCTTTGTTGATCTGCCCTTCTATCTAGTTTAGCTTTCTTCTCCCCCTCATCTTGGCCTATGCTGACCAGTTTCTCTTCTTCTCTTCTAATGAAAGCAGAAGCATCATGTGGTCCAAAAACGGAATCATAACCCGAGCATAATGTAGGTATTTCAATTGATATACTTTCATCTAAATATCTTAAATCAATAGGAGCAATCTCTTTTATTCCTTGTGCTGCACTATCTTTACCAGATTTATCAATAGCATTATTCCATAAATCAAGCATATTCTTATTCTCAAACCACATTTTACTAGATTCATTATTTGCAAGTTCTTCTAACAATGTCTTGATTGAATTTTCTAATTTTTCTCTTTGCTCATTATTCAGTTCTTTAGAGCTTAATTTTTCATCCAGTTCAGCTAAAGCACAAATTGCACTTCCATATATTCTCCCAAGGTTTCCTCTTGCAGCTAATGTCCTAATCAAATCATCATCACTTTCATCAAGAAGTTTATCTAAAATTTTTCTATTAATTTCTCTTGGATCTACTGCTGCTGGTGGAGGTAGATATTCAACGCCTCTTTTGAGTGATCTACTGGCATACTTAGCATGAGTTAGTGGTTGAATTATTACTCCTTCATTGTCTAAAAGTAATACATTTCCATCTCTGAAAAGTTCAATTATTAACTTTAGTTTTCCACTTCCATGTTCAAATGTCATACAAATTATTCTATCAAAACCTAATTGCTCAACTGCAATTAGTCTAGAATTATTGAGATGTTTTCTGAGTACCATTGCAAATTGTGATGGTTGTGATGGCATAGGCCTATCGCGTTGTGAAAGATATAATCTTCTTCCGCTAACAATTACTAAATCAGATGATGGAACTCCTTTAGGATTTAATCGTATTACAACTTGTTCATAATGAGGCTGATATGCCTTCCGAGCTCTTGCCCCAATCATCTTTGAAAGCTCACGCACAATCCTTGCCACGTCAAAAGATGAGGCCTGTTCACGCATGTATCTTCATTGACCGGTCAGTGCCATCCTTCATCAGGCAATCGCTTTAGAATATTTATTATGATTATATAGATTCATAAAATTCTTCTATTTCTCTTAACACATCAGGTTCATGAGCATATTGATTTGAAGGGACCTGTATCATCTTTGCATTAGGTATTCTGTCGATTATACTTTTGATATCCTCTAATCCATGCAATTTATCGGAATCTGCAGTAATTATTGCACATGGAATTTTTATTTCTGCTAGTTCATCAGGTAGCGAATATTTCATTAGATATCTTGCAGATAACCTAATTCTTTCAAAATTTTGAGATAATAATGTTCTCCGATAACGAATTTTTTGACCTTCTTCTTTTACCCTGCGTTCTACTCCCCATATTGCTGTATTAATCAGCCATTTTAATGAAAAACTAGGGAATGGCATTTTGATTAATATTCTAGCCCATAATGGAAACTTAAATCTTTCATTTGGCGCCAAAAAGATTGAACTCCGCCCCTGTATTTTTTTTGATTGTAACCCATCAATTAGTATTGTAGACCCTAGAGATGAAGAGAAAAAATCAAAATTATTTTTTAAATCAAGAAATTTTATTATTTCTGCAATATCATTGGTAAATCTTTCCATTTGAAAATCATCTACAGTCATTTTCTTATCGAATATAGCACTAGATTTTTCTCTTGTTTCGATATAAATTATCGATCTCTTTCCGGTCCATTCAGATAGCAAAGGCCTCCAACCCTCGAAAACTGAACCCCATCCTGGAACCATGACAATTGGGGATAAATTTCTTAGAGAATCATTGTTAGGTTTCCAAATAAAAACTCTTAATGAAACATCTTCTGAAACTCTAATCCATTGTTCATTTCCCTTACAATAGGGAAGTTTTGGAACTCCTTCCCAATGTTTTTCCAATTTTTCACTTCCATAAAATATCTAGAAAATCATCGAGATCTTCTACCACCGCCACCTGAGCGGCGACCACCGCCACCTGACCGACGACCTCCGCCACCTGACCGAC
>Ga0209425_10001733_pt1 | contig 25274 bp, 28 predicted proteins | sample COG_05_FD_184749 | JGI IMG/M metagenome (GOLD analysis project Ga0209425, IMG submission 184749) | Pelagic Microbial community sample from North Sea - COGITO 998_met_05 (SPAdes) (version 2) | ecosystem: Environmental > Aquatic > Marine > Neritic zone/Coastal water | place: Helgoland, sampling...
GATATCGACGGAAATATTGTTGCCAAAAAGTTTCATTCTGATGGTTCTGGTATAATTTCCTCTATGGTGGAAAGTAGCGGATTAATTGAGTTGTCAGAGGAATGTGGCGGAGTAGGAGTTGGTGATATAATCAATTATTTGCCATTTAATGAGGTAATCTAGAACATGAGAATTCTTTATTTTGCAAACTTTAGAGAGAAAATGGATCTTTCAGAAGAGACTGTTATTTTGCCGCCTAACGTCTATAACGTGAGATTGCTTGTCGAGTGGCTTTCAAAAAGAAACGATGCATCTTTAGCGGTTTTTGCTGATCATGAACTTATCAGGGTAGCAGTTAATCAAGAAATTGTGGAATTCGATACTGAAATAAAGGCTGATGATGAAATAGCTTTCTTTCCTCCGATGACGGGAGGCTAGTCGTGATCAGAGTTCAAGCAGAAGATTTTGATATTGGCAATGAAATCTCTATCATAACTAACCAGAATCAAAATATTGGCGGGATTTGTAGCTTTACTGGACTAGTTAGAGAATTTAATCCTAATAGCAAAATCCAAGCAATGACCTTAGAACATTATCCTGGAATGACTGAAAAACAATTGAGCAAAATCGAGAACGAAGCTCATGAACGTTGGGATTTATCCGATAGTTTGATTATACATCGTTTCGGCTGTCTTAAACCAAAGGATAGAATTGTTTTAGTAATTACAGCTTCAGCTCATCGAAAAGCAGCCTTTGAGTCGTGCCAGTTTTTGATGGATTGGCTAAAGACTAAGGCTCCATTTTGGAAAATGGAGGAAACAGCAACAGGATCACATTGGGTGGCAGCAAAAAGTTCTGATGATTTGGAAGTGGAAAAATGGTCAGCAAAAAATAAATAAAATATTTTAAGTTCATATTCAAGTTTACATTTTATCGATAAAACAAAATTTATCCTTCGGGTCCTCAACTTCAATTATCCATATATCCGGGTCATATGCCTCTTGCTTTGCAAGGTACTCATCTATTTCTATATCATTGAGCCTGCCTTTATCGCCCACAGGCAACCAATTTAGAATTCCCTCAATCTCTCGTATTTGCGTAAATAGTTCATTGGTACCATCAAGTTTATTTAAGTGAAGGAATATCACACCGGCATCAGGATCACCTTTCTTCTTAATATAGACTGGTTGATTTCTCTGAGAACAGAGTATCATTTGGGCCTCAACCCATAGAACGGTTCTTAGGCGATCAATTGCCATAGTAATATTTTACTAGTCTTATTTGGATCTTCAAAACCTAAGTTCTGCCAACGAGTGCTTCATAATCCTCTCGGAGTGTTTTGGTGACTTCACCAACGTTAAATTTGAGATCATCAATTTTACCCACAGGGGTGACCTCGGCCGCGGTTCCTGTCACAAATATCTCTAACGCATTTTCCAATTCATTCGGTTTTATAAAACGTTCGACTAAAGTGTATCCGCGATGCTTTGCTAATTCAATAACGGTTTGTCGTGTAATCCCATTTAAGAAACAGTCTGGTGGCGGCGTATTAATTATATTTCCTTCGGTAATCATAAAGAAATTAGCTCCAGTACCTTCTACGACATTCCCGCGCCAATCAAGCATCAATGCATCATCATATCCTGCATCTTCAGCATTGTGCTTTGACATTGTACATATCATATATAGCCCAGCGGCCTTTGCGTGTACGGGAGCTGATTCGGGCGGGGGACGTCTCCAAGGAGATGTCTTTAGGCTAATTCCAGTATTTCGCGCTTCTGGTGAAAAATATGATGGCCAAGCCCAAACTGCAATTGCTAAATGGATTTTAGTTTCCTGGGCTGAAACTCCCATCATCTCACTACCTCGCCATGCGATCGGACGAACATAGCCATCCACAATATTATTTGCCTCACATGCCTCAATACACGCTCGGTCGATATCGTTTGCTGAAAAAGGAATTTCAAAGCCCATAATATTAGCTGAATTTATGAGCCTATTTGTATGTTCTCTTAATTTGAAAATATTACCGGCATAAACTCGCTCACCCTCAAAAACGCTCGATGCGTAATGAAGAGCATGTGATAGTACATGTAAATTGGCGTCGCGCCAGTTAATCATTTTACCGTCGTACCAAATTAGACCATCTCGGTCGTGAAAACCTTCACTAATCATACAATTATCTTTCAATCTTTCTTGAATTTAATATTACCGTTGGGTTAAACAGAGGTCCACCATGAAATGCAAATAAAATAGTTTAGTTTTTTGTTATCGTTTAATCGTAGTGTTAAATTCTGCTTAAATGAAACAAACGCCATCTTTGTTATTTTTATCATATGTTCTAAATACTAATTCTATATTCCTGATACCGCGATCGCAATAAATTTCCGACGTAGAAAGTAAGTATTTCCTTAATCAAACGCTTAAATTCGATATGGCGAAAAATAATTACTAATGTTAAGCTATAGTTGGACGTCATTTTTTGAAGTCTAGTGGAGATAAGAAGGAGCTAGGAATTATAATAGGTAATGAAAAAGCTCATATATTAGTCGTTGATGACGATGAGCGTTTGAGAGAATTATTGCAGAAATATTTACGCGACAATGGCTTTCGAGTAACAACCTCGGAGGACGCTGCCTCAACGCGAAAAAAAATTAAAAATATTATCTTTGATTTGATTGTTTTGGATAGAATGATGCCAGGAGAAACAGGGTTAGAACTTGCTAAATCACTCAAATTTTCTCAGACTGTGCCCATTTTAATGCTTACAGCCATGTCTGAAACGGAAAATCGAATAGAAGGCCTTGAGGTAGGTGTTGATGATTATCTTATCAAACCTTTCGAGCCACGTGAACTACTTCTTCGGATTCATGCGATTTTGAGACGTCTACCGCTACAAAGCGATGATACCGAACCTTCTTCGATTCGAATGGGTACATTGATTTTTGATATTAGAAGAGAAGAATTAAAATCAGGTCGAGATATAATAGGATTGACAACCACGGAAGCAAGATTGTTAAAAATTTTAGCTATGGGTATCGGTAGAGTTTTTGCCCGTGAAGATTTAATAGAACTTTTAAATCAAGGGGGTGGAGCACGAACTGTTGATGTGCAAGTGAATAGATTACGTCATAAAATTGAGGAAGATGCCAAGGCTCCTCGATATTTGCAAACGATTAGGGGTCAAGGGTATATTTTGAGGCCTGACTCAGTATGATAGATTAGGGAAATTAATAGCGTGATTAAGCAATTTTTGCCAAGTAGTCTTTTAGGTCGGTCCATTCTAATAATAGTAATTCCATTAATTTTACTACAATTAGTATCAGCATTTGTGTTTTATGAAAGTCATTGGAATAAAGTAAGTGCCAGACTAGCAAGGGGCGTGGCAGGAGATATTGCTGCTGTTATAGATCTCTTGTCGCAGAATAATTCTCCACAAGGTCGAGAAGCAGTAATAGAATTAGCTTCCACAAGATTTGGTTTGGAGGCTCAGATTTTGGATGGTGAGGTATTAAAAAATATTAAAAAAGACTCGGCTAAGAGCATATTTGGCAAAGCCACGCTCTTAAGGTCCATGAATGACGTAATAAGCAACCCTTTTAATATAGATAGACATAAAATTGATAAGCATATTGTTATAACTATTCAACTCTCTCAAGGAGTTTTAAAGGTAGTAACAAATCGCAAGCGTATATTTAGCTCAACAACATATATTTTTGTAATTTGGATGGTGGGAACTTCTATGATTTTGTTCGGAGTTGCTACTACTTTTATGCGTAATCAGGTGCGTCCCATAAAGAGGTTGGCAGCTGCTGCAGATGATTTTGGAAAAGGTAGAGATACCCCCGGGTTTAAACCGGAAGGTGCCAGTGAAGTTAGGCAAGCGGCGGCTGCATTTATTTCGATGAGAGATCGAATTCAGCGGCAGATTAGTCAGCGTACCGACATGCTTTCAGGAGTATCGCATGATCTTCGCACTCCGCTAACACGCATGAAATTAGAGCTCGAAGTCAAATTTGATCCAGAGATGGTCGAAGAATTAAAAACTGATATTTTAGATATGGAAAAGATGTTAGAGGCTTACCTTTCATTTGCTAGAGGTGAAGGCGAGGAATTGGCAAAAGAAGTTGATTTGTCAGTCATCCTTTTGGATGTTGTAAATTTAGCAAAAAGAAACGGTACAAACATCAAGTATAATGTCGAAGATAATATAATTATAACTTTAAAGTCTGATGCATTTAAGCGGTGTTTGATAAATTTAATTGAGAATGCTGATAGATATGCGGATTTTGTCTCAATAAATTCTAGTAAATCTGATCAGTTCGTTGAGGTTATAATTGATGATGATGGAAAAGGTATTCCAAAAAATGAAAGGGAAAATGTTTTTAAACCATTTTACAGACTTGAGAATTCTAGAAATCCTGAGACTGGAGGGGTTGGATTAGGGCTATCTATTGCCAGAGATATTGTTAGAGCTCATGGTGGAGAAATCACTCTTGAGGAAGCGAATTTGAGTGGATTAAGGGTTCGTGTGAGCTTACCCTTATAATAATATTTCTTATAATTTTATTTTTCATATTAGCGTTCAACGGGGTATAATGGTTTGAAGAGCTTCTGCTTGCTTTAGTCCTTTATCCAAACTAACCATCGTTTTAGACATATCTGGACTATCATCATTAAGCCAACTTATGAAGCTATTGAGGAATATGCCAGATAATATGTTTACTCTTAAACACCCGATAGGCGTGTTAGTTATTACTCCCGCTAGGTTTAAAACTAATTTCATGCTGTTTGCTAAATTTAAGTAACTTTTGGGACTGGCAACTAATTCAATCGGAAATGTTCTTTTAAATATATGTTTTATTCCATCTTTTTTACTATTTAACATGTCGTACTTTGTCATAATAATATCAAAAATTTCATCACGCAAATCAGCGCTGGCGCCTTTAATGTTCTTATTAAATTCAATATTAAGTTGTTGATCTATCTGGTTATTATAAGCAATTAAGATAGATATTTTTGAGGTAAAATATCTATCTAACTCCATCTGATCTAATTTAACTACTTTTGCTATTTCCTCCATGGTGATATCTTGCCAAGGCATATTTGGAGTTAAATTAAATAGAGCATCTATAATTTTTTTAGTATAATCTTTTTTTCGGGGCATAATAATCCCGTTACAGTGTTTAAATTTTAGACTGTTTAGTCTGGTTTATTATGCTAAAAGCATATACTTATTAGTAGTGAAGTTCAAATGGCTTGATGGCCTAGGGATTGTACTATTGATAATGATTGAAAATAGTTCGTAAAATATTGGATTTTTAAATTGATCTTTCTTGAACGAGACGAAGAGCAAAAACTTGCTGAGAGAGCAATTAAAGGAGATAAAGAAGCTAGTGATAAATTAGCCTCAAGTCATTTGAATTATGTAATTAAGATTGCAAAAATATATCGTAGATCAGGGGTTCCAATGCCTGATCTGATTCAAGAGGGTATGGTAGGCTTAATGCGGGCCATTTATAAATTTAATCCAGACAGAAATGTAAGACTATCAACATATGCAATGTGGTGGATACGAGCCTCTATTCAGGAACATGTAATTAGATCTTGGTCAATCGTCAGGCTCTCTACGACCTCAGCTCATAAGTCTTTATTCCTGAATCTCCGAAGAATTGCCGCTGACCTAATGGGAGGGGCAGATACAATTAGTGATGAAATCGTCAGTAAATTGGCTGAAAGGTTTGGTACTTCGGCTTCGGAAGTTCGAAATTTGGCCTTTAGAATAGCCTACAAAGATCAATCATTAGACAAACAAGCGTTTGATGATGAAAAATTAAATAAGATAAATCTGCTCATTTGTCCGAGTAAAAATGCAGAAGAGATTTTTTTCTCTAAAGAGGCTCGGCAGAATTTAATTTTGATAATTGAGAAGGCGATGAAAATGCTTCCAGATCGCGAGAGATTTATTATTCGTCATAGGTATCTTGTGGAGGTAAAAAAAACATTCTCAGTACTTGGGGAAGAATTAAATTTATCAAAAGACCGTGTTCGCCAATTAGAAGCTCGAGCTTTAGAGACGCTCCGTAAGTTAATTAAGCCAAGTATTGGGTCAGCTAATTTTCTTTAATATTAAGAATATAGTTAGTTTGATAAAGCTTTGGAACGCTTAATTGCTGTTTCGACAGCTTCACAAATCAACGAGTTCAATCCCTTTTCGTTCATGAGTATTGATAATGCAGCTTCAGTTGTGCCGCCAGGGCTGGTAACATTATTACGTAAAACCGACGGGTTTTCCTGTGAGGATCTCAGCATCAAAGAGGACCCAATTATCGTTTGTATGGATAATTTTTGAGCCATATTTTTATCAAGCCCTGCCTTCTCTCCTGCATTAGCGAGAGTTTCGGCAAGTAAAAAAACATACGCGGGTCCAGAACCCGATACAGCTGTCACTGCATCCATTAAATTCTCATCATTAATCCATTCAGTCTGGCCTAAAGCTTCAAACAGATAAAAAAAATAATTTTTACACTTTTGGCTCGTATTTCTATTTCCGCAAGCAATTGTAATACCCTCTCCAATGGATGCTGGCGTGTTGGGCATTGTTCGTATTATCGAGGAATCACTGCCAAGTAAGGATTCAAAAAATGCAATATTTTTGCCAGCCGCTATAGATATATAGGTACTTTTTTCTTTAAAGCGCTCGTATTCTGGGACAACCATATCCATAATTTGCGGTTTGATCGCAAATAAAATAATGTCGGGAAAAAAATTAATACTAATTTCTCTTGGGCCTTGATAAACATTTAGAGTCTTACAGTTTAGCCCCATAACTTGAGTCGGGTTTGGCTCTACTACATGTATTTTTTTTGAATCAACATCTTGGGCTAGCCATCCATTAACTAGAGCACCTCCCATTTTACCAAGACCTACTATTAGAATTGTAGGGTTAATTAATTGTGTCATTAAGCTCGCCCAATTGGCTCTAAAATAGAAGCTTCGAGCGCCTCGTTAGGGTTTTTATTCCCCCATATCACATACTGGAACGCTGGATAAAATTTTTCGCATTCGGTAATGGCTATTTCCAATAAATCTTCAATTTGTTGGGCTTCTATGCAGTCGGCGCCTCTCAAAGGAAAAGCGTGACGGAACATGGGTAGAACCTCTTCTTGCCAAACACAAAAATGGCCTAACCACAGTTTATCATTGATCAGAGCCAATAAATTATTAACATCATTGGTTTTGTTCGTGGGTATTCTTATATCAAATGCACATGTAAAATGTAATGCTTGAATTTCCCTCGACCAAGCAAAGTGAAGCGAATACTCACACCAACGACCATGATATTCGGCAGCTATTTCCTCTTCCCGTAACCGATTTAAACGCCAGCCTTGACTGCTTACAACCTTCTCGATGACATCGAGAGGGGTAAATGTAGACAAATTTGATGTTTTAAAATCTACTTGAACCATGTTCCATACAATCCTGACTATTACGGTCTTAGGTAAGAGAATAGCTTTTATACTGTATATGTTTACAACATGTAGTAATAAAATTACATGCAACTACTATCGGTAGGTTGCCAGATAGGAACTCAGGGCGCAACAGAATTAATGATAATAGTGTAAATATTCTGTGGATAAATCAAATAAAACTTTGATTGAGGCTTCATTTAGTTTCTTTTTTTGTATTTCGCGTAGTTTTATTATTAATTTTACTTTCTAAAACTTTAACTTTTTTTTCTAATTTTTCTTGATTCTCTCGAGCTTTAGCAATCATTGCACTCGCAACTTCGAATTCTTCACGAGTAACCAAGTTCATGCTGTTTATAAAAGATTCAACTTTATGTCTCACTATGTGTTCAATTTCTCCCTTCATTCCTGTCAAAGTTCCCGCGGCGCTTGTGGCGACTTTAGCGATATCGTCAAAAAATTTATTGCGTGTCTGCATCATACTACTCCGATAATCGTTTAATAAGTTCTATATAATAACTTTAATGATATTTCGCAACTTGCACCGCTAAAATAACCGTTTTATAATTAGGTATGATTCTTATCACTGGAGCAGCAGGATTTATCGGCTCGAATTTAGTAGCTAGTTTAGCTCGTCGTGAGACTAGTGGGCTGATTATTTGCGATTGGCTTGGCAATGAGGAGAAATGGCGTAACGTTGGCAAATATGAGATTAGTGATTTTGTTCAACCAGAAAATTTATTGGATTACTTGGACCAAAATTCGGATCAAATATCGATTGTATATCATTTAGGGGCTATTTCTTCGACTACTGAAACTGATGCTGATCTCATAATCCAAAATAATTTTTGCTTATCCAGAGATCTATGGGATTGGTGTGCAAAAAATGAGGTATCGTTTATTTATGCTTCCTCCGCGGCTACCTATGGAAACGGGGAAAATAAATTCGATGATTTGAATAGTTGTGAGGCACTAGGACGTTTGCAACCTTTAAATGCATATGGCTGGAGTAAGCATCTTTTTGATCGCATGATTATGAGGCGAGTTATGGAAGGTATGATAACGCCGCCACAGTGGGTTGGTTTGAAATTTTTTAATGTGTATGGGCCAAATGAATATCATAAAGGCAATCAACAAAGTGTTATTCCTCAGATTTTTGAACAAATTAAACAAACTGGTGTAGCTAAACTCTTTGAATCACATGATGAGAATTATGTTAATGGGGGACAATTACGGGATTTCGTTTGGGTGGATGATTGCGTTGAGATGATGATCTGGTTATCAAATACACCAAATGTGAGTGGTATTTTTAATTGTGGTACTGGTAAAGCGCGGCCATTCAATGATCTGGCAAAATCGGTGTTTGCAGCACTGGATATAGAGCCTTCAATTGAATACATACCTACACCATCAAGCTTACGAGGGTCTTATCAATATTTTACAGAAGCAAATATGCTGCGCATCAATGAGGCGGGTTATAAATTTAAACCCACGTCTCTTGAAGTAGGGATAAGAAAATATGTGCAAGATTATTTATGTCAGCCTGACCCATATCGTTAGGCGTTGGATGATTTTTTCAATCTTTGGATTTTAGATATTGAAATGAATGCAGGAATGGTATTTCCAGATATAGACCCTATTATTTTTAGCATCGGGCCATTCGCCATAAGGTGGTATGCGTTATCATATATTGCAGGATTATTGATAGGAATTAAATATTTAGCCAGTTTTGTCAGTAAACCTCCGAATGCAATGGCTAAAGTTGAAACTGATGATTTCTTGGTCTGGTTGACTTTGGGTGTAATTATCGGAGGACGATTAGGATACGTTCTATTTTATAATTTTGATTTTTACTTAATGAATCCGCTATCCATTATAAAAATTTGGCAGGGCGGAATGTCATTCCATGGTGGATTAACAGGGGTTATTTTAGCCATAATAATATTCTGTCGACGGCGAGGATTGAATTTCTGGTTGGTTGGGGATGCGGTCGCGTGTGCATCACCCATTGGCTTATTTTTTGGTAGAATAGCAAATTTTATAAATGGAGAGTTATATGGCCGTGCTTCAGATGTGCCATGGTCTGTAATATTTCCTGGTGGTGGGCCGATTAGCCGGCATCCCAGCCAAATTTATGAGGCTCTTTTGGAAGGACTTTTTCTTTTCTGCGTACTGTTTTTTTTATCTAGTCGGTATGATTTGAGAAATAAACCAGGATTTCTAGCAGGAGTTTTCCTAATTGGCTATGCGGTTTCAAGAAGTTTTGTTGAAATATATAGAGAGCCTGATGCTCATATTGGCTATTTTTGGAATATCATAACGATGGGGCAATTATTATCTGTTCCTCTTTTCGTTTTTGGCGTTTATTTGTTAATTAGGAAAAAAACCGATAAATAAATGACTGAATTGCTTGAAAAATTAAAAAAACGTATAGCCAATAATGGGCCTTTATCTTTAGCTGAATACATGTCTGAATCCTTGGTTGAACCAGAATACGGTTATTATATGAATGGTGATCCCTTGGGAAAGAAAGGTGATTTTGTTACTGCACCTGAAGTTAGCCAAATGTTTGGCGAATTAATAGGCTTATGGTGTGCGATTGTCTGGCACAAAATGGGATCTCCAAACAAAATCAAAATAATTGAGTTGGGTCCTGGAAGGGGCACGCTAATGGTAGATGCATTGAGGGCACTTAAGTTAGCACCAACGTTTCTCGATGCTATCGAGGTACATTTAGTAGAGGTTAGTCCGGCTCTTCGAAAAAGACAAGAACGGAACTTAAAATCTCTGGGTTTTAATTTTTATTGGCATAATAAATTTGAAGATGTGCCTAAGGGTGCGTTCATTCTTTTGGCCAATGAATTTCTTGATGCGTTGCCAGTTCAGCAATTTGAGAAAAGTAACGTTGGGTGGGTTGAACGTATGATAACAATCGGCAGAATGGGTGAATTAATCTGGGAATTAGATAAATTTTCTGAGGGAAAATCACTTCCGATACCTCCTAATTTAATGTTAAGTCCAGTAGGAAGTATTTTTGAATATAGCGAGGTTGCATTGGAACTTATTACAGCGGTAACAGAGTCGGTTTTAAAATACGAAGGAGCAGCGCTTTTTATCGATTATGGTTACACCGAATCTGTAATTGGTGATACGTTGCAAGCGGTGAAAAATCATAAATATCATGACCCTCTTAATGATCCGGGTAATATAGATCTTACAGCACATGTTGATTTTGACATGCTGGCATGCACTGCGAGGGTGGCAGGGGGACAGGTTTATGGGCCAGTAAATCAACGTGATTTTTTGCGTCCTCTAGGTATTGAGCATAGAGCTAAACAACTGCTAAAAACAGCATCGATAAGACAAAAAGCAGATATTCTAGAAAGCCTAAAACGATTAATTTCGCTTGACCAAATGGGTGGTCTATTTAAAGCAATAGCCATAGGTCATGCCAAGCATCCTGCACCTGATGGATTTCGAAACAGGGGAGGGATGGAGTAATGATTGCCGCTCCAAACTTAGAGAATGCTCCAATTTTAAAACATGGATTTTTTACCCGCAAAAGGGGCGTAAGCACTGGTATATATGCGTCTATGAACTGCGGCTATGGGTCAAATGATAAAGACGCACATGTTACAAAAAATAGATCTCGTGTATTGTCAGAGTTAAATCTTCCAAATTTTAGTTTGGTAACTTGCAATCAAGTGCATTCAACCGAAGTAATATTTGTGGATGAGAATACTATTTTAGAATCTAGTAAACGTGCAGATGGTATGGTTACAAACCTTACCAATGTCGCATTAGGAATATTAACGGCTGATTGCGCTCCCATTTTATTTGCAGATACCAAGTTTAAAATCATAGGAGCTGCGCATGCTGGATGGAGAGGAGCTCTAAATGGTATAGTCGAAAATACAATAATAAAAATGGTGGAATTAGGTTCGAAACGTGATGATATTATTGTAGCAGTTGGCCCTTGCATTGGTCCGAAGTCTTACGAGGTTGGATCTGAATTTGTGCAATGTTTTATTGAAATTAATTCCAAACATTCACGATTCTTTCAATCAACAAGTAATAAAGAAAAATATAAATTTGATTTAAGCCTCTATATTCATGAGAAATTAAAAGATTTAGGCATCCAAAATATCCATATTGTTAAGAATGATACTATGACAAATAGACCTTTATTTTTCTCATATCGAAGGTCCATAATAAGTGGAGAGCATGATTATGGTCGACAAATTTCTGTGATCGCATTGGAGAAATAATGGTGTTCCAATTGTCTATGTTGTTTTAATGCCACATATTGCAATATTACTCTTCTTTTTTTTTGCGATCATGTTGGTAACATGTGCTCTATAAATTACAAATTTTCTGGGGAGGTAAATTCAAGTCAGAGGTTTGTAAACTAAAAAACTAATTAATTGCATTTACATATAGTTTAGCCACTGCTAATAAAAATTAAAATTTCTTTACTTGTTTCAGAACTAATTGATTTCATAATAGAAGATCATTGATTTTATGACGAAAGGATTACTGGTTTGAAAGTACTTAGTTGTAATAGTAATCGCCCGATAGCTGAAGCAATTTCGGCGTATTTAAATTTGCCTTTGACAAGCGCTAGCATAAGACGTTTTTCTGATATGGAAGTATTTGTTGAGATTAATGAGAATGTGCGTGGAGAAGATGTTTTTGTAATACAATCAACTTCATACCCAGCTAATGATAATTTGATGGAATTGCTTGTTACTATGGACGCGTTAAAACGCGGTTCTGCAAGGCGAATTACTGCTGTTCTTCCATATTTTGGCTATGCGCGCCAAGATCGGAAATCTGGTCCCAGAACCCCTATTTCCGCTAAATTAGTTGCGAACCTTATCACTGAAGCGGGCGCTGATAGGGTTTTGACATTGGATCTTCATGCGGGGCAGATTCAGGGATTCTTTGATATTCCCCTCGATAATCTATATGCGGCACCAGTTTTCATTAAGGATATACAACAAAAGTTCAATAGTGATGAGTTGATCATGGTATCACCAGATGTTGGCGGAGTGGTAAGGGCGAGAGCATTCGCAAAAGGATTGAATGCGGATCTAGCTATTATTGACAAAAGACGTGAACGGGCAGGAGAGTCCGAGGTCATGAATATAATTGGTGATGTTAATGGACGTCCCTGCATTTTGATAGATGATATTGTCGATTCTGGTGGTACGCTTTGTAACGCGGCAGTGGCCCTTAAAAATAAAGGTGCAACCTCAGTTTCTGCTTATATTACACACGGTGTCTTATCTGGCGGCGCTGTTGCAAGAATATCTTCCTCTCCTATCGATAGATTGGTGTCCACAGATAGTATAATGGCGACAGAAGCGATACGAGTTTCTCATAATATTACACAATTAACCATAGCTCCTCTAATAGCTGAAGCTATGAGACGTATCAGTGATGAAAATTCGGTTTCTAGTTTATTTGAGATTTGAGGATATCCATCAAAACCGAGAGTATTGACACTTAAGTTGTAAAGCGATAAACCGCTTCCTCTGGCGATTGTTTTGCCTTAGATTGGCACCCCTGAAGGCTAATCGAATAAAAAACTGATTTAGGAGTTATAAAAATGACGGAAGCAATCAATATCATTGCAGAAAAGCGTGATAGAGCAGGTAAAGGGGTGGCTCGAGCCGCACGTCGTGAAGGTAAAGTTCCAGCAATTATTTATGGAAATAAGCTTGATCCATTGGCGATCAAAGTGGATGAAAGAGATATAAATAAATTAATTAAGAAACCTGGTTTTTTTACTCAGATTTTTGCAGTTGATTTAGAGGGTTCCAGTCATCAGGTCTTAGCAAGAGACATCCAATTTCATCCAGTTTCTGAACGGCCACTACACATTGATTTCTTTAGATTCAATGAAAATACAAAAATCACGATGGAAATACCGGTGGTTTTTGTAAATGAAGATATTTCGCCAGGGTTGAAACGTGGGGGAGTTCTAAATATTGTTAGAAGAGAAATAGAATTAAGCTGTTCTCCTTTAAAAATCCCCCAAGAAATTGAAATTGATTTAGAAGGTACAGAAATTGGAGAGTCTATTCATATTACAGCATTGAATCTTCCAGAAGGCACTGAACCTATTACAGATCGTGATTTTACTATTGCAACTGTGGCCGCACCAACGGTGATGAAGACTGAAGAAGAGGAAGCACAAGAAGCTGCCGAGTCTGAAGATAGCGAGAGTGAGGCAACTGAGGGTGTGGCGGCCGACGCAGAAGATTAGTACCATACTGTCGAATTCAAGTATTAATGAATTATATTGCCTGTAATTTTGGAGAGGTGAAATGTATCTTCTGGTTGGTTTGGGAAATCCCGGCCCAGAATATGCTGAAAATAGACATAATATAGGGTTTATGATTGCTGACCAAATTCATCGTGACTTTAACTTCTCTCCCTACCGGTCAAAGTTAAAAAGCAATATCTCAGATGGTCAAATATTGGGGCAAAGAGCCCTAATTATAAAACCACTTACATTTATGAACGAGTCAGGCCAATCAGTGGCTGAAGTCGTGAATTTTTTTAAAATAAGAAAAGAGGATATAATTATTTTCCATGATGAATTAGATCTAGGTTTTGGAACAATACGTGTTAAATCAGGAGGAGGCTATGCGGGGCATAATGGACTGAAAAGCATAGGCAGCACAATTGGATCAGAATTCAAAAGGGTGAGAGTTGGGATAGGCCATCCTGGAGAAAAAAATCTAGTTACGAATTATGTATTAAAAAACTTCTCAAATATAGAACGCTCGACTGTAGAAGTACTTGTTATTGCAATATCGTCTTTTATATCGGAATTATTTGAAAATAAGGATGCAGATTTTACAAATAATGTAACTAAAGAATTATCGAAAATGACTCAAACCTAAAAGAGAAAAAAATAAATGGGATTTAACTGTGGAATTGTTGGTTTGCCAAATGTTGGTAAATCGACTTTATTTAATGCCTTAACGGAAACTATTTCGGCTGATGCTGCTAATTATCCATTTTGCACAATAGATCCAAATATTGGAAGAGTTAACGTTCCAGATGATCGATTGAACGAAATAGCAAATATCGCAAAATCAAAGCAAATTATTCCCACTCAAATGGAATTTGTGGATATAGCTGGTTTAGTAAAAGGGGCAAGTAAAGGTGAGGGTCTAGGTAACCAATTTTTATCAAATATCCGAGAGACTGATGCTATATTACATGTTTTAAGGTGCTTCGATAACGAGGATATTACTCACGTCGACAGTACAACTAATCCTTGTCGAGACGCGGAAACTGTCGAAACTGAGCTTATGCTTGCTGATTTAGATAGTTTAGAGGGTAGAATTGATAACTTAACTAAAAAAGCACGCGGCAATGATAAAGATGCTGAACAGCAACTTGAAATTATTGAAAAGATATTGTTTGGACTAAAAGCTGGTATTCCAGCTAGAAATATTGATATTTCTGAAGAATATAAACGACCGTTAAGCATGCTTAATCTTCTCTCCTCAAAACCGGTTTTATATGTGTGTAACGTAGATGAAAATGACGCTTCCACGGGAAATAGTTACACTAATGCGGTAATAGAATATTCGAAAAAGAACAATGCTAGTTCTATTGTGATATCAGCAAAGATTGAATCTGAAATATCTCAATTATCTAGCAATATAGAGCGCAGAGATTTTCTAGAGTCTATGAATTTAAATGAGACGGGTCTTACTAGACTTATTCAGGCGGGATATAGCTTATTGGGACTTAAAACATATTTTACTGCTGGGCCCAAGGAGTCGCGAGCCTGGACGATATTAAAAAATACCAAGGCTCCTCAAGCAGCTGGAGTGATACATACTGATTTTGAAAAAGGATTTATTTGCGCAGAGACTATATCTTTCAAAGACTATATCGAGTTTGGTGGTGAGTTAAAGTGCAAGGACCTAGGGAAAATGAGGCAAGAGGGAAGAGAATATTTAGTTTCTGATGGGGATGTAATATTATTCAGATTTAATAATTAGTAATAGTCCTATTTTATTTTTTCCATAAATTCGCCCAGTCTGCCTTTAAATGGGCGATAATTATCATGGGAAGGGCCACGGCAATATCCAATAAAGCATCCCATCCTCCCCGTAAAACTACGGGTATCATAATCCATGGCGCAGCTGTAATGATTTTAACATGTTCACCTGAATGAATCTGATTTCTATTTTGAAGAACTTTATCTATCAATTTAGGAAAAGCCCAGTCACAGCGATAAATTACTAGGCCTTCAGGGTTTACTACGTAAACCATATTTGGCAGCTCACCATAGTCCTTATGCATTTTCCCGTCTAGATCGTCGATGAGGATCTTACGCGGTTCATCATAGAAATCCTGCAATTTTGAGGACATTTGGATCTTCTCTGAGTCAGTTTTATGAGGCCCTAAGCGTGAACCCGGGTGCGCTTCTCTAACATAAACTAAAAGGAATTCGACCTCAGGGTAATTATTTTGTAATTTTTTTATTCCAGAAATATTTTTTACATACATTGAGCACGTTATTGAACCAGTCTCAAGAACCACCCACTTGCCCAGATACTGATCCAATGAGACTTTGTTACCTGCTTGGTCATGAAGCGTGAAATTCTTTGCTTGTTCCCCGGCTTTGGAACCAGGAAATGATCCTAAGTCATATTCTGACATTTTATAACGGTTATAATTATACTTTGTTTTAGCCATTATGGTTTCTTTAATAACTTCCAAATTTCCTATTATTTATCAATCATGAATATTTTATTCTCATGTTGTATTATTTTAATCAGAATTTACTCATATCATTTTCTTAGGATCAACTAATTTATTAAACTCGTTTTCATCAACTAAACCGGAACTTATAGCTTCGATACGCAAAGTGGTGCCCTTAGAATGTGCGTCCTTAGCAATTTTCGTTGCATTGTCATAACCAATCTTTGGCGCTAAAGCTGTAACCAGCATCAAGCTATTTTCCAAATGCTTAGAAATTTGTTCTTTATTTGCCTTAATACCAACGATACAGTTGTTAGCAAAAGATGCTGAAGCATCACCGATTAACTCTAATGATTGTAAAATATTATGAGCAATTACTGGTTTAAAAACATTTAATTCAAAATGTCCTTGGCTACCTGCAATGCCAATCGCAGCGTCATTACCCATAACTTGAGTGCAAACCATGGTAACAGCTTCTGCCTGTGTGGGGTTAACCTTGCCGGGCATTATTGAGCTGCCTGGTTCATTTTCTGGCAAAGCTAACTCACCTAAACCACACCGTGGTCCTGAACCTAGAAAGCGCATATCGTTTGCAATTTTAAATAGGCTGGCTGCGACTGTCTTTAAAGATCCAGATAACTCAACAATGGGGTCATTGGCAGAAAGCGCTTCAAACTTATTTGGCGCACTTCGGAATTTAATTTGTGTAATTCTTGATATTTCTGTTGCGACTTCTTTTGAAAACGCTTTAGGCGCATTTATTCCAGTTCCAACAGCAGTACCACCCTGAGCTAGGAAATGAACATCTGCAAGTGATTTTGATATTCTCTCGATTCCTTTTTGGATTTGAAAACAATAACCGCTAAATTCTTGTCCAAGGGTAAGAGGTGTTGCATCTTGGGTATGAGTTCTGCCTATTTTAATAATGTTTTGAAATTCTTTTTCTTTTATACGTAATTTCGAAAGTAAAATTTTCAACCCCGGAAGAGTTTTATCTAAACAAGTTTTCACAGTTGCTATGTGGATGGCAGTTGGGAACGTATCATTTGAACTTTGCGACATATTAACGTGATCATTTGGATGGATGGGATTTTTTGAACCTATTTTTCCATTGAGTATTTTTATAGCAACATTTGCTATCACCTCGTTTGCATTCATATTAGTTTGGGTGCCAGACCCAGTTTGCCAAACGGATAATGGAAAATTATCATCAAACTTTCCGCTGAGAATCTCTTTACACGCTCTAATTATAGCATTACCTAATTTCTTTGGTAACATGCCATGCTTCATGTTAACAACCGCCGCGGCTTGTTTGATTGTGATTAATCCATATATTAATGATAAATTATGTTTTTCTTGACCTATATCGAAGTTTTTAAGTGATCTTTGGGTTTGGGCGCCCCAGAATTTATCGCTAGGTACTGCCAGATTGCCAAAACTGTCACTTTCATTCCTTGTTTTTTTCATAGATTTTTTAAACTCCTTTTTTAGGCCTTATATTTTTATTAAACGTCAGTTTTATTTTGTCTGAATGTATCTAGTGCGATTACCTCACCCATCGACTTTTTATCAAGTGATGTATCATTATGATCGCCCGAGATCTCATCTAAATTTACAGGGTCACTTTCTACCTCGTCAAGTGTACTTATCTGATCATTTAGTGTTTTGTCCTTTAGTTGGAGACCAAAGTTTATAGATGGATCGGCAAAGGAGAGTACTGCCTTGAAAGGAATTATCAGATTGCTTCGCTTACCCTCAAAAGATAATGATACCTGAAATTCAGCCTCTTCTATAACTAAATTTTCAAACTGATGTTGCAAGACTAGTGTAATTTCTTCAGGATACTTAAGTCTAAGGAAGCTAGGTATTTCAACATCTTCATCAGTTGTATCAATTGTAATGTAAAGATGGTGATTATTCACCGGCCCAATTTTGAGCATCTGTTTTAATGCATTCTTTAATACACTAATCAAAGCTTGATTCACCCATTGATAATAAGGGAAAGGTTGTTCTGACATTCTATTCCTTTTTAAATTATTTTAAATTATTACAGCCTACTTTCTCTGCACTCAATGTTTTGATCCAATTTAAAAGAATTGATTCGCAAAAAATGGGGGGCTTCTGTTGCAAGGTGCCCCCCGGACCCCGTGGTAACTATGCTATTAAGCTGCTACCGCAAATGCTTCATTATCGTTTGCATTTGTAAAAATAGCCCGATAACGGTGGTACAATACCGAGTAAAAACTTTGATTTTACCACGCACGTCGATCCTGTTTCGCCCCCATAAATCAAATGGTTTAAGCCATTTTACAGCATAACCATCAGAAAAACCGTTAGGTTGGTGGAGGCGCCGGGCACTGCCCCCGGGTCCGTCTCGCTTATTCTGCAAAGCATTTATCACCATAGTCGGAAAACCGACAAAACCATTATAGTCTTTTGGTAACATGAATGAAAGAGTTGAATAATAGACTATTGATTAAATATGGTATTGAATACAATCATAAAAGTAATCTGTTTTACTTGGGTTTTAACTGAGGAACCAGTATGAACAGGTATATATTTTGATTTGAAACCTTGGAAATAAATATATGGACCTCACCGACGATCAAAAACTCGAGATTCAGGAACTACGTTCCGCAGAATACTTAACACGAAGAGCTACTGTTCCTGCTCTTGAAGAGATTCTCTATGAGCCAGTATCGGTTTTAGACCATGGGTTTGTCAGGACTATAGATTATATGGGAGATGATGCAGCCGTGGTTCAGGCGGCTAGGGTATCCTATGGAAAGGGCACAAAAAAGGTTTCAGATGATGCGGGACTAATTAACTATTTGCTTCGACATCGCCATACAACACCATTTGAAATGTGTGAGATTAAATTTCATATTAAGGTCCCTATATTCATAGCGCGTCAATGGATAAGACATCGAACGGCAAATATAAATGAGTATTCTGCGAGGTATTCAGTATTAGATAGAGAGTTTTATATCCCAAGTTTGGACCAACTCGCTTCCCAATCTACACAAAATCACCAAGGCAGAGGAGACGTGTTAGATGGTGCTGAAGCGAACGAGGTTCTCCAAATATTAAAAGAAGATTCGATACGGAATTATGATCACTATGTTGAGATGCTCAACGAAGATCCAGATGGAAATAAAATTGATGAAGATCGAAATGGTTTGGCACGCGAGTTGGCACGAATGAATTTAACTCTGAATGCTTATACTCAATGGTATTGGAAGATTGATCTCCATAATCTATTGCATTTCCTCTCATTACGAGCTGACGCTCATGCTCAATACGAAATTAGAGTGTATGCTGACGCGATGTTAGAAACAGTTAAACGCTGGGTTCCAATTACCTATAATGCCTTTCAACAGTATCGTGTTGGAGGTATCAATTTGTCGGCGTCAGCCCTGAGCGTTGTTAAAAAACTGTTGGCAGGCGATCAAGTCACACAAGAAGATAGTGGTATGAGTAAGAGAGAATGGAGAGAATTAATGACCACACTTGATCATAAGTAAAAAATAAATTTTTTAAACACCTCAATTATCTAATAAAAAGATCATCTAAACACCTTTAGAAGAAAGATAAATTAATTTAAACTCGTTATTTTCTTTCGGATATTTTTCCAACTTTACGCTGACTTTTGCCAGTATATGAACTCAGTGGTCTAATAAGCGAATTATTGGCATTTTGTTCGATAAAATGAGCAGACCAACCAGCAACACGGGCCATCACAAATATAGGTGTATAAAGGTTAATAGGAAATCCCATTAAGTAATAAGCTGGGCCTGATGGAAAGTCTAGATTAGGGTAAATCCCTTTCTCATTAATAAAGATGTCAGCAAGAATATTATATATTCCAAGCCACTTATCTTCGCCAGACCATTGTGTAAGGTCTTCGAGACATTTTTTCATTGTCGGTACACGGCTGTCACCGTTTTTATAAACACGATGACCGAAGCCCATGATTAACTCTTTGTTGAGCATTGCTCTCCTGATCCAGCTCTCTGCATTTTTGGGTGTTTTAATTTTTTTCATCATTTCCATAACTGCTTCATTAGCTCCTCCATGCAGAGGACCTTTTAAAGCACCAATTCCCCCAACAACGGCTGAATAAATATCCGAACGGGTAGAGGTGATTACACGACTAGCAAAAGTTGAAGCGTTAAAACTATGCTCTGCGTATAATATTAATGAAACATCGAATGCTTTAACCACTGGTTTTGATGGCACCTTTCCAAAACACATGTGAAAGAAATTTTCAGCAATAGATAAATCTGCGCGAGGTGGGATACGACGTTTTTTATTTCGATAACGAAAATCTGCAGCTATCATTGTTGGAATTTTCGCTATCATATCAACGGCCCGTCCCATGTCCGCTTCTACAGGTTCATTGCCCCACGCAATCTCAGTCGTTCCAAGATAACTGACAGAAGTTCTGATAGTATCCATCGGATGTGCTTTTTTGGGAAATTTAGCGATAATTTGATTATGATTGGTACTAATATTTCGCTGAGATCGTTCATTCTTTTTAAATTTATTAAGTTGCGTGCGGTTTGGTAAGTCACCGTTGAGTAAAAGATATGCGACTTCCTCAAATGAGCATGTGGCTGCCAGGTCTTGTACAGCATAACCCCTATATGTTAATGAATTTGTTTTTGGCATAACCTTTGAAATAGCAGTTGTATCAGTTATAATGCCAACCAAACCTTTATATATTTTCTCGTCAATAACTGTTTTTTTTGTTGCTTTTTTCATTTAAATCTCCAAAAACTTTTAAAGTTTGAAATTATAAAGATCATTATCAAATTGGTTATATTCTTCATATTTGAGGATCTCATATAAGCGTTTTCGTGTTTGCATTTTATCCACTTGGCTAACCAGAGAACCTTTCTCTTTCAGAATTGAAAACGAGTCCTCGATGGCACCTAAGGCAATCCGCAACGAAGAAACCGGATAAATAGCAATATTAAATCCGAAATTTTCCAGTTCTTTGAGCGAGTAAAGAGGCGTCTTACCAAATTCTGTCATGTTTGCTAATAAAGGAACATCAATAGCCTCTCTAAAAATTTCATATTCATTTGGGGTCTTTAACGCTTCGGGGAAAATGGCCTCTGCTCCAGCTTGTATATATGCTTTGCTTCGTTCAATCGCTGCATCAATACCTTCCGAGGCCATTGAATCAGTTCTTACCATAATTAAAAAATTAGGATCTCGTTTTGCCTCAACAGCTGCTTTAATCTTTTCACACATTGCCTGAGTTTCAATGATAGTTTTATTTTCAAGATGTCCACATCGCTTGGGACTTAGCTGATCTTCGATATGACACCCCGATACCCCAGATTCCTCGCATTCTTGTATTGCTCGAGCTGTATTCATTGCTTCACCAAAGCCAGTATCTAGATCTATTAATGAGGGTAAATCTGTTACCCGGGAAATCTGACGGCCTCGTTGAATAACTTCGGTCATAGTTGTTAAACCGATATCTGGCATAGCGAGAGACGCAGATAGCGCTCCGCCAGAAATATATATTCCATCAAAATCAAATTCTTCAATAATCCTTGCAACAATTGGCTCGTGGGCTCCGGGCATCTGTATTATTCGACCACTGTCTAGTGCGGTTTTTAGATTTTTTCTCCGTTCTTCGGGGCTCTTATTCGCGAACATCATCAGAAAATACCCTCTTGATTTGGTGAATTGTTGTCGACCTTATTAAGATCTACTTGTACGTTTAATTCTTTTAAATCTTTAGGTTCCAAATTTTCGAGGTTTTCTGCCAGGTCTAGAAAACGCTTACATTCATTTTCTGATATAATATTTGATGTTAGATTCTTGAACTTTTGTATATAGTTATCTCTTGTAAAAGGTTTAGCCCCTGCGGGATGGGCGTTTGCTAACTCTAATTCATCTATGATAATTGCGCCGCTCTCCAGTATTATCTCTATCTTTCCGCCAAAAGCTCTCTTATTTGGATCTGGGTTATGGTACTTTTCGGTCCAACTTTGATCTTCGACTGTATTTATAGAATTCCAAAGTTTAATAGTATCTGGCCTTTTAGCGCGCTCAGGTAAATATGATTTGATGTGATGCCATTCCCCATCCTGAAGAGCGACAGCTAGTATGTACATGATGGAATGGTCAAGAGTTTCTCTGCTCGCACTTGGATCCATTTTTTGAGGATCTCCCGAACCTGAACCAATTACGTAGTGAGTATGGTGGCTCGTGTACAATTTAACACTTTTAACATCAGCCCAGTCAGAAATTTTATTTCTTACTCTAAATGCTAAGTCTATAATTGCTTGGCTTTGATACTCTGCCGAGTGCTCTTTTGTGTAGCTTTCTAAAATACCTATTTTAGGTTCACCCTTTTCAGGCATTGGAATTTGATATTCAGAGTCTGGACCATCTAAAATCCAAGCTAAAATACTATCCTCGCCCTCATAAATTGGTGAGGGTGCTTTTTCACCTCTCATGCATCTATCTACAGCTTCAATTGCCAGTTTACTTGCGTGAGAAGGGGCATACGCTTTCCAGCTTGAAATTTCGCCCTTTCGAGACTGTCTGGTGGAGATTGTAGTATGCAACGCCTGCTGAATAGATTGAAAAATAACTTCGGTATTTAGGTCTAAAAGTGTCCCTATTCCCGCCGCGATTGAAGGACCCAAATGTGCAATATGGTCTATTTTATGTTTATGAAGACAAATGCCTTTCACTAGATTAATTTGTATTTCATAACCCGTTGCCAAACCTCGTATTAGGTCTTTCCCTGACTTATTCATTTGTTGAGCAACGGCTAAAATTGGAGGAATATTATCTCCGGGATGAGAATAATCTGCTGCAAGAAAAGTATCGTGGTAATCAAGTTCTCTCACCGCTGTGGCATTGGCCCAGGCAGCCCACTCAGCATGATAACGTTGATTATTGGGTAAACCAAAAATTAGTGCTCCATCTAGACGCGGATGCGAAACAGCTTGCGCGCGAGCATTGGAAACGGGTTTTCTATTGAGCGAAGCTATCGCAACTGATGCATTATCAATTACTCGATTTATTAGCATTTCTATCACCTTGCGCTCGATATCGACTGAGTCACGCGCAACTTCAGCAATTTTCCACGCAAGTTGATTTCTTTTATCTAAATTTTCTTCGGAGCGATAAACACGCAAATGATGATTTTTCAAAAATTATCTACCTTTCAGACGTCTTATAATACCTAAATTGAGAAACTACAAATATAGCTTTTAAAGCGATAAATCGATCACAATAAGATCTAAATGGTAGTATTTAGAGTCTAGTGGTGTTCTCCAACGAGACCTGTCGAACCTTTTTCTGCTTCACCGAGTAAGTACTGTCCATCACTGTTCCGCATAAGCAGTCCTTCTTCCCTCAAATTATCGAGTTGTACAGAAATCTCTCGGCCATCAGAGCTACCCATAATTTCAATTAACTCAAAGAAAAATAATGGACCCTTATGTTCCATCGCTTCTTTCAAACTATTATATTTTTTCTCTAATTTTAATTTAGGGGCCATCGCGACTTTCATAGATAGTTTGCTACGACTTTGAAGCGGCAATGTTAGATCAAATCCGGCTTTAGCTCCAATTATTCCTTTCCCGTCTAGTGATGGATCCATTGGTAGTCCCATCATTCCATTAAACACCACCACATCAGTATCTGCTTGAAACCGCGATGCCAAGGCCCATTCAAATGAATTTTCATTGCGTATGTCAACATCTTCGTCAGTGACAAATACATGCTTAGCAGTAAATACGGCTGCAAAAACTGCAGCTATGGCATTTCTACTTTGCCCAGGTCGAATTTGTTTTATGGCTATTCTGATATTTTGTCCCTCGGCCGAGCCAGGGGTAACATAAACGTCATTTACAATCATACCCATCATTCTTAAAGTTTTAAATATTTGAGCTTCTAGTCGTATCGAAATTAGATGAACCGATTCTGCACGATGAATTTGCTTTCCATAACCATGAAAGAGACTTTGGTGTAAAACATCATCCCGGGTTGTTATTGCTGTTACATGGAATACCGGATCCATATGCATTGGCCCATAAAAGCCAACATACTCACCATAAGGACCATCGGGTTCAACGTAACCCCGCTCATCAAAATACCCTTCAATAATCATTTCAGCATCTGCGGGGACACGGATATCATTTGTTAAACATTTTACCAAAGGCAGAGGTTCACCTCTTAATGTGCTTACAAGAGCTAACTCATCGGCGGGAATACGCATTCCCGCTGCCATGTAATCTATTGGGTGGGAGCCGATTGCAAAACTGATGGGAAGCTTTTCCTGACGCTCCACACAACCTTGATAAATTCTCTTTAGATCTGATGGTGCAGTAACATTTGATCCAGCAGTTTTCGTATTTCTTAGGCTTAATCTGCGACATCCGACATTTGTTGTTCCTGTTTCTGGATCAATACAATAGTCAATGGCTGAAGAAATATAAGCGCTACCATCATACTGATGCTGGATGTAAAATGGGAGTTTAGTTAGATCAGCAGCATCATCTAGGAACGCAATTTTTTGCACCGGCGCCGAATCTCTGTCAATCTCTACAACTGGTTGTGGATTATCTAAGCGTCTTTGGAACTCGCCAATTAATTCATTTTCATTTTTATCAAGGGCTGCAGCTAATCTGCGTCGATTTCCATTTACGTTTGCAACTAGCTCCAATTTCTCTGGCCCAACGCTTTTAAACAAAGTTACTTTATCACAATCCTCAATTTTATTCGCTAAATCAGTTAAATTAACTGGTTCCTCAATGGTTTTTACTTCACCCAAGGAGTCTAACTTTTCAACGAAATTTCTAAGTCTGAATTTTTCACAATCTATTTGAGCCATATTCCACCTTATAATTTACGCGGCTTTTGTTTTTTGTATTGCCTGCCAAATTTTTTCAGGAGTAGCGGGCATTTCAATATATTTTATTCCGTAGACAGATAGTGCATCAGTAACGGCACTCAAGACTGCTGGCAGAGCCCCAACACAGCCGGCTTCCCCAGCACCTTTAACTCCAAGTGGATTAACTTTTGTTGCGACTGGGTTTGATTCGACTTTAATTT
>Ga0209425_10001740_pt1 | contig 25229 bp, 27 predicted proteins | sample COG_05_FD_184749 | JGI IMG/M metagenome (GOLD analysis project Ga0209425, IMG submission 184749) | Pelagic Microbial community sample from North Sea - COGITO 998_met_05 (SPAdes) (version 2) | ecosystem: Environmental > Aquatic > Marine > Neritic zone/Coastal water | place: Helgoland, sampling...
GGTGGGAGAAAATAGAATTAACGATATTGCAGCAGCCTGTAAAAATTTGGGTATTACCAAACCATTACTTGTAACAGATAAAGGTTTAGCAGAAACAGACATTGTAAAAAACACCTTATCAATATTAGAAGATAAAAAAGTACCTGCTAAATTATATTCAAACGTTGTTGGTAATCCAACTGGAAAAAATGTTAATGAAGGTGTAGAGAGCTTCAAACAAAATAACTGTAATGGTGTAATTGCTTTTGGTGGTGGGAGCGGTTTAGATGTTGGAAAAGCGGTAGCTTTTATGTCAGGTCAAACTTTACCCATTTGGGATTTTGAAGATGTAGGTGATAACTGGACAAAAGCTAATGCCAAAAAAATTGCTCCAATTATAGCAGTTCCAACAACAGCAGGAACTGGATCTGAAACTGGAAGGGCATCAGTAATCTTAAATGAAGATACTGGTGTTAAAAATATTATTTTTCACCCAAAATTTTTACCCTCAATTGTAATTTTAGATCCAGTTTTAACTGTTGGATTACCCTCAAAGATGACTGCGGCGACTGGAATGGATGCTCTGGCCCATAACTTAGAAGCTTATTGTGCTCCAGGTTTTCATCCAATGGCAGATGGAATTGCATTAGAAGGAATGAGATTAATTAATAAATGGTTGCTTGAAGCTGTAAATAATGGATCAAACTTAGATGCTAGAATGAATATGATTACTGCTGCAAGTATGGGTTCAACAGCTTTTCAAAAAGGTTTAGGGGCCATTCATTCATTAAGCCATCCTGTGAATGCATTGAATAATATTCATCATGGTTTATCGAACGCAATATTTATGCCTTATGTGCTTACCTTTAATAAAGATGTAATTGAAGATAAGATAATTAAAATTTGTGATTATTTAGAATTAAAAGATAGATCATTTGATGGCTTTATAAATTGGGTTTTAGATTTAAGAAAAAAATTAAATATGCCTCATAAATTATCTGAAGTTATTAAAGAAGAGGATTTACAATTAGACCGATTGTCAAAAATGGCATTAGAAGATCCATCTACAGGTGGAAATCCAAAAAAACTAACAGAAGCGGATATGAGAGTTATGTATCAACACAGCATGTCAGGCAAATTATTTTAATGAATTTAAATCTTTTAATTATAGAGGGAAACAATCCAAAAGACTCCGAAGTATTTATTAGGGCCGCAAAGGCATCGTGTTCTGAAAATTTGAAAAATATAGTTTTAAAATTAGAGCCATCTTCAAAAATAACAATTATAAACCCTGTTAATGACGATGAAACTAACAAAGCACTGGAAAATATGGATCAGTATAATGGAGTCATATTTACAGGGGGAGCTATGAGGCTAAATGATATGTCAGATGAAATTAAAAAACATATTAATTTTGCAGCTAACTGCTTTAAACATAAAAATAAAATTCTTGCAATTTGCTGGGGTTTACAAGTTTGTTCAACAGCAGCAGGCGGTAAAGTTGCACCAGGTAAAAATGGTGTTCATATAGGAATAGCAACTGATGTAGAAATAAATGAAGATGGCAAAAACAACCCTATATATAAAAATAAAAAACTCAAATTTAATACACCAGCTTTTAATTTCGATGAAGTTTGTGAATTACCCAAAGGAGCAACTTTATTAGCAAGTGATAAAGTTAATAAAAACATGGGTGTATATTTTAAATCAGGAAATTCTGAAATTTGGGGTCTTCAATATCATCCAGATTATGAGTATTGGCAAATGATTAACTTATCTAATGAGAGAATGGGAAAAATGATTGCCAAAGAATATTTTAAAGATGAGGAAATGTTTAAAAAACACATTGATTTTATTAAATCTGAGGAAAAAAGTTTAGATTTCAAAAATAAAACTTATGAAATTCAAAATTGGTTAGATATAATCAAGAATTAACATATACTTTAAAGTTCTAAAAGTTATGTGTGGAAGATACGTAATAAAAAATCCAGTTACCAAAACAAATAAATTAGTTAAATCTGCTATTCAAGTTGAGAATACTGAAAACTATAACGCCCACCCTTACCAAAAACTTCCAGTTATTAAAAAATATAAAAATGGAAACACATTAGAAGTTCTTAAATGGGGTTTAGTTCCAGGTTGGGCTAAAGATAACGATTTTAAAGCATTAATTAATGCAAGATTAGAAACTATTGATGAAAAGGTTTCCTTTAAAAAACTAATCAAGAATAATAGATGTGTTGCAGTAGCTGATGGTTTTTATGAATGGAAAAGAGAAGAAAAAGATAAAACTCCTCATTATTTTACAAGGAAAGACACGAACCCAATATTCTTTGCTGGAATCTTTGAAGAGGATCAATTTTGTTTAATAACGGAAGAGGCAAAAGAAAATATAAGGGAAGTTCACCATCGGCAACCTGTAATTATTAATCAAACAGATATTAATCGATATTTGAATTTAGAGTTACAAGGTTCGGCTTTTTTAAAAGAATGTAATAAACCTGATCTAGTATTTTATGAAGTTTCTAAAGATGTCAATAAGCCAACAAACAATAGTGCTTCTTTAATCCAAAAAGTATCTATTTAATTAACGTTTCTTTTTAAATTTATTAAATGAAAAGCTTTTGGGTCTTTTTCTATTTTTAATTTTTTTCTTATTTTTGAAAGCGGAGACTTTTTTATCTAAATCTAAGCTTTCTTCAATAATTTTTTTCTCAAAATATTTTGGATTGTTTGTAAAACCAAATGGTTTGTTCTTACCTTTAAATTTAGAATTTCTATCATCATCTTTTTTAAAGAATTTTTTCTTACCTTTAAATTTAGAATTTCTATCATCATCTTTTTTAAAGAATTTTTTCTTACCTTTAAATTTAGAATTTTTATCATCTCTAAATTTTCTTTTTTTATTAAATGGATTTTTATTTTTTCTATTTCCTTTAAAATTTCTTTTTTGAGAATTTTGCAGTGGCTTAAAATTAGGATCTATTAACTTACTAATTGAATTCCACATAGATCTATCACTTGGTGTTAGAAATGTTAAAGCTGAACCTTCTTTTCCTGCACGTCCTGTTCTACCAATTCTATGAACATAATCTTCTGGCACTTGTGGTAAATCATAATTAATTACATGTTGAATTAATGGTATATCTAATCCCCGAGCTGCAACATCTGTTGCAATTAAAATTCTTGTGTTTCCATTTCTAAAACCAGTAATCACGCGATCTCTTTTACTTTGTCTCAAGTTTCCATGAATGGCATCAGCTTTATGTCCATCATATTTTAATCGTTTAACAATTTTATCCGCACCATGTTTAGTTTTAACAAAAACTAAAATAGACCCACTTCTTTCAACTAATTGATTTATTAATTCATGATATTTTTTATCCTGAGAGACTTCAAAAGTTTCTTGCTTAATTTTTGCAATAGGAGCTGATAAAGACCCAACAGATATTCTCTCAGGATTATTTAAGTATTTTTGAGATATTCTTAAAATATTATTTGGTAAAGTTGCTGAAAATAATAATGTTTGGTGCTCTTTTGGAATAAACTTCAAGATTAATTCTATTTGAGGTGTAAAACCCATATCAAGCATTCGATCAGTTTCATCAAGCACTAAATAGTTTACTTTTGATAAATTTAAACTTTTTCTTTTTAAGTGATCATTAATTCTACCAGGGGTTCCAACAATTATTCTTGCACGATTTTTTAACTTTTTGAGTTGTTTTTGCATACTCTCTCCACCAATAAGAAGTGCATTACCAATTCCAATTTCTCTAACATTTAATTTTAAAACTGTTTGCATAACTTGAGTTGCAAGTTCCCTTGTTGGACACACAATTAATGCCATCGCTTGTTTATCTTTAATAAGTTTATTAATCATCGGAATCGTAAAAGCTAAAGTTTTACCCGTTCCTGTTTGAGCAGTTCCTAAAATATCTCTACCAGTCAAACTTATAGGTATAGACTGACTTTGAATTGGAGTTGGTATTTTAAAGTCTGCAAATTGAATTGATTTTTTAAGCTTGTTTTCAATTAAAAGATCATCAAAATTATTCATAATGGGTGTATATAACTAGAATTTGAGAGATCGATATAGGTTTTTTCAGCAAATACAACTAATGATTATATTAAAATATTGAGTGTGCATTTAAAATCAGATAAAATATGTTATCAATGCTATCGTATATAATACCTTTTATAGCTCTTATCTTAGTAGTAGTTTTTATCCATGAATATGGCCACTACTATTTTGCAAAAAGATACGGTGTGGGAATTACTGATTTTTCGATAGGTTTTGGTAAGGAAATTTTTGGTTGGAATGATAAATCAGGCACTAGATGGAAAATTTGCTGGATTCCTCTTGGGGGGTACGTAAAATTTTTTGGTGATAGAAATGTCTATTCTGAAGCAGATCATAAAGAAATATTAGAAAAGTATAATAAAGTGGAACAAGAAAAATTATTTACATTAAAACCTTTGTATCAAAGAGCTTTAATTGTTTTTGGAGGCCCATTGGCCAATTTTTTATTGGCAATAATAATATTTTTCTCTATTTACACTTTTATCGGTAAAGATTTTACACCAGCTGTAATTAATGAAGTGCAAAAAAATAGTCCTGCAATAATTGGAGGCTTAAAAGAGGGCGATATCATTTTAGAAATAGATGGAAATGAAGTCGTTAGTATTATGGATGTTTCTAAATTTATAACTATGTCAACAGATGATTTTATTGATTTTAAGGTGAAGCGTTCCTATGAGGAAATTTTATTAAAGATTAAACCAAATATAGTTCTAAGTGAGGATAATTTGGGAAATTCAATTAATAAAAGAATGGTAGGTATTAAGCTTGGAGCTTACAATGATGAGATAAACCACATTAAACTTGGTCCTGCCCAAGCATTATTGCATGCAGTTAATGAGGTATATTATGTAAGTTTATCTAGTCTTAAATATATTGGTGGAATGATAGCTGGTAAAGCTGATACTTCACAACTAGGAGGACCGATAAGAATTGCCAAAATTTCAGGACAAGTCGCTGATATAGGTTTATTGGCATTCATTAGTATGATGGCCTACATTTCAATAAGTCTAGGTCTAATTAACTTATTTCCAATCCCAATGTTAGATGGAGGGCATTTGATGTTTTATGCATTTGAAAAAGTTTTAGGCCGTCCTTTATCTCAGAAAACTCAAGAAGGTTTTTTTCGAATCGGAATGTTTTTATTGTTATCTTTAATGTTTTTTACAACCTTTAATGACTTAAAAGACCTCGGATTATTTAGATAATTTAATTTATTCTAAATTGAAAAAAGCTAGTAAAATCAACACTAATTCATTAAAAATACTATATATTGTGCATAACTTTTTTAAAGATACTAAAAAAAGTCTTGATTTATAAAGGTTATTTTGAAAGATAGAAATTAACCAATAAAACCGGAGCTAAAATGAACAAAAAACAATTAATTGTCAAACTTTCAGGAGCATTAAATTTAAGTAAAGCTGATGCTGAAAGAACTTTTGATACTATTACCAATACTATTTTAGATGCTTTGAAAGGTGATGATTCAGTAAAAATTGCTGGATTTGGTACATATAAAGTGGCTAAACGAAAAGCAAGAGTTGGAAGAAACCCTAGAACTGGTGAACAGATTCAAATAGCTGCTTCACAGAAAGTTAAGTTTTTACCAGCAAAAGCCTTAAAAGAAGTATTTAATAAGTAAGACTTTTTAAACAGCCTTAATGTTTTTATATAAGTATTAAGGCTGTTTCTATATGCAAATAATGCATACCCATTTTTCCTAATCAGCGTTAGTTTTAAAATATCAAAAATTATAAGACATCTTAATTGGATAGGAGGTCTTATGAAAAATATAATTAAAAAAATTAGTACACCGCTTATTAGTTTAATATTTTTATTGAACATGAGTAGTGAAGGTTTGGCGGATACAACTGTTTCTGCTGAAGTTAGTTTTATATTTAACACATTATTATTCTTAATTTGTGGATTTTTAGTTTTCTTCATGGCAGCTGGATTTGCAATGTTAGAGTCGGGTATGGTTACGTCTAAAAGTGTATCCGTTATTTGTGCAAAAAACATAGGTTTATTATCAATTTCTGGAATTATGTTTTGGATGTTTGGTTATAATTTAGCATATGGAATACCAGAAGGTGGCTATATAGGTAAATTTATTCCTTGGTCAGACTCTAGTGCAGTTGACACCGGATATTCCGATGGTTCAGATTGGTATTTCCAAATGGTATTTTGTGCAACTACAGTTTCGATTGTCTCTGGAGCTATGGCTGAAAGAATTAAATTATGGCCATTCTTTTTATTTGCAGCAATTTTATCAGGAATTATATATCCAATCGTAATGGGTTGGCAGTGGGGTGGAGGCTGGTTAGCTTCTATTGGTTTTTCTGATTTTGCAGGATCAACATTAGTACATTCTACAGGAGGTGCAGCTGCATTAGCTGGTGCTATAATTATTGGTCCAAGATTAGGAAGATTTACCAAGTCTGGTGCCCCAGCTCCAATAAAACCCTTTGCAGCATCATCAATTCCACTTGTAACTTTAGGAGTATTTGTTCTGTGGTTAGGATGGTTTGGATTTAATGGTGGTTCACAACTTGCTATGGGAACTGCAAATGATGCAATTGCTGTGTCAACAATCTTTATCAACACATTCCTAGCAGGAGCTGGTGGTGTAATATCTGCAGCGATTGTTACAAGATTAGGATTTGGAAAAACTGACGTTGTTCAAATGTTAAATGGATGTATTGGTGGATTAGTTGCAATTACAGCTGAACCTTTAATGCCATCACCATTTGCAGCAATTTTAATCGGTGCTGTAGGTGGTATAATTGTAGTTTATGGAACAAAACTATTATTCTCTCTAAAAATTGACGATGTAGTAGGTGCCATTCCAGCACACTTGTTTGCTGGTATCTGGGGAACTCTAATAGTTCCAGCAACAAATGCTGACACTTCATTTAGTACACAATTAATAGGAGTATTAGCTGTAAATATATTTGTATTCATAGTCGCTTACATAATCTGGACAATAATGAAATCAACTGTTGGACTGAGATTAAGTAAAGAAGGTGAAACAAAAGGTACAGATGTTACTGAAACAGGCGTGATTGCTTATGCCATACGTGATTAGTTGTTAACAATAAGAGGACCTTTTGAACGCTTACTCACAAGGGTCCTCTTAAATTATTCCTCTAAGTTAGTTAAACGATAAAAAAGGCCTCACTAACTAGGGAGGTTTTTTTTATTCATTTTCATCCCAAAGTTTTTTGTAATCTATAAAAGGAGATAATCCATAACTAGAATTTACATTCGTCAGATGTAAAGAAAGACTTTTCAAAGGTGAAATACAAAATTCTTTTATGTAGATTTCATTTAAATATTTTTCAAAAGGATCATTTCTGTCTAGACAAGTATTATAAAAATTATCCCAGTATTTATTTAATAATGTTTTTGTAGTCATAAATGTACATAGAGTTTGATTAATCGTTCTCCAGTGTCTTTTATTTCCAATTAAGATATTTGTTTTTTCATTGCTCATATAAAGATATGGATAATCAGCAGGACACATAAAAATATCCCTGTTGAGCTGTGAGGCTATTCTTTCATATGATGCAATCATTTCTTCCATCATGGGTTCAAAATGCAAATAATCATCCTCTACAAAGAAAATTAAATCCTCACCATGCTCTTTCCCTAATTCAAATGATTGCTGTAAACTCGCTAAATTTGAAAAAGTTTGATCATTTTTTTGTTGTTTAATTGTAGTTTTATATTTTTCATGATCTAATGTTGTAATTACAATATCTAAATCGCTATTATTTAATAGTTTTTTAATCTTAACCAGGTTTATTTCTTTTGATTTATCATCAACAATTATAATTTTAAATTTAATATTTGAGTATTTTTTTTTAGAAAAATTAATTGATTTAATAAGAGAATTTAGAGCTCTTAAAGAATACTCAATTTTCGGTTCTTCAAATAACCTTTTTTTATTTTGATCCCATATCTCGATATCAGTATTAGTTCTAAATATAATTAATACAGAATTAACTTTTTTGCTAATTTTTACCTCACCTAACGGTAAAATAATCGATTTTTTATTTATTAACGAAAGTTCTTCATTTAAATGTTTGTTTAAAGTGGGTGAAATAAAATTATTTTGATCAATAATTTCATAACCTAATAATTTTGCTATCTTTATAAAAAGTTTTTTCATCTTTATAATTTATTCAGTTAATAGTTTCATCAATTGCATATTCTAAACGATCTTGGCCCCAAAAAATTTTACCATTTGCAACAAATGTTGGAGCGCCAAAAATTTCTTTATTAAAAGCGTCATTAGTCAAATTTTTTAGCTCATCTTTAATTTTTTCATTATTAATTCCATCGAAAAAAAATTTTTGATCAATTTTTAATTGATCTAAAATAGAATTAATATTTTCTTGTTTAGTCATATCTTCGTTATCAACCCAGTAAGAATTAAAAATTTTATTAATATAATCATATTTTAATTCTTTTCTTATTAACAAGTAACCCCTCATAACATGAAGTGAATTAATTGGAAAATTGTCATTCCATTTAAATTTTATATCATTTTTTTTTGTGACCAAATCACAATCGTTTTTCATATTAGCCATTTTGAATTTATTAAAAGCTGGAGGGGTAATACCTGCTAGATTATGAAGACCACCTAATAAAATAGGCATGTAATTAAATAAAATTTTTTTACTTTTATTAATTTTTTCAATTTTTTTATGCGCAATAAATGCGTATGGACTAATTACATCAAAATAAAAATCTATATGTTTATTCATATAAACTTAATCGTTTTGCATAAAAAATTTTTATTATCCAATATAGAAACAAGCCTATTGGTCCGATTAAATAAGTGGTGATTAATGGTAAAGCTAACAAAAATTTATTGATAAAAAACTTTCGTGAGTCGCTTAAAATCCATCCTCCCACAAATAAGTTAATTGACACGAAGTGAGTCCAAAATAGTAATAAATACGAATTATCTTCAAATAAATTATTGATATAATTTATTCCTAGATACAAATTAAAGTTTCCTAAAAAATCATATGAATTTAGATAAGATTTGTACAAAACAAAACTGTAAGCTGAGCCAAGTAAAAATATTGGAAATATTGACGTGGCTAAATATTTGCATAATTGTGATTTGGGAAAGAATATGATTAAAAACCAAAGTGGCAGCACCCCAAGGTTTATCCAAAAGTAAAGCATTTCGATAGTAAAGTAATTATAAATTTGTTCGATCATTCTCAAATATATTATATTAGATCTTATTATGATTCCTATAAGAAACAAAAAAAAATCATTACAGGTGACTGTTGAAGAAATGCGTAATTTTGCATTTGCTTATATGGAAAAATACGCACCATCAAAACAACAGCTTAAAACCTATCTTTTAAAAAAATATTTAAAAATCTCTGTTCCAAACGTTAAAAAACAAGATGTTACAGACTTAATAGACATTGTTTTAGCTGATTTAGAAAAAAGTAAATTCATAAATGATAAGTTTTATTCAGAAAGTAAAGCAAAAAGTATGATTAAAAGAGGTAGTTCAGTAAATAAAATTAGAAGCTATTTATTTACAAAAGGAATTAGTGATGAATTTATTAAAGAAACTGTAGAAAAAATTTATGATGAAAATTCAGACCAAGATTTTTTTTCTGCCATCAAATTATGTAAAAAAAAAAGAATTGGTCCAGCAAGAACATTGGATAATAGACCTTTGTTTTACAAGAAAGATATATCATTATTAGCAAGAAATGGTTTTGATTTTGAAACTTCTAAAAAAGTGATGGATATTGAAAAAGAAGATTACTTAAAAATAATAAATTTACTTTAATTTTTTTTTTTTTTCATTAAATAATCAATTTTATTTTTTATATAATTTTTCACAAATACAAATAATAATAATCCAAAAATGGATACAGAAATAATAATAATTAATATTATTCTTAGTTGTTCATCCATAAATTAAATTTTTACTTTTTAAGATTAAACTTGGGTTCTTAAAATTTTTTTTCCCATATAAGATTTCATTATTATTAAAATCTGTTACTGATCCACCTGAATGTCTTAGTATGGCATGCCCAGCTGCAATATCCCATTCATAAGCCCTAGGTTCAGCTACATATCCATCATATTCGCCAGCTGCAACGACACAAAATTTTAATGAGCTTTTCATTTTATTATATTTTTTTACATTAAGCTTTTTATGAATTGTATCAATCTCAGGCTTTAATTTATTTGAATAAGAAACAAATTTAATTTGATCTTTATTGAAATTTTTTGATCCTTCTAATCTTACTGTTTTACCGTCTAAAATTTCAAATGCTTGACCATCATCATAAGAAAAAAACATTCTTTTTTTTGCTGGTGCACATATTAATCCTGCAGCAGGTTTTCTATCTAATATTAAACCTGCGTTAATAGTAAATTCATCAAGATTGTTTATATAATCATAAGTTCCATCAATTGGATCTACTAACCAAAAATTTTTGAGATCTTTTATTGATTTATTTTCGGAAGTTTCTTCTGATACAATTGGTATATATGGAGTTAATTCTTTTAATTTTTTAGTTATAATTTTATTGATTTCTAAATCTCCATTACTAACTGGAGTATTGTCTAGTTTAATTTCTTTAGTAAGACCTTCTTTTCTTAAATTAATAGATATCTCACCAGCACTTAAGAATGTGTCAATTAAATTTTCTGTAATTTCTTTTATGTTAATCTTTCTCATACATCTTTTTTAATTTAATATTATTTGAATTTATTACTTTTTTGCCAACATTTTGAAAATTAACAGTAACTTTATCTTTAATTATCGACTGAACTTGACCAATACCCCAATCTTTATTGGATGGATTATAAACTTTATCACCTAGCTCAAAATCTAATATCATTTATTTAACTTATATTAGAAATAAGTATAAATACCAATAAATGAACAAGAACTTAAATTCTATTGGGTTATCAAAAAAACCATCAGAGACAACTGTTGTTGTTGCGATGTCAGGTGGCGTAGACTCCTCAACTGTTGCAGGAATAATGAAAAAAGATGGATATAATGTAGTTGGAATTACGCTTAAACTTTATAACGATAGCAAAGAAGTTGCCTCTTCAAAACAATGTTGTTCTGGTCAAGATATTATGGACGCAAAAAGAGTTGCACAAAAACTTGGCATAGAGCACAAAATTTTATATTACCAAGATAAATTCAAACAAAGTGTGATTGATAACTTTGTGGATAGCTATTTAAATGGAGAAACGCCAATACCCTGCATTCAATGCAATCAAACTGTAAAATTTAAAGATTTATTTGAAGTTGCTAAAGAACTTAAAGCTGACGCTTTGATTACAGGACATTATGTTAAAAGCATCACATCTGACAATGAAACAAATATGTATAGAGCAATTGATGAAAATCGAGACCAAAGTTATTTTTTATTTAATACTACAAGAGAACAATTAAATTATTTAAGATTTCCTTTAGGAGGAATGTTGAAAGATGAAACTAGATCTATAGCAAAAAAATTAAATTTAAATGTTGCAGATAAACCTGATAGTCAAGATATATGCTTCGTTCCAAATGGAGATTATGTATCTGTGATTAAAAAATTTAGACCAGAATCTTATAAAAAAGGAAATATAAAAAATTTGGAAGGAAACGTTATTGGTGTACACGATGGAATAATCAATTTTACAATTGGTCAAAGAAAAGGGATCAAAGTTTCCGATACAGAGCCTTTATTTGTTTTAAAAATTAATTCTGATAAAAATGAAATTGTAGTAGGTCCAAGGGATTATTTAGGTAAAAAAAAAATTAATATAAATAATTTAAATCTATTGGTAAATAAAGACGATTTTAATAAAGATATTTTAGTTAAAGTAAGATCTACAGGTAAATTATTAAAAGCAAAAATAAATTTTAAAGATAATAATTCAGCAGAAGTTAACCTTAAAAAACTTGAAGATGGAATTTCTCCAGGTCAAGCATGTGTTTTTTATGATCTTGATAAAAAAGGCTATAAAGTTTTAGGTGGTGGTTGGATTATAAATTAATTAATTTTTTTCCACATTATAGAAGATAAAAAATAAAAAACTAATAGTATCAAAAAATAATTCCATTCCAGTATGTAATCTATTTTTGAGTCAAGATTGACTATCATTAAAATTATTAAAATTGTTAAAGTAGATAGACAAACAAAAATTACAAATGTTAATTTACAATACATTATAATTTTATTTAAATATTTTGAAATTTCTGATTTTGCTTTTAAGATATCTTTAATTAAAAAAGCTTGAGCCAAAACTTCAAACAAAATAAAAAATATGATAAAGGATCTTCTTATTTGTGTTAATATTTTGCTTTCAAACTCCCACCCAAGAAAGATTACATGAAATAATAAAAAAATTGATGAAAGAACTCCAAAAATATAAAATTTATTATTTGCCTGAATTTTAATTAATTTATTATAAATTAAATTATTATAATACCAATAAAAAATCATAAGAATGACACTTAAGTACATTAATGGTTTGAAAATAAATTTAATTGGAAATCTTTTTACAATATTGCTTATTGACGTTTCGCCATAAAGAATTGGGTTAACAACTACGTTTGATCCTAATGCTGTTTTTTTATTATTTTTAATTTTATGAATTTTTTCAAATAAAAATGGTACATAATTATAATACTTTAAAAAATTAGTATTAATTATACAAGTTTGATTTATTTCACTTGTTATCTTCCACTGCAAAAATATTTTTTTATTCAAATTTTTTTTTATTTTTTCAATTTCAATATGGGGAATGGGATCAGAAATTTTATTACTTTTTTGTATAATATTTGTTCCAGAAAAAATAGATCTTTCTATAATGTATTTATTACATTCATTTAGTTTACTTATGGTTTTAAATTTATCTACATTTTTACAAAATCCATTTTCTTTATTGCACTCAATTCTTTTAGTAGTTGTACCAGGTAAATTTTCTTTAAAATTAAAATTTTTTTCATATGTGAATGGAAACGACACTATAATATTATTTATAGCTAAAGACCCTATTAAGGCCAAAGCTGGTGTAAAAAATAGGAAAAAAGCTATTATTCGAAGATAACGAATATTCGATTTGACATCCATTTATTCTATTTAACTATTTTTTTTTATTTTTTCTTTTAGCTCTTCTTTTTTTAGAGCCTTGTTTTCTTCGCCCTCTATGTTTTTTTGGGTACCCCATCTTATCCTTTAGTTATAATTTTAATTGAAATTATCTGCGGGATATAGCATTGTCTAGTAGAGTTATCAAATTTTTTTATGTCAAATTCTTTTAAAACATTTTTAAAGCATACAGCAAAAGACTTTCATAATCAGTCAGTAAACCCTCCTGTAGTAAGGGCCTCAACGATTATTTTTAAGTCAATGCAGCATATAAGAAAAACACAAGCTAAAGCAAAAAAAAATCCAATTGGTGGCCATTATGACTACGGAAGACAGGGAACTTCTACAACACATATATTACAAAAGATTCTAACAAAGCTAGAAGAAAGTTATCATGTATTTACAACGCCAACTGGTTTTGGTGCTGTTTTTTTAGCAATCTTTAGTGTTGTGCGACCAGGCGATGAAATACTGGTTGCTGACCCTGTTTATAATCCAACTAGACTGTTAACACAAGATTTTTTGAAAGAATTTAATATTAAAACCATATTTTATAACCCAACTAATTTAGATACTTTAAAAAAAAACATTACAAAAAAAACAAAATTAATTTTTGTTGAAAATCCAGGTAGTAACTCTTTTGAATTTCAAGATTTAGAAAAAATTATATCTATAGCTAAAATAAATAAAATTTACACAGCTATAGACAATACATGGGCAACACCATACTTTTTGAAACCTATCAAAATTGGTTTTGATATGTCGATTGTTTCTGCCACAAAATATTATTCTGGTCATTCGGATGTTATGGGCGGTAGTTTAGCAGTTAATAAAAAGGTTTTTAACAAAGTCAAAGCCGCAGAGAGAATAACTGGTTTAAGATTGGGACCTGACGATGCATATTTGATAACTAGAGGCCTAAGAACTCTTGATGTTAGATTAGATAGACATAGTGAAAATGCAAAAAAGGTAGCTGGATTTTTATCTAGAAACAAAAAATTTAAATTACTATATCCATATAAAAAAGATTCTTATAATTTTAGAATGTGGAAAAAATATTATTCAGGTGCGTCAGGTCTAATGGGTCTAAAGATAAAATCTAGGAATATTAGGTCTGTAAGAAAATTTGTAAACTCACTAAAATTATTTGGCTATGGTTATAGCTGGGGAGGTTTTGAAAGTTTAGCGCTACATCAAGAATTTAGAGAAACTGGAAATAGAAAATATTTAAATTTAGCTAAAGATGAACACCTTGTAAGATTTCATATAGGTCTAGAAGATCCAAATGACTTAATTGCGGATATTAAGCAAGCATTAAGACATTTAAAATGACATCAGAAAAATTTTTTCAATCAAGAACTGCAATAATTACACTTATCGCGGCATGTGGTGTGGTTTTGGTTTCATTGGGAATTAGACAAACTTTTGGTTTACTTTTTAGTGATTTCAAAAATGATTTGGGGATTTCCATGACAGAAGCGGGTTTAGCAATTGGTTTACAAATGTTAATGTGGGGACTTACTGGACCTATATTTGGAGCCATTGCAGATAAGCATGGTGGTCACAAAGCTATTATGTTAGCATTTATTTTTTATATTGCGGGAATTTATTTTTTATATAGTGGTCCTAATACAGGTTTTTTTTTTCAATTAGATCTCGGAATATTAGTTGGAATTGGTTTAGGAGGTACAGCCATAAGTATTCCAATTTCAATAGTAGGAAAGCATTTTCCATTATCAAATAGAACTATTGCTATGAGCCTAGTTACTGCTGTTGGATCATTCGGTTTCTTTTTATCTCCATTATTTACAAACTTTAGTTTAAGAAATAATGGTTGGGTTGATACTTTATATTATTTTCTAATCTTTTTGATAATAGGCTTTGTTATATCTTTCTTTGTTAGATCACCCTCTAAATCTGAAAATCTAGAAAAAACCAATAATCAAACAACTATTCAAGCTTTAACCGAAGCTTTTAAAAATAGAAGTTATATTTTTTTAATCTTAGGTTTTTTTGTTTGTGGTTTTCATATAACTTTAGTTGGAACTCACGTACCACAATACGTTATCGATAGAGGTCTTGAAGATTGGACGGCAGCCACTATCCTTTCGTTGATTGGATTATTTAATATATTTGGTTCTTTGTTAAGTGGGTATTTGTCTACAAAAATAAGTAAAAAAATTGTTTTAAGCACGATTTATATTTTAAGAGCATTTTCAATTATTTTTTTTATTTTTTTACCAGCTAGTAATTTAAACGCGATTATTTTTGGAGCAAGTTTTGGTTTTTTATGGTTATCAACAGTTCCAGCTACAAGTGGGATAGTGGCACATTTATTTGGAACAAAATATTTAGGACTATTATATGGTCTTGTTTTTCTAAGTCATCAAATAGGTTCTTTTTTTGGAGCTTATCTTGGAGGTTTGTTTTATGATATTTATGGTTCTTATGATTATGCGTGGTATTTAGCAATTGCTTTATCTGTTTTTGCAGCAATAATTCATTTACCAATTAAAGAACAACCAGTATTGAGACCTAAAACAGAATAAATTGAACATTATAAAACAACTTGCAGATATACATGATTCTGGAAATCCTTATATTATTTATAAATCTAATAGAGGTTTTGACTTATATACAAATTTTTCAAAAAAAATTATCTTAAATAATAAAAATATTTATAATTTTTTAAATACAAAATATAAGAAAAAAAAATCTAAAAACACTGATTTATTTATAGGTTTTTTTGGGTATGAGCTATTAAACAATTTAATAGGTGTTAAGATTCCTAAACAAAAAGATAATAATTTTCCTAAAGGTATTTTTTATAAACCAGAAAAGAAAATAAGTTTTACTAAAAACTTAGTTTATAAAAATAACAATAGCATCAAATTAAAAAAAAAATTTAAAATTAATATTAATAGAAAATTATATACAAAAATTTTTAATAAGTTTAAAAAAAATATTAAAAGTGGTGAAACTTATCAAATTAAGATTTGTACTAAATATAAAACTAGAGCAAAAATTAACCCTTTAGATTTTTTTTGTAGACTATCGAAGGCAAATTTAGCTCCAGAAGCCTTTATGATAAGAGATAAAAATTATTCTATAATAAGTTGCTCACCTGAAAACTTAATAACTAAGCGAGGTTCTTTAATATCAAGTAAGCCTATAGCGGGAACAGTTAAGAAAAATAAAAATATGAATAAAATTAAAGCTTTAAACTATTTCAAAAAAAACCTTAAAGAAAACAAAGAGCATAACATGATTGTTGATATGGAAAGAAATGATTTATCTCGAATATGCAAGGTAAACACTGTTAAATTATCTAAAACAAAAATTGTTGAAGAGTATAAAGATCTTTTTCATTTTGTTAGTTTGATTGAAGGTAAACTAAAAAAAAATATTAAAAATATTGATATTATTAAAGCAATGATGCCAGGAGGTTCAGTTATTGGCTGTCCAAAAATAAGCACTTTAAATCTTTTGAATAGACAAGAAAAAGAAAGTAGAAATATTTATACTGGTAGTTTTGGTTATATAAAATTTAATGGAGATATGAGATTTGGTATAATAATTAGATCAATTTTAAATTTTCAAAATATATCAGAAATCGCAGTAGCCTCTGGTGTAGTTGTTGATAGTAGTGCTAATAATGAATTTAATGAAAATTATATTAAAGCAAAAGCCCTAATAGATTTATATAAATGATTTATATATTAGATCATAACGACTCTTTCACTTATAATGTTGTGCATCAATTATCATTATTCGATGAAGTTGTTTGTGATAATTACAAAAATATCAATCAAAAATATTTAAAAAAAGCACATACACTTGTTTTGTCACCTGGTCCCGGTAATCCGAGGAATTATCCGTCTACATCAAGATTATATAAAGAACTTAAAGGTAAAAAAAAAATTATAGGTATTTGTTTAGGGTTTCAGCAGATATTGTTTAACGAAGGTGGCAATATTATTGAGCAAAATAAAATATATCATGGCTATCAATCACAGATAAAGGTTAATAATAAAAGTAGACTATTTAAAACAAATTTACAATTTAAGGTTGGAAGGTATCATTCATTAAAATTAAAAGAACCTTTCATTGCTAAGAATTTTGATATAACAATGCGTTGCAAAACTTCAAATGTGGCTATGGCATTTGAAAATAATATTGATAAAATTTATGGATTTCAATTTCACCCAGAATCATTTTTAACTATTAATGGCAACTTACTTATTAAAAAAGTCTTATCAGCTTAAAAACCTCAAAGAAATTATGTTTAAAGACCTATGGGGAGATCATGGGGTTTTTACCACAATGTGGATTTTAAGCAAACCACCAAAAATTATTTTTTTTAAAGATCATATCGATAATTTGATTAAATCTTCAAAAGTATATGGAATAAATAATAAGAATTTAAAAAAAAATATTTTAACCCTCTTAAAATTTAATTTATCTAATAAAAAAAGATATAATCATTTATTAAGAATTGCCTTAACAAAAAAAGTTATATCTATTTCTTTAAGAAAAAGATTTAAACCAAAAATAAATCTAAATTTAAAGTTAATTAAATTAAAGCGAAGTAAACCAGAATATAAAAATTTAAAATATAAAAAAATTCTTTCTTATTTGTCTAAATTAGATAATTCTAAATTTGATATAGGATTAGTTGATAATGGCAATCTTTTAGAAACAGGAACTTCAAATATTTTATTATCAAAAAATAATAAACTTTATTCTCCTGTAAATAATTTCTATAGAGGCATTACTTTAAAAACTTTAGAAAAAAAGTTAAATAAAATTTATAAAAGAAATATTTATGTCAATAATTTGGATCAATATGAAGAAATTATATTACTTGGTTCTGGTAAGGGTATTGCTTCCGTTGCTAATATTAATTCAGTAAAGTGGAAAAGAAAAAGTTTTAAATTTTTTAATTTAATTTTAAAAAAATTTAATTCAGAAATGAATAAAAGTTTAAAAATTAAACTATGAGAGATCCTAATAATCCCTGTTTATTTTGTAATACAAAAATTAGTGGTATTGCTTATGAAAATAAATTAGCTTATGCAAGTTATGACACATATCCTGTTTCAGAACAACATTGTCTTATAATTCCAAAAAGACATGTAATCGATTACTTTCATTTGACTGATGATGAGTTGATTGCATGTAACAATATAATAAAATTGATCAAAGAAGAAGTTTTAAATAAAGACAAAAGTATTAAAGCTTTTAATATTGGGACAAATGCTGGTAAAATGGCTGGCCAGTCTATTATGCATTGTCATATTCATTTGATTCCAAGAAGAAACGGAGATGTTGAGAATCCTCAAGGTGGAGTAAGGTCAGTAATTCCACAAAAACAGCATTATAAGGTAAAAAAATAAATTATAAGTTGTTATTAAAGACATATTGACCAATTCTAATGGTTGAAATTTAGAATTTTGTGTACTAAAAAAATTTTATTTAATTCAAAATTTAACATAAGGGTAAAATGTTTGAAACAAATCCATTTTCAAATTTAACAGAAATAGTATCTCCATTTGCTATGCAGACTTTTATTGTCGCAATGATTGTGTTAATTGCACTAGGTACAATAATTCAAATGATGCAGCACAAGAATTTGACTTATTTTTTTAACAATGCAAAAAAAGCTAAACTTCAAGCAACTAGAGAAATAGGAACTGGAGAAAAAATATCAATAATTGCAAAAACAACTGTTGTTGATATAGGGACTACTGCTGAACTTGGATTTGGAAAAAGAAGATTATCTCATGTGCTTGGTATGTACGGCACAATTATTTTTTGGGTTTCTTCAGTAATTTTAGTATTTTTTTATACAGGTGCTGATAAATCAACATCATCTATGTGGTCAATATTGTGGCATGTTGGTGCTATTTTAACATGTATTGGTGGATATTGGTTTTGGTTTTTTTTAAGGGTTGATGTTTCAGCAGAAGCACATCCTTGGTATAGAATTATTAAAGCTGATTTATTTGTTTTAGCATTATTAGCTTGCTCTACTTTTGGCTTAGCATGGTCTTATACTCAATTCAATGAACAGGTTAGACTTTCATTTTTATTCTTTACTTTATTTGTAGCTTCTAATTTAATTTTATTCGGTGGTGTTTATTGGTCAAAATTTGCTCATATGTTTTATAAACCTGGTGCAGCAATACAAAAAAATCTTGCGGAAGCAGATGGATCTAGAGATAATTTACCTCCACCCGCAGACGCACCTGAACAGTTTGGTTTAGGTATCAAAAGAGAACAACCTAAACATTATTAATTATGAAAAATTTAAATAAGGAGAAAAGATAATATGTCAACATTTGTATACATGACGAGATGTGATGGCTGTGGTCATTGCGTAGATATTTGCCCATCTGATATAATGCATATAGATGAAAACATAAGACGTGCGAAAAATATTGAACCTAATTTTTGTTGGGAGTGTTATTCATGTGTTAAAGCATGTCCAAATCATGCGATTGATGTTAGAGGTTATGCCGATTTTGCTCCAATGGGACACAGTGTTAGAGTAAGAAGAGAAGAAGAAAAAGGAACTATCTCTTGGAAAATTAAATTTAGAAATGGAACAGAAAAAGATTTTGTTTCACCAATTACAACAAAACCTTGGGGAAAATTTATTCCAAAACTTGCTGATGGAGACAAACCTAATCAAGGAGAAATTAATTCTCAAAGATTATACACAGAACCGCAAGGACTTAATATTGACGGTGAGTTACCAGCAGTTCCAAAAGATTCATTTAAAAAAGGAGTTTACTATTAATGGCTAAACATAAAACACATTACGAAGATTGTGACGTTCTAGTTGTTGGTGGTGGTATGGCTGGAACTGGTGCTACTTTTGAAGCAAGACACTGGGGCAGAGACATGAAAATTATTTGTGTTGAAAAGGCTAATATAGATAGAAGTGGAGCTGTTGCTCAAGGTCTTTATGCTATCAATTGTTATATGGGTATGCAGTGGGGTGAAAACCAACCTGAAGATCATGTAAGATATGCAAGAAATGACCTCATGGGAATGGTAAGAGAAGATTTGGGTTATGATATGGCTCGTCACGTGGACTCAACGGTTCATATGTTTGATGAATGGGGACTACCAATGATGAAAAATGAAGAAACCGGCAGATACCTTAGAGAGGGTAAGTGGCAAATTATGATTCATGGTGAAAGTTATAAACCAATCGTTGCAGAAGCAGCAAAAAAATCTGCAGATAAAATTTACAATAGAATTATGATCACACATCTTTTAATGGATGAAGCTCAAGAAAACAGAGTAGGTGGTGCCGTTGGATTTAATATGAGAACAGGTGACTTCCATGTGTTTAGAGCAAAAGCTGTTATAGTTGCAGCTGGTGGCGCTTCTCACATATTCAAACCAAGAGCTGTTGGAGAAGGAATGGGAAGAACTTGGTATGCACCTTGGAGTAATGGTTCAGCTTATGCTTTACCAATTGCAGCAGGAGCAAAAATGACACAAATGGAAAACAGAATTGTATTATGTAGATTTAAAGATGGGTATGGACCGGTTGGTGCATATTTCTTACATTTAAAAACTTATACCCAGAACGCTAATGGTGAAAACTATGAGAAGAAATGGTATGACCAAACTAAAGAATTAGTTGGTGAATATATTGATCATCATCCAACACCCACTTGTTTAAGAAATCATGCTTTTATACAAGAAACAATGGCTGGTGGTGGACCAATTCATATGGTTACAACTGAGGCTTTTCAAGATCCTCATTTAGAAACTGTTGGTTGGGAAAATTTCTTAGGAATGACTGTCGGCCAAGCTGTAGTTTGGGCTTCCCAAAATATTGATCCTAAATTCACAAATCCAGAACTAACAACATCTGAACCATATGTGATGGGATCGCATGCTACTTGTTCAGGTGCTTGGGTAAGTGGACCAGAAGATCTATCTCCACCAGAATATTTCTGGGGTTATAACAGAATGCTTACGATAGAGGGACTATTTGGAGCTGGAGACACTGTAGGCGGAAGTGCACACAAATTTTCATCAGGATCTTTTACCGAAGGTAGATTAGCCGCAAAAGCTGCTGTAAAATATATTGAAGATAAAAAAGCTGAAGGTTTAAAAGTATCAGATAAACAGTGTGAAGACTTTAAAGAAAAAGTTTATAAACCACTTGAAACATACACTGTTGCTCAAAATGAAATTACTGGAGGAACAGTATCTCCTAGTTATATTTCACCTATTCAAGGTTTACAACGTCTACAAAGAATTATGGATGAATATGTAGGCGGAATTGCAACAAACTATATGACTAATGCTAATATGTTAAAAAGAGGCTTGGAGCTTTTAGCTTGGTTAGAAGAGGACTTAGAGAATGTTGGAGCAGAAGATTATCACCAGCTTATGAGAGCTTGGGAGCTTAAACATAGAGCATTAACTTCACAGTGTGTAACAGAACATACAATGTTTAGAGAAGAAACTAGGTGGCCAGGATATTACTATAGAGGTGATCACATGAAACTCGATGATGATAATTGGCATTGTTTAACAGTTTCTAGAAGAGATCCTATAACTGGTAAGTTTAGTATGGAGAAAATCCCTGTTTACCATATAGTAGACGAGAACGAGAAGAAAAAAGCTTCATAAAAATTCTTTAGATAAGTATATGGATATTTTGTCAAAAACTGATGAAGAAATCTATGAATTGGCCAAACCTATTTGGGATAATTTAGTTAAATCATCAAATTTGAGAGATTATGGTGGTTTTACAAAAGATTTTTCAACTCAAATGCTTTTTGGAGCTAATGAAGTTGAGTTAGGTAAACAGTGGGCCAATAATAAGATAATCACAAATTTAAAGGAAACATTTGACCCTTTTGGCTGCCTTAGAAGAGGTGTTCATATTACAGTTCTAATTAAGCAAACCAATAAAGAAATTTCAGGAGAGTTTCTTGGTCGTCTGGTTTTAGGTGAAGAAGATGGGGCTGTCAAAGTCTTTGGAGCTACAATTTACTAGAAAATAAAAATTTACCTAGTATCAAATATTTATTTGACAAATAACATTACGGGTGTATTCACGGTTGTAATGCAATTTTCCAACATAAAAATAATTAATAAAATACTAAATTCAAAAATTGTTATTATTAAAACAGGTTTATTTTTAGGTCTTGCTACTTACTGGGGTGTAATTTTAGTTGGAACTTTTATTACTTTTAATTAAGTTGTTTTTTAACAACATTTAAAGTCATTATGGAAGTATTTTTACCGATAGCACAAGTTTTTGTTAATCCAATTGAAATACTTATGTTAAGTGCGATAGTTGGAGTTCTATCAGGTTTGTTTGGTGTTGGTGGTGGTTTTTTAATGACACCATTTTTAATTTTTTTGGGCGTACCTCCAGCTTATGCAGTTGCAAATGAAGCTAATAATATTCTTGCAACATCAGTATCTGGATCAACAACACATTATTTAAAAGATACATTAGATTATAAAATGGGTTTAATGATTGTAATTGGTGGTATTGTTGGAACAACCCTGGGTATTTATACTTTTACTTATTTTAAAGGAATAGGAAAAATAGATACAGTTATCTCTTTAGCATACATGTATATTTTGGCAATTATTGGTACCTTGATGTTAGTAGAAAGTCTTGGCGAGATTGACAAAGCAAAAAGAAATCTTTTAGTCAAAAAAAAACTGCACGTTCATTATTGGATACATGGACTTCCTTTAAGAATGAGATTTCCTAAATCAAAATTGTATGAAAGTGCGTTTACTCCAATAATAATAGGTTTAATTGTAGGATTTATTGCAGCTATTATGGGCATAGGTGGAGCTTTTATCTTGGTACCTGCTATGATTTATATTATTAAAATGCCAACTAGATTAGTTCCAGGTACTTCATTATTTGTAACTATTTTTGTAAGCGTGATAGTTACTTTTCTTCACTCGTTTAATTATGGGTCTATAGATTTATTACTTGTGTTTATGTTAGTTGTTGGATCAATTATAGGAGTTCAAATCGGTCAAAAAATTGGTGAAAAAATTGATAGCTCAGGTCTAAAAGCATTACTTGCAATTTTATTACTGATGGTTGGTATAGCTATTGCCTACGATACTTTTTTTGCAGAACAAACTTTGGAGGAGATAGCCAAGGTTTCAAATAAAGATCTAAATTTCTTCTCATTATTTATTTTAGAATTTTCTAATGATATGCCATTCTTTTACGGTTTATTTTCAATTATGTTTGCAATTCTTCTAGGAGTTAGTGCTGCTTTTATAAGACGATTTTTTTCAAATTTAAGAAAAAAAATATTATTGAAATCTTAAATTAAATAAATAAATTTTGTTAAAGTTTGGATATATACAAGACTTATAAATCCAACTGTTATGGCAGCAATTAAACCCACAACAAAAGGTTTATAACCCATTGATTTTAATTCACTTAAATTAATTGAAATACCTACTGCAGCCATTGACATTGTTAAAAATACTGTTGCTAAAGTTTTTAAATATCCAATTAAATTAATCCAAAGATCATAAGTGTTGTTATTAGGTGTAAAGAATTGATCACCAACATTCCTCACAACAATCATTCCTATAAAACCAATTACAAAATATGGAAAAATACTCAAAATAGAGTAATTTTGGGTTTTTAATTCACCGCGATTGTATAAAAAAGCAAACAAAGGTATCAGAATTACTAAAAAAGTATTTCTTATTAGCTTTGTTACAGTTGCAACATTTAATGTTTCAGGACTATTAAATTGTTGATCATAAATTAACCCAGCTGCTGCAACTTGAGATGTTTCATGAATTGACGTCCCTAAAAATAAACCAGTTTTTAAAGCATCATCATGAAAATACCATTCAGCAAAATATGGATAAAAAATCATTGCAATTACACCAAATAACGTAATATTTGCGATTGCATACGCTACCTCTGATTTTTTTGCATTAATAACTGGTGCAGTTGCGACAATTGCTGTAGCCCCACAAACACTCGTACCTATAGCTATAAGATAAGACATTTTAGATGAAATAGGAACTTTTTTAATTAACAACTTAACAAGTATTAATACACCCACGATACAAATAATAATTAAAGGTATAGCAATTGATCCAAATTTAATAAGTTCTTCAAAACTTAATCTTATTCCTAAAAAAATAATTCCTAATTTTAAAATATATTGTTGGGTAAAATCTAAACCAACCATCATACCTGGTCTTGGGGTAAATGCATTACCCATCAAAATTCCAAGCAAAATTGCAATTAAGACTGTAGAAATTGGACTTTTAGGGGTTCCAAAAATTTCAATAGCTAAAAGATTGTTTATTCCTTGTGAGAATAAGCAAAAAACTAAAGCTAATACAACACCAGGAATAATTGTTTTTAAGTATTGAAAATTAATGGGCACTTAATAAGATTTTATGCACTTCTGTAAAGTTTAGTCATCACAAACTCTTTATGACCAAGAGCTTCCGCACAAGTTAATCTACCGTTTGCTACCCTTAATGTTGTTTTGATTAATTCATCACCAGCCTGAGACATGTTCATTTCACGAGTTAATATTTTTGAAACATCACAATCAATATGTTCACCCATACCTTTAACAGTTAGCGGATTTGCAGTTAATTTTACAACTGGCTCAATAGGGTTGCCAACAATATTACCTTGACCTGTGGGAAATAAATGAATGTTAAAACCTGCTGCTGCTTGTAGTGTAACACATTCTGCCGCTGCTGAGGAAGTATCCATAAAGTATAAACCTTTACCTTTAGTTGGTTCTTCTGCTGGTTCTAAAACATCAATAAATTTACAATTTCCAATTTTTTGGAAGTTTCCAAATGCTTTTTCTTCAATTGTAGTTAGTCCACCTGCAATATTTCCAGCTGTTGGTTGACTTTCTGAAAGATCATCTGTTGCTTCTTTTAAAATAAAATCATTGTAAGAATTCCAAGTTTTCATGAATTTATCTGAAGCCTCAGGTGTTGCACCTCTAGTCGCACAA
>Ga0209425_10001743_pt1 | contig 25195 bp, 19 predicted proteins | sample COG_05_FD_184749 | JGI IMG/M metagenome (GOLD analysis project Ga0209425, IMG submission 184749) | Pelagic Microbial community sample from North Sea - COGITO 998_met_05 (SPAdes) (version 2) | ecosystem: Environmental > Aquatic > Marine > Neritic zone/Coastal water | place: Helgoland, sampling...
TGCAAAAGAAATGCAAAATAGAGTTATGCAGTACGTTAAAGGCTCTTCTAATGCTGTTCCATGGCTGGGTACATTTCATTCTATAAGTGTTAAATTTTTAAGAAGACACGCTGAAGCTTTAGACTATAAAAGCAACTTTACTATTCTGGATACTGATGATCAAAAAAAACTCATTAGAAATATAGTTAAGGGCGAAGATTTAGACGCTAAAAAATTTTCTCCTCAACTCATAATGTACCACATAGATCAATGGAAGAATAAGGGCCTGCTTCCAAAAGATGTTAAACTAGAAAAGACAGGTTCTATTATAAAATCAATTTTAAAAGTTTATGAAATTTATCAAAATAAAACAAAAGATCTAAACGCGTTCGATTTTGGGGATTTAATTTTATTTTGTGTTAAACTTTTTGAAGAACACAAGGATATTAGAGAAATCTATCGAAATAATTTTAAATATATTCTTGTCGATGAATTTCAAGACACAAACTTTATTCAAAATAAGTGGTTAAATTTGCTAGTAAATGAAAAACAAAATCTTTGCTGTGTTGGTGATGACGATCAATCAATCTATAGTTGGAGAGGAGCAGAGATAAAAAACTTTCTAACTTTCGATCAAATATATAAAAATTGTAAAGTTTTTAAATTGGAACAAAATTATAGATCTACAAAAAATATTTTAGAAACAGCCTCTACTTTAATTTCAAATAATTCAAACAGAGTTGGTAAAAAATTATGGTCATCAGCCAATCAAGGGGAATTAGTAAAATTAAATTGTTACCGAACAGGAAAAGAAGAAGCGCAGGGTATAAGTGACATTATTGAACGTAACTTAAAAAAAAAATATTCACTTAATAATGTTTCAATTTTAGTGAGAGCTATTTATCAAACTAGAGAATTTGAGGAAAGATTTTTACAAGTAGGCATTGGGTATCGTGTTTTGGGAGGTATCAAATTCTACGAAAGAGCTGAAATAAAAGATGCGGTATGTTACCTGAGAATAATAAATCAAAAATATGATGACTTAGCTCTAGAGCGAGTGATTGGTTCTCCTAAAAGAGGTGTTGGTGAAAGTACTTTAAATCAAATTTATCAATTCGGTAAAAACAATAATCTTTCTTTAGAGAGCTCAATTATAAAACTTTTAGAAAAAGGAGAATTTAAACCTAAAATTAAAACTGCGCTTGCCCAATTAATAAATATGATAACAAAATGGCGTAAGGATTCTTTTAAAATGAAACATTTTGATCTACTAAAAATAGTTTTAGATGAGTCTGGTTATTCGTCAATGCTTAAAAATAAAAAAGATTTAGAAAATGAAAATAGATTAGAAAATTTAAAAGAGCTATTAAGAGCAATGCAAGACTATGACAGTCTGCAAAATTTTTTGGAGCACGTAGCTTTAGCAACCTCAATTGATCAAGAATGGGAAGGGGCAAAAGTAAATTTGATGACGATGCATGCAGCTAAAGGATTGGAATTTGATGTTGTTTTTTTACCTGGATGGGAAGAAGGTCTTTTTCCTCATCAAAAATCCTTAGAAGAAAAAGGAGATTTTGCTTTAGAGGAAGAAAGAAGATTGGCTTATGTAGGAATAACAAGAGCAAAAAAAGAAGCTTACTTATCTTTTGCCATGAAAAGAGCCTATCATGGAGATTGGATGGATGCTTTGCCATCTAGATTTATCAACGAAATTCCTGACGATAGCGTTGAAAAAAATGAAATTGGTATTAATCAAACAATTGAAGATTTTGAATTTAATCAAGACAGCTCTATCGAATTTGATGAGGAGTATAGAAGTCCAGGATGGGATAGATTTAAAAAAAATAAAATACTTAAATGGAAAAAATAAATAAATTAAAAAAGATTTTTAAAAGTGAAAAAATAGATGGGTATATAATACCAAAAAATGACGAATTTTTTGGAGAGTATATTCCTGATTACAAAGATCGATTAAAATATATTTCTAATTTTTCAGGTTCATACGGTTTTGCTTTAGTTTTAAATAATGCGAATTATTTATTTGTTGATGGCAGATACACGCTTCAAGCCAACATCCAGAGTGGTAATTTTTTTAAGATAAAAACAATTCCAGATGTTCTACCTAATGATATTTTAAAAAATAAAAAACTAAAAATTGGATTTGACTCCAAATTGTTTACAAGGAAATCATTAAATGTTTTTTTTGGTAAAACTAATTGCAAATACATACCTATAAAAAATAATTTAGTTGATAAAATTTGGATAAGAAAACAATTTATTAAGAATAGTAAATTTTATACGTTGCCAAAAAAATCTGTTGGTGAAAATTCTAAATCAAAGGTTAACAAAATTGCATCTGAATTAAAAAAAAGAAAGTGTGATTTTCAATTTATTACTGCTAGTGAAAATAATGCTTGGTTACTAAATATAAGAGGAAATGATTCAAAGTATACTCCAATTCCTTACAGCCATATTTTAATAGATGTAAAAAAAAAAATAACCTTTTTTTGTGATTTAAAAAAAATTTCTTCTTCTTTTAAAAAAAATTTTAAGAATGTTAAATTTGCTGATATTAATTCTATCGATAAAATTCTTTTAAAAATTAATAATAAAAAATTCATAATAGATAAAAATACTTGCTCCATTTATTTTGAAAATATTATTCTAAAAAATAATAGGATACTCAAACAACATGATACAATTTATTACTTAAAAGCAGTTAAGAACAAAAAAGAAATTGAAAATATAAAACGAGCACATATTTTTGATGGTGCAGCTTTAACAAAATATCTATTTTGGATAAAGAAAAATTTTTTAAAGAAGAAAATTACTGAAATTAGTGCTTCACACAAATTATTGAATTTTAGAAAAAAAAATAAAAGTTTTAAATTCTCAAGTTTTCCTACAATCTCTGGTACAGGACCAAATGGGGCTATTATTCATTATAAAGCTACAAAAAAAAGTAATCGAAAATTAAAAAAAGGTGATATTTATTTAGTGGATTCTGGTGGTCAATATAATTATGGCACCACTGATGTAACTAGAACAATTTCTTTACAAAATTTTAATAAAAGAATTAAAAATATTTTTACAAGAGTTCTTAAAGGACATATTGCGGTTGCAAGTTTTAATTTGAAAAAGAATACATCTGGATCGATGATTGACCTCAAGGCCCGTAGTTATTTAAAACAAATTAATCTAGATTATGCGCATGGAACTGGTCATGGGGTTGGCTACTTTCTTAATGTGCATGAGGGACCCCATGCAATTTCAAAAAATAATAATGTTAATTTTCAAGGGGGAATGGTTGTTTCTAATGAACCGGGTTACTACGAGAAAGACAATTTTGGTATTAGAATTGAAAATTTAATCTATGTAAAAAAAAATTGTTTTGACAATTTAACTATGGTTCCAATTGATAAAGATTTAATTGATAAAAAGATTCTTAATTATAATGAAAGAAATTGGTTAAATGATTATCACAAGAAAGTGTTTAGTACTCTTAAAAGGTTTATGAATAAAAATGAAAATACGGAACTTGAAAAAGCTTGTTCAGCTATTTAACATTTTATTCCATTCTTTTTCTGAAATAATTTTTATATTTAATTCTTTCGCTTGATCAAGTTTTTTTCTAGTTGGTTTAGTTTCTCCAACTATTAAATAGTCTAGTTTTTTTGATATGGATCCTAAGACTTTACCCCCATGGTTTTCAGCGATTGACTTTGCTTCGGATCTACTCATATTTTGAAAACCTCCAGTAAACATTAGTTTTTTATTAGAAAATTTTCCATCTATAGTTTTAATAATATAATTATCAATATTTAATTTATTAATGAGGTTTTTAATTATTTTAATATTAATATTAGTTAAAAAAAAATTATTTATAGAGTCAATTTGTGTTTCTCCAATGCCGTCAAGGTCAGCTAAATTTTTTAACAATTCCTCTCTACTCTCCACATTGAATAATTTAGTAAACTCTTTAATTGAGCCAAAAAAACCTGCAAGAATTTTTGCATTTTCTTGCCCGATATGTCTAATACCTATAGAAAAAATAAACCTATCTAGGGTAATTGACTGTGATTTAACTATGGCTTTTTTCAAATTATTAATAGAGAGCTCTCCCCAGCCCTCTAATTGTTTAATCTTATCGTAATTTAATTCAAAAATATTAGCAGGTTCTTTAATTAGATTTAAATCCCAAAATTGTTCTATTACTTTTTTACCCAGACCGTCTATATTAAATGCTTCCTTTGAAACTATATGTTTTAATTTTTCTTTAGCTATAAATTTACAATCATATCCTCTAATACATCTTCTTACCGAGTCGAGTTTATTTGTACTTTTACTCATTTCTTTTATTATTTTTGCTCCACACAGACACTGTTTGGGAAATAAAAATTTTTTTGAACTTTTCTCTCTTTTTGAGCTGTCTACTGATACTACCTGTGGAATAACATCTCCGGCTCTTTGAATTTTAATTATATCTCCAATTCTAATATCTTTTCTTTGTATTTCATCTTCGTTATGTAATGTAGCGTTCGATACTACTACTCCGCCAACTGTAACAGGTTCGACTTTTGCCACAGGAGTTATCGCTCCGGTCCTTCCTACTTGGATAACTATGTCTTTTATTTTAGTTACCGCTTTTTCTGCTGAGAATTTATATGCTGTTGCCCATCTTGGTGAGTTAGATGTATTACCTAATCTTTTTTGTAAATTTAAATCATTAACTTTATAAACAATACCATCTATATCGTAGTCTAAGTTAGATCTTAATTGATCAATTGTTGAATGGTATTTTTCGATTTCATCAATATTATTTACTATTTTGGTTAAAGGATTTATGGCAAAGTTCCATTTACTTATTTCTTTCAAAAACTCTGATTGTTTTTTAAATATCATTGGTTCAACTGCTCCAAAACCATAAGCAAAATATTTAAGTGGAATCTTGGAAGTTTCGTTGGGATCTTTTTGTCTTAATGAACCGCCAGCAGCATTTCTTGGATTGGCAAATTTATCTTTGATGGCAGTAAAATCTTTTTTACTGATATAAATTTCACATCGTATTTCTAGTAAATTTGGAACTTCTTTTCTTGGAAGACTTTTGGGAATATCTGAAATAGTTTTTAAATTCTCTAGAATATCCTCTCCAGTTACACCGTCTCCTCTTGATAAACCTCTTTTTAAAACCCCCTCCTGATAAACTAAAGTAGCTGAAATTCCATCAATTTTTGGTTCAGAAAATAAATCAATTTCATTATTTGTTATATTTAAAAAATTTTTTATTTTTTTTTGAAAATCTTTCATATCATTTTTATCAAAAGCATTTGATAAGGAGAGCATGGGGCGTAAATGTCTTATTTTCTTAAATTTATTTGTTGGTGATGCTCCAACTATACTATTAACGGAGTCAATTTTTTTTAAATAAAGGTATTTTTTTTCTAATTTTATAATTTCTCTTTTTAGCTTGTCGTATTCTGAGTCTGAAATTTTAGGAGCATCATTAATAAAATATAGTTTATTGTATCTTTTTAAGGATTTAATTTTTTTTTTATAATTAGATATAATTTTATTTCTCAACATTATTAGTTATTTAATAACATCTAAAATTTTTTTAAATAAATTTTTTTTTTTCTTAACGTATTTACCTTTATTTTTAATCTCATATTCTTTGTTTAAAATTTTATACGATTGTTCGTACCATATGCTTGAATTATAGTTATATCCCAAAATCGTAACATATTTTTTTGCCTCTTCTTCTAATCCTAAATGATAGTGTATTTCAACCAATCTATGTAAAGCCTCTTCTATGAAAATAGTTTTATCATATTTATCAATTATTACCTTCAATCTATTAATTGCTGGTACCCATTTTTTTATACTTATATAATATTTAGCAATGTAAAGTTCTTTTGCTGCTAACTGATTTTGTATCAATTCTCTTTTAAATTTTAAATCAATAGCGTAATCAGATCTTGGGTATTTTTCAGTGAAGAAATCTATTTTACTCTTAGCCATTAACAGTGGTCCTAAATCTTTTTTTTCATCTACCATTTTTTCAAAATGTATAATAGCAATTAGATAATGTGCATAAATTACATTTTTGTCGGACGGATAGGTTTTCAAAAATCTATTTAAACTTTCTTCCGCGTCATCGTAAAAATTTATGGCATATAAAGAAAAGGCAGCCATTAATGCGGACTTTGCAGAGAGCTCAATTTTTTCAAAGTTTAATTCTGCTTCAGAAAATTTTTTATTTGCAAAGAAAAAATCGGTTTTATCAAATGCATTTAATCCTTCTTTGTACAATTGATATGGATTTATTTTTTTAGTTGGTTCGTAAATTGAGTCTTTTTTTGAACACGAATAAACACCTATTGCTATAGTTAAAATTAAAAAAAATCTAATAAACATAAATTAATTAATATCAGATTAGAGTTAAAATAATATATCTATAAATGAAGGATTAGGCGTTAACAGCTATTTTAATTGATTGATCGGTCTTATTTTTTTTTGAAAAAACTGTATCTTTAGACTCTAAATCAGAAAAAGCAGAAGTAGTCTTTAGTAATTTTCTTAAAAACATATTTGTCAACTCATGACCTCCTTGATAGCATTTTATTTTTCCAAGCACTCTGTAACCTGATAGTAAAAAGTCGCCCGCTAAATCTAAAATTTTGTGGTTAACAAATTCTTTTTCATTCCTTAAACCACCCTCATTAAGAATTTTATCTTTATCTACTACAACTGCATTATCTAGTGATCCGCCTTTACCTAGGCCAAATTTTTTAATTTTTTCTATATCCTCAAATAAACAGAAGGTCCTAGACTCGATAATCTTATTTAAATCATCTTCTTGAAAGTTAATTACATTTCTTTGATTTCCAATAATCTTATTTTGGTAATTTAATTGAAAATCGACTTCAAAATTATTATTTGGTTCAATAGATATTTTTCTTGATCCATCTATTAATTCCACAGTGTCTAAGATTTTAAGATATTTTATTTTTTTTGATTGTTCTTTAATATTAGCTTTTTTTAAAATATTTAAAAAACTTTTCGCTGATCCATCCATTATTGGTACTTCTTCTGTATTGACCTCTATAATAGCATTATCTATTCGCATTATATATAACGAAGCCAACAAGTGCTCTACAGTTGAAATTTTTACACCATATTCATTTTTTAGAGTAGTGCATAATTTTGCTGAGGACACATTCTTGTAACTTGCCTTAACTAAATTATTATTTTTTAAATCTACCCTTTTAAAAATAATACCTTGGTCTTCATTTCCTGGAAGAATCTTAATTTTTGAATTTTGGCCAGAATGAAGTCCCACTCCTTCAAAAGAGATAGGCATTGATAGAGATTGTTGATAAATTTCTTGCATGTAATATTGTTATAATCAAATAATGAATTGATCTTAAAACAACTAATGTTTCTAAAAATAACAATAATTAACTAAATAAAGTATCAAAAAACTTAGCAATTATTGACTTTCTAGCGTGTGGTATGGGTATAGCTTCTTTTTTCCAACCATAATGAACAAGCTTATTAACATTATACATTAAATCCTCAATTGGCATATTTTCAATAAATTTTACTTTAAAATTATTATTTTTTGTCAAAAAAGATAAGTATGAATATTCGAAACATTTTAAATGAGATTGGTTGGCTATTTTAAGAAGAATTGTTTTTTCATTTTTAATAAAACTTGTAAAGTTAACATTTTTGGTAATTATAATATTCAAAATTTCTTGAATTCTAGACTCAGCTATTTCAAATACTAATTTTTTTTTGACTTTTATATAATTTTCACCTTTAAATATCTCTCTTTCAATTAATTCTTCTTCTAAAATATCTTTACTAAATTTAATATTATTAATAATTTTTTTTATAGTATTTGTTTTCATTGAGGTAATTTTAGAAATATCTTTTACAATTAATTCTAAACCAAAATTAAAATTTTGCTCAAATTTTAATGAGTCATTTTCAAAAAAGAAAATTTGGGAATTATTTTCATTAACCTCTATTAAAAAAAAAGTATCAAGATTAGGATGCGTATTACTTAAATAAGCTCCTTTAACAAAACTTTTAAATAATATTTTTTTGATTTTTAAGTTACATTTATTAAAAATATTATTAAGATTTTTATAATCATTATCATTAATTAGACAAAAAGATAATTCGTGTGAATAAAAATCTCCAAATAAACCTATAGGTAAGTTCTCAACTTTTTTTTTATCTAAATAATATTTAGAGTTAAAAATATGAACTATAGTCTTTTTGTCTTCAGTAACATCTATATTAGATTTCAATGAATTTAATATAAATGTAATGTTTTCTTTTGAAACTTGAGATCCATTAAGTTTTTTAAATCCTGATAGATTTATAAATGAACAATTAAAATTATTTATAATTAGAACTACATCTTTAAATGTAAAATTTAATTTTTCTTCTAATAAGTAAATATTTTTTTTTATATCATTAAAAACTTGATCAAAATCTGTTATTTTAGAGTTGTTAATTCCTTGAATTGATTCAGTGCATTTGTAAATAACTTTAAAATTATCTTGTTCATTATTATCTACTACGACAAATATATATTCAGAATTATTTATCTCTATAAAAAGTGAGGGAGAGTTAATTTCCATATTTTATTTTAAAATAAGTTGGTTGCTTATTCTATAGTCAAATAATTTGTACTTATCAAAATTGTTTTTTTCTCTTAAGATCATAAAATTTTTTAAACTTTTATTGTAATTTTCTGGGGGTAATTTTATAATTTTTTTCTCGTAGGTCTCTAAATCCCATCTATTTAAATCAAATAAATAATAATTTTTTATTAAGTAAAATGGAAAATCTATTTTTTTTAGATTTTTATAAAGAATTTCAAAATTTTTCTTATCACCAAAAATAATAGGGAGTTTTTTGTATTCTTCTAAATCTAAATAATTAATTAGGTCAATATTTTTATTTATATAAAATTTTTCCTCATTGTGTTGTAAGATAAATATTGGTTTTTTTTCAAAAATTTTAACTTTTAGTATGTTGGGATATATTTTTTTAATTTCAAAACTTTCTAAAAAAGTTTTTTTTTTTAGTTTTTTTTCTATATTGGAAGTATTTAAAAAAAAAAGATTTGTATGATATAGAAAAGCTAATGCTTCTTTAATCTCATCATCTTTTAATATTGAATTATTTTCTACTTCAATTTTCTCTATATTAAATTTATTTATTAAAAATAATTTCTGAGGAATATATGTGCTGAATAATATTAATAATATTAAAGCAATTACTAATCGTTTTTTCATCTATTAATACTTGCATCTAATAAAATTTTCTCAACTAAATTTTCAAAGTTTAATCCCTTATATCTAGCTATTTCAGGAACTAAAGAAAGATTTGTCATCCCTGGCTGAGTATTAATCTCTAAAAGATTGAACTTATTTTCATAAAATTTAAAATCTAATCTTGTTACACCTTTGCATTTGAGAACATTGTGAGTTTTTTTTGCAATCTTAAGAACTTCTTTATATTTTTTTTTATTCAATCTAGCCGGCATTACATGTTGAGTTTTAGCTCTCTTGGTATATTTTGCCTTATAATCATAAAATAACCTTTTTGGAATAAGTTCTATTGCTCCCAACGGATTTCCATTTATAACGGCTACCTGTATTTCTTGACCACCTACATATTCCTCAAAAATTAATTGATCATACTTTTTAAAGAGATTTTTTGTTTCTTTAGTTAGCTTTTTATTATTATTGCAAATTTGAACCCCTAAGCTTGATCCTTCGTTAATAGGTTTTACAACAATTGGAAATTTAATTTTTTTATTTATTATATTTTTTCTTAATTTTTTAATACTAAAATTATTTTTTTGTATTGTAAAAAATTTAGGTGTTTTAATCTTATTTTTTAAAAATATTTGTTTAGAAATAATCTTATTCATAGCATTGTAGGAGCTGATGACTCCAGAATGTGTATAGGGTATTTTTAAATACTCAAAATAACTTTGTGCTACACCATCTTCGCCATCTTTGCCGTGCAGGGCATTAAAAATTACATCAACGTATCTTTTATTAATTAAATTTAGATTTTTAAATTTAGGATCAAATATAGAAACATTATATTTTTTTTTCTTCAAAGCTTTGATACAAGCTTTACCGCTATCAAGACTAACAGCTCTTTCTCCCGAAGTTCCACCTAATACAACTAAAACATTTTTAAATTTTTTTTTATTCACCTATAATCTTAATCTCTAATTCAAGATTAACTCCTGTTTTGGCATGAACTGTTTTTTTTACTTTTTTAATCAAGTTTTCGATGTCAGTTGATCTCGCATTTCCATTATTAACAAAAAAATTACAATGTTTTTGTGAAATTACTGCGTCTCCTACGTTGAAAGAATCGCAGCCTGATTCTTTAATTAATTTCCAAGCTTTTTTATTTTTATCTATATTCTTAAAAGTACTTCCACATGTCTTAATTTGACTTGGTTGAGATAATTTTTTTCTTTCAACAAGATCAGATTGTTTTTTTCCTATTTTCTCTTTGTCCCCAATTAATCCTTTGAATTTAGCTGAAATAATAATTAAATCCTCTGTTAAATCAGTTCCTCTGTATAAAAACTTTATGTCTTCTTTTTTAATTTCTCTTTCAATTAAATTATTTTTGTCGATTACTTGAATTGATAATAAAACTTGAGATATATCATTTTCATAACATCCGCTATTCATGATGATTGCTCCACCGATAGACCCAGGTATACAAGCTAAAAATTCCAAATTAGACAAATTATTATCTCTAGCAAAATTAGCTACTTTGCGATCAAGCGTTGCTGCGCCTACTTCTATAATATCGTTATTTATTAATTTTGTATAAGAAAAGTTAATTCCAAGTTTTATAACAGCGCCTTTAACACCATTATCTCTGAATAAAGTATTAGAACCCGCACCTAATATCGTGGTTTTTAAATTGTTTTTTTTTGCTTCTACAAGAAATTCTAATAGTTGATTTTTATCTTTAGGTTTAAAAAAAAATTCAGCATTTCCACCTAAATTAAACCAACTGTAACTTGAAAGATTTACGTTTTGATTAAAATTATTACCAAATTTTGCTATGAAATTGTTACTTAAATTCATAATGAAAATTTAAGACTTGTCATCCATTTTGATATTGCTCCTGCACCCATGCCAATAATTATTTCATTGCTAATTAAGTTTTTTTTAAAATATTTACTTAGTTCTAACTCATTCTTTACAATAATTACTTGAGTTTTTGAATTTTTAGCAATTAGATTAGCAAAGTTAATTAAATTAAATTTATAGTTTTTCTTTTCACCAGCTGCATATAAGGGGCATATAATCACTAAACTGGATTTTAAAAAACATTTAGAAAATTCATTTTTTAAGGATAATACTCTAGAGTATCGATGGGGTTCGAAAACGCTAATAATTTTTCTTTTTTCGCTAACATTTTTCACTCCATCCAAAATTGAGCTTATTTCTGTTGGATGATGAGCATAATCATCATAAAAGTCATTTTTATTTTTTGAAAAAACCTTAGTCATCCTTCTTTGCACTCCTGAAAAGTTTTTTAAAGATTTTTTAATTCTATTTTGATCCGCCCCTAGATTTAAACAAACTATAAAAGCAGCAGCTGCATTAAGCACGTTATGTTTGCCTAATAATTTTACATTAACATTTTTAATTTTTCTTTTTTTCTTTTCTCTATCTTTAAAATTTAAATCAAAACTTGTATTATCAAAATTATATTTAATATTACTTATTTGATAATTGGCTTCTTTGTTTTCTCCGTATGTTAAAATATTTTTATTTTTGATTTTATTTAAAATTTTTCTAACATTTTTACTGTCTATACAAATTATAGCTTTACCAGTTGGAGGAGTTTTATTGATAAACTCTACAAAAGAATTTTCTAAGTTTTTATAATTTTTATAGTAATCTAAGTGTTCATAATCAATATTGGTAACAATAGAATAATTAATAGGTAGTTTTAAAAAACTACCATCTGACTCGTCTGCTTCTAAAATTGCCCAATCACCCTTTCCAAGTTTTGCATTGCTTTTGAGTGAATTAATAACTCCTCCGTTTATAATTGTTGGATCTAATTTTTGATCAGATAAAATTTTAGCTACTAGAGATGTAGTTGTAGTTTTTCCATGCGACCCTGTAATTATTATATTTTTTTTTAGAGATACCGCGTCAGCTAAAACTTCTGCCCTGGAATAAACTGGAATTTTGTTTTTTTTAGCATATTTAATTTCGACATTGCTATTTTTTATAGCAGTTGATTTGACCAAGATATTTGCTTTTTTAATGTTGTTAGATGAATGGCCTATAAAAATTTTAATTCCAGATTTTAAGCAATTTATAGTATTTTTATTCTTGTTTTGATCACTTCCCTGAATTCTAAATCCCATATTTTTCATTACCTGTGCTAAGCCGCTCATTCCTATGCCTCCAATACCAACAAAATGGAGTAAATCTTTTTGACCTAAATTAATTTTTTTCATTAATTATTTTTTTTATATGAATATTTATATTTTTAAAAATGTTTTTATCAGAATATTGACTTTGATTTGCTAATACGTTTTTTACTGAAGCCTTGTCTTGAAAAATTGATTTAATTAAATCATATAATTGATCATTTATATCTTTTTCAGCCAATAAATATCCAAAACCTTTTTTTTCATAATATGCAGCATTTTTATGTTGATGATTATCTGCTGAGGTTGGAAGCGGTATAGAAATAAAAGGCATCTTAATATTAATTAATTCTCCTAATACCGATGCACCTGATCGAGTAATTACCAAATTTGATTTGAAATAATAATCTATAATTTTATTAGTAAAATTAAAAATTTCACAATCTATTTTTGCTTTTTTATAAAACTCATATAATTGAGTTTGCTGTCCTGTTTGACATTGTTGATAAATCTTAATTGGTATTTTAGAATTTTTTAATTTTTCAAAGATTTGTGGAAGTTTTTCCGCAAACACTTTAGCGGCTTGACTGCCTCCAAGAACTAAAATTTTAATGTAATTAAATTCATTTTTTTTATTATTCTTGATTTTTGAGTTAATTATTTCTTCTCTTACTATATTGCCTATTTCAAAAACTTTATTGATATATTTTTCGGGAATACCCTCAAGATTTTTATAAGAAACAAATATTTTTTTAGTAAAAGGTAATAAATATTTATTAGCTTTTCCAATAATTAGGTTGTTTTCATAAATAACAAATTTAATTCTTAAAATTGTTGACGCGATACAAACTGGAAAAGATGAGTAGCCTCCCATTCCAAATACAACAGAAGGCCTGTTAAATAATAAGAAAATTAAAGATCTTATTATAGAAAATGAAATTATAAATATTGATAATAAGAATTTTAAAATATTTTTTTTGATTAAAGGAGATGAAGGTATTTTTATTAATTTTAGATTTTTATAATCTCTAAGATATTTAGATCCTCTTTCATCAACTGTTAATTCAACATTATAATTATTTTTTATTAAATAATTTGCTAAACTATAAGCAGGAAAAATATGTCCTCCAGTTCCTCCTGTAGCAATTAATATCTTATTTTTTTTAATCATATAGGTGAGCTCTATTCTTAGTATAATTTAGTATTATTCCTGCTAAAATTGCGCTTCCCATTAAAGATGAGCCACCATAACTTAAAAATGGCAATGTCATTCCAGTGGTTGGTATCAAGTTAGTGTTAACTCCAGCATGAATAAACGTTTGAAAAATTAATAGTGTTGCTAAACCACAAAGTGAAATTTTTATAAAATAATCATCTTGGATAAAGCAATTTTTAATTATTCTAAAAGAAATATATAAAAAAACTGATATTATCATCACAGAAACTATAGAGCCATATTCTTCAGATATTATGGCAATTACATAGTCTGTGTGGGCCTCGGGCACGCTTTCCTTTAATATTCCTTCACCCATTCCTTGACCGGTAAGCCCTCCTAATTTTATTGCATCTAGAGCAGAGGAAGATTGAAATCTATCTCCTTGATCAGGATTAATAAAAGTTATTAGTCTATTGATAATATATCCAAATTTTTCAGGTAACAAAAATAATAACGAGGTTAATGAAATCAAAAAAATAGAAAAAAAACCAATTATATAATAAATGCTAACACCTGAAATAAATACGGTAAATACCCAGCTACCAATCAGTAAGATTGATTGACCCAAGTCAGGTTGATCAACTAACAAAATTATTACTGAGCATAAAAGCAAAAAACTAAAAAAATACTTAACTTGAGAATTTTTTAATTTTTCTAAAGTTAATATCTTTACCGTCATAAGTATAAAAAATGGTTTTAATATTTCAATTGGTTGTAATCTGAAAAAATACAAATCTAACCAGCGTCTAGCCCCTTTTACCTCTATTCCAATTATTGGTACAAGGGCTAAAAAAATGAAAGAGAGAATAAAAAGTGGAATAATGAGTTTTTTTAATAACCAAGTATCAATAGCTGAAATAGAAAACATGATAAGCAATGCTATAAGTGTGAAACTTAAATGTTTAGAGAAAAAAAAATAATAATCTTTATTTAATCGCTCACCCGCTAAAGATGAAGTTGAGGAAAACGAAAAAAATAAGCCAAGAAAAAAAAGAAACAGGAAACTTAGTAATATTTTTTTATCAATATTTCTCCAGTAATTTAATAATTGAAATTTAAATGAATTTTCTAGCATATAATTTGCTTATTTTTTTAAATTCATCTCCTCTTTTTTCAAAATTCATAAATTGATCATATGATGCGGCGGCTGGGCTTAATAAGATTGTATTTTCCTTTACACTGGATAATTTTATGTCTGTTAGAATTTCAATTAATGCTTTTTTTAAATTTTTAGTAATTGAAAAATTTACTTTATTTTCAATTTGTTTCTTAAAGAATTTTGTATTTTTACCAATTAAATAGCACTTAATAATATTTTTTTTAACTTCAGATAAAATAATTTTATCATTTTTTTTAGGTAAACCTCCTAAAATCCAATAAACATTTTTACTATTTGACAATGCGTACTTTGCTGACTCAAAAGAGGTTGCTTTTGAATCGTTTATAAAAACAATATTTTTCTTTTTTAGAAAAATTTCATATCTATGAGGTAAGCCGACAAAAGAATTTATTGCTGTTATAAAATTTTTTTGATTTATTTTTAATAATCTAGAAAAAGTATAAGCAAAACTCATATTTTCATCATTAATACTTGATTTTAAATAATTATTTTTAATTTTATATTTAATTTTTTTATAGGTTTTTTCTTTTGGAATGATCAATTGACTTACAAAATTTTTTTTTGTAAAAATTTTTTTTAATTTATCATTTACTAAGGCAAATTGATTTTTGTCTTGAGACATAAAAATTTTTAATTTTGAATTAATATAATTCATCATATTGCCATGCCAATCTAAATGATCGTTAGTAATGTTAAGTAAAAATGCATAATCCGGACGGATAAATTTTGAATGCGATAATTGAAATGATGAAGCTTCTATAACCACATATGTATTTTTGGTTATTTTTAAATCAATAATGGGAGCTCCGATATTGCCTCCTAATAAAGTGTTGAAATTATTCTTCTTAAGTAAATGACTTATTAATTTACATGTAGTGGATTTTCCATTTGTTCCAGTCACTACAATGCTTTTAAATTTTTCATTAGTTAAATAAAATAAATCAATATCAGTAATTATTTTTTCTTTAAATTTAATTAAAATTTTATTATTAATAAAACTTATTCCTGGACTTAAGATTATATAATCAACTTTTTCTAATGTTTCTTTTAAATTTTTAGCCCTTTTATCTTTAAATAATTTTTTTTGTTTGTCGTCCCAAACTTTATAATTTTTTATATTTTTTTTTTTAAAAAATTTTACTACTGACTGCCCAGATAATCCTAAGCCATAGACGAGGAATGACAAATCTTTGAGCTTTAAGTTTGTGAGCATTGATTACCTTAATTTTAAGGTTGCTAATCCGACTAGCGCGAGGATGATGGCAATAATCCAAAAGCGAATTACTATTGTTGATTCAGCCCAGCCTTTTTTTTCAAAGTGGTGGTGTATTGGTGCCATCTTAAATATTCTTTTACCTGTTAATTTAAATGAAACTACTTGAATGATTACTGAAGCCGTTTCTAAAACAAATAATCCACCAATAATTGCTAAAACAATCTCGTGTTTAACAATAATAGCTATTGCTGCAAGTGAGCCTCCCAAAGACAGTGAACCAGTATCACCCATAAAGATTTTAGCTGGCGGTGCGTTATACCAAAGAAAACCGAGGCATGATCCTACAATAGAACCACAAAAAATTGAAAGTTCGCCAACTTCTGGGATGTACTGAATCTTAAGATATTCAGAAAATATAGTATTTCCTACTACATATGAAATTAATGTGAAGGAAAGTGCAACCAGCATTACTGGCACTGTAGCTAATCCATCTAAGCCATCGGTTAAATTAACAGCATTTGATGCACCAATAATTACAAACAAACCAAAGGGAATAAAAAATAACCCCATATGCCAAATTAAGTTTTTGAAGAAAGGAAAATAAAGGTCGTAGATATAACTATGATCAGAAAATTTAATAAGTATAAACAATGCAATAGCACTTATTACAAGTTGTCCTAAAAATTTATATCTTGATTTTAAGCCTCTTGAATTCTTAAATTTTATTTTTAAAACATCATCTATCAAACCTAATCCACCTAAACTTAAAGAAACAAATATTAATGTCCAAATATATATATTACTTAAATCTGCCCACAAAAGAGTGCTAAATATAATTCCAATTATGATAATTACTCCTCCCATAGTTGGTGTTCCAGATTTTTTAATTATATGGTCAATAGGTCCGTCTTGTCTTATTGGGCCAGTTATCATTTTTTCAGAAAAAATTTTTATCAAAGGACCACCTATAATAAATACAATTGTAAGAGATGTAATTACAGATAAGCCAGTACGAAATGTTAAATATTTAAAAACGTTTAAAAAGGAATATTGTTCAACAAGTGAGGTTAATAAATTAAATAACATTTAAACCTCGAATTATTCTTTTAGTTAAAACGTTTAAACCAGTTGCGTTAGAACCTTTTATCATAACATAATCATTATTTTTTATTAAGTTGCTTAGTATTAAATCTATATCACCTTTATTTTGTAAAATATTTCCTTGTTTACTTTTATGTAAATTTTTATAAGTGATAAGAGTTTTTTCACCTTTAATGAATACTTTATCGATAGTAGAATTGTTAATAACTTTCGATAAGTCCTTATGGTATTTTTCCGATTTACTGCCTAATTCAAGCATATCTCCTAATATCAAATATTTTTTAAATTTTTCTTTTTTTATTAAGTCAAAGTTATGTATTGCATTTTTTACTGATAGCGGATTTGCATTGTAACTTTCGTCTATTAATTTAAATTTTTTATTATATCTTGAAATAAGGTGCGTCTTACCTCTTCCTTCTGTTGGTTCAATATTTTTAAAGACTTTTTTTACGTCATTCAGGTTAAGGTCAAATTCTTTTATAACCGCTAAAGCAGCCAATACATTGTAAATATTTATATTTTTAATTTCTAAATCTATTTTTTTATTAAATACATTTAAAAAAAATTTTGATAAATTCTTATTTTTAAGAATTCTCTGAGGAAAAATGTCTGATTTATTATCTTTTCCAAAAGTTATAATTTTGAGTTTTCTTAATTTTGATTTTTTATATAAATAGGTAAAGAATTTATCGTCACGATTAATTATAACTGTGCCGTTTTCTTTTATATTATCTATGAGTTCTGCTTTAGCCTTGGCAACACCATTAATATTTTTAAAATTTTCTATGTGTGCTTCTCCTATATTGGTAATAATTCCAATATGTGGTTGAATTAATTTAGAAAGATTTTTAATTTCTCCCATTTTACTCATTCCAACTTCAAAAACACCGTACTTATCCGTGGTGCTTAAATTAGATAAGCTTATTGGAACTCCCAAGTGGTTATTGAAAGATCTAGGTGAAGAATAAGTGTTTTCAAAATTTTGTAGCAATTGTTTAATTAAATTCTTTAAGGATGTTTTTCCGGCGCTGCCAGTAACTGCTATTATCCTGGCTAAAGATTTTTTTCTCTTAAGCTTAGCAAAGTTATTAAGAAATAAAATTTCATTTTTTACTTTTATGATTTTTTTTTTATATTTCTTTATAATTTTTGAGGAAACAATGTATTTTGCTCCATTTTTCAAAGCATCTGGTATAAATTTACTTCCATCATTATTCTTACCTTTAATTGTGAGAAACAAATTATTTTTCTTCACCATTCTTGAGTCCACTGCAAGACCTTCAAAATTGTTAACATTAATGTTCCCTGTAATTTTTTTTAGGATCAAATTGTTTTGCAAATAATTTTGCAATTTTTTTGGAAAGAGTTTTATTCTTAATTTTAAATTTTTTACAATTTTTTTATCGGATGTAAAAAAAAATTTATTTTTATAAATCTGTTTTTCTTCATGACCTTTTCCTGCTATTAGCACCACTTCATTTTGTTCTGAATTCATAATAGCTTTTTTAATAGCCTCTGTTCTATTCCCAATATTAAAATACTTTTTAGAGTTAATATTTTTAATAATCTCATTTCTGATTTTTTTTGGATCTTCGTTTCTTGGGTTGTCATCAGTAACGTAAATTTTTTTACAATAATTATCTGCAATCTTAGCCATTAATGATCTTTTCTTTTTATCTCTATCTCCGCCACAGCCAAAAACTAGAGATATATTATTACTATAATTAGATTCTAGAGATTGTAACACTTTTGATAGAGCATCAGGAGTATGAGCGTAGTCAATAAAAACTTTTATATTATTTGGAAATCTTTTCACTAATTCTAATCTTCCGTTTACTTCTTTGATTTTTTTAAGTGATTTAAAAATTTTTTTTTCTGTTAAATTGCATAATTTGGAAGCAACAATTGCCATAGATAGATTTTTCATTTTGAATTCGTTTGCCTTATTAAAAGAAACATTTTTAATTTTTTCTGATATTTTTTCAATTTCTGTTAGTTTTAATTTTCTATTTTTAGATATTTTTTTTAAAATAGAAAATTCTTTAATAGTTTTATCTGAGATAATAATAGAATTTTTTTTTAGAATTTTTTTAAATAATATTAATTTTGCATTAAGATAAGATTTCATATTTTTATGATAATCCAAATGATCTTGACTAAAGTTTGTAAAAATTGCTGCTTTGAAATTAATATGATGAAGTCTATCTTGATCTAATCCATGACTTGAGGCTTCAATAATAACATTATCAATTTTATTTTTTTTAAGAATTTGTAAATATTTATGTATTGAAATTGTATCAGGAGATGTAAGACCTGTTTTTAAAATTTTATTTTTGTATTTAATACCTAGAGTTCCTATTGAGGCTGAAGCAATATTATTTAAAGATAATATCTGATAAAATAAGTCTGCTACAGATGTTTTGCCATTAGTACCTGTAACTGCGATGATATTCTTTGGTTTTAATTTATAAAATTTTGAAGAAATTTCACTTATAAAATTTCTAATATTTTTTTTTTTTATTATTAAAATTTTTTTATTTTTATATTTACAATCATTTGAACATACAATTACAGCTGCTCCTTTATGAATTGCTTCCTTAATAAAATTTTCCCCATTATTACTATTTCCTTTAATGGCAAAAAAAATATTTCCTTTACTAATCTCTTTGCTGCTAGAGGATAGCCCTGTAATTGTAATTTTCTTTCTTTCCTCTGGGAGATTATTAATTAAATTTTTCAACAACATATTGATTAGTAAACTCATCACTATTTATGGCTAAAATTGGTCCAATTTTCTCTATTATTTTGCCAGCAGCATAAACAGAGTTCCAACCTGATGTATTATATGGCGCTTTAGTCTTAACTCCTCTGTAGTCGTAAATTAATTCCTTATTAATTTGAGGATTCTCTAACATTACGAGTAAAGTATACTTTGGCTTATTTGTAGGAAATACAGAAATAAAAGTATTTACTCTATCTTTACTACTTCCGTATCCCTCTGCAGTACCAGTTTTTCCTCCAACATAATAACCGTTCTTATCCGCAAAATAAGCTGTACCATTTTTACTACTAACGACTTTTCTCAAAATATCGTTAATTGTTTTACTTGTCTCCACCGAAATTAAGTTTTTAAACTCTTCTCTTTTTCTATCTTTAATTAAACTTGGTCTAATTAATTTTCCACCGTTAGTTATAGCGGAGTAAATAGAAGCTGCTTGTAAAGGTGTTGTAGTAATACCATGGCCAAAAGCTATTGTTTCTAATTTACACTTGTTCCATTTAATCTTATGTGGCACCCCAACTTCCTCAATTTCTAGTTCTGGGCTTTTTAGAAGTTTTGTATTTTTAATAAATTCTTTAAATTTTAACTCACCTATTTTTCTAGCTAAAATCACTGAACCTACATTAGAAGATCTTATTAAAATTTCTTCAACGGATAAATTTTTTGGATGATCTTTCATATCCGATATTTTATGAATAGAACATTTTAGACTTCTAGGTATATCCTCAATGATTGTTTTAGATGTCACTAATTTATTCTCTAAAGCCAAAGCAATTGTGAAAGTTTTAAAAATAGAACCAAGTTCGTAGACACCTTTAGTTATTTTGTTGGTATATTTTTTATCTTTAATTGTTAATCTTTTGTTTATATTAAAATTTGGCAATGAGACTAATGATAAAATATCACCACTATGTACATCCATCAATAAAGCACCTCCACCAGTAGCTTTAAAAGTAGTAATAGCTTTGTTTAATTCTTTACTAACTATATATTGAATATTGGTATCTAAAGTTAGCCTTAATGGTGTCTTAAGAAGTTTTTTGTCTTTAAGTTCTCTGTCAAAATATTTTTCAACTCCAGAAATGCCATAATTATCGTAATCAACTTGACCAACTACATCATGATTAAATAAATTTCCGTGTGTATACATTCTTGCCTGGAAACTTTCAAATTTTATACTTTTTTCACCTAAAGCCCTAAACTTTTTTCTTTCAAATTGATCGATTCTTTTTTTTAAATAAAAATATTTTCCTACATTAAGTTTTTCTTCAATTTTATTAATTGGTAGTTCTGGAAAGTTTAACCTTAATTTAATTATAAAGTTTTTTTTATTTTTAACTAATTTAGGAACTACTGCTGCATGACTAGAGTTAATATTTCTCGATATTAATATACCGTTTCTATCTGTGATATCTCTTCTTATTAAAGTAAAATTTGAAGACCGTATTTCTTGATTAAATGAAGGTGTTTTACTCAAAGATAAATGAGTAATCTTTATACTAAAAACCAAAACTAATGATAAAAAAAAGAAAAAAAGTAAATATATTCTATCTTGCAAGTTATCATCTTTTTTTGAAAATTTGCTTTTTTTATTAGTTTTTAAATATTCTTCAAAGTAAAAACTTTTTTGGTTTATGTTTTTAATTTTCTTTTGTTTTTTTTTCATCTTTATTATTAATTACCGATATTCTTTCTTGTAGACTTCTGTAATTAGATAAACTTAAAAATATTTTTGAATTTTTAATTGGCAAATAGTTCCGATCTAAAGTTTTTACTTTTTTATCTATTTCAGCTGGGGATGTTAAGAAATAAAAATCTAGTTGAGACTCGTTAATATCTTTTTCTTTTAATGTTATTTTTTCATTTAATTTATATAATTTTTTTTCGAGTATTCTAGTCTGATTTTTTATTAAGGATGTGGTGATTAAAAAAATTAAAAAGATTATAGTTGATATGAAAATTTTCGATCTAAACACTTATAGCCTCCAGATCTAAATATTTTTTAAATTTTTCTGTTAATTCTTGAGGATAATAAAATTTATTTTTTGACCTTGTTGCATATCTAAGTTTTGCAGATCTTGATCTGTTATTTTGAACAATTTCTTCTTTGGTGGGTGTTAAAACTTTGTTTTTATAAAGTTCAAAAAGGGCTGTTTCACTTTCATCTTCTTCAGGCAAATATCGTGAAGGTTTTGATTTGTTAGTTGAAAAATTACTAAAAAAATATTTAACTATCTTATCTTCTATTGAATGAAAACTAACAATTAAAATTTTTCCACCTGGTTTTAAAATTTTAGTAGCACTAATAATTCCATTTATAAGCTCTGTAATTTCTTTGTTGACAAAAATTCTTAGGGCTTGAAAAGTTTTTGTGCAAGGGTTTATTTTACTTGCATAATTTTTTTTTTTACTTTTTTTAATAATTTCAACTAAATCTTTTACTTTAATAATTTTTTTTTCGTTTCTAAATTTAACTATATTTTTAGCAATTCTAGCTGCTTCTTTTTCTTCTCCAAAAATTTTAATAATTAATTTTAATTCTAATTCGCTTAATTTGTTAATTGCGTCTTGAGCTGATATTACATTAAGGCCCATTGACATATCCAAATTTTCGGATGACTTAAATGAAAATCCTCTTTCTAGATCATTTAATTGCATAGATGACAATCCAAGGTCAAATATAATTGCATCAACATGATTTTTAGCAATAGTTTCTAATTGACTAAATTTAGTTTGATAAAATTTAAATCTTTGAGGAAATTTTTTTTCTAGTTTTTTACCAAATTCTTTTACTTTATTATCTCGATCTAATCCTTTAACTATCGTTTTTGAATATTTAAGTAACTGTTTTGAATAACCGCCTCCGCCAAAAGTACAATCAATATATGTGCCTCCTTTTAGAGGTGAAGAAATTTCTATGATTTCATTCAGCATCACTGGAAAATGGGAAAACTCCAGTGATGATGTATAATTGTTCATGTTTTTTTTTTTTAAACATTAAAATTTTTGTTTTCTTAAAAATGCAGGAATTTCAAAATCCTCTTCCTCATTAATATCCTGATCAAATGAATGTTCTGTATTATTTTCGTTTGTATTATTAGCTTCTGTTTCAATATCTTCTTGAAATTTTTGATCTTCTGAAAAAAGTTTTGGAGTGTATTCTTTTATAATATCATCTGATGGCGTTTGATTATTATTATTATTTTCTTGAATGTCATTGATGCTATGCTCCATATATGATGCACTTTCCATAGAAACTCCTGAAGATATATCATTAAATTCCTGTTCATTAGATAGTGTACTTTCTAATTGCTTATTTTCCGGAATATTTTCAAAATTAATTGTAGCATTTTGTTCATCATTGATTTCGTAACTTTCATCTAGTTTAAGCGCTGTTGCGCCTTCTATAGAACCTAATGTGTTGTTATCTACTCTTGTGTTATTTGAAAATAAACCATCTGAATAACCGTTGTTTCTGTTTTGCACTCTTGAAAACATGTTTAAAACAGTTTTATTTGAAGTTTCGTAACCATCTAGAGAAGTAGCTACAATTGAAACTCTTATTTTTCCATTAAGATTAGTATCTTCAATGGCTCCAAAAATAAGTTCTGCCTCTGGGTCTACTTCGGCTCTAATTTTATTTACCGCTTCTTCTACCTCAAACAAAGTAAGATCGTCACCTCCAGTTATATTTACGAGCAATCCTTTTGCTCCTTTCAGAGAGTACTCGTCTATAAGCGGATTATTCAACGCCATTTCGGTTGCTACTTTGCCTCTGTTTTCTCCTTCTGCTTCTCCGGTTCCCATCATAGCTTTCCCCATTGAACTCATCACAGTTTCAACATCTGCAAAATCTAGATTAATCATACCGGGTCTTACCATTAGATCAGTTATACTTTGTACACCATGTTTTAAAACATTATTAGATAATATAAATGCATTTTTAAAAGTAGTTGTTTCGCTAGCAATTTTAAAAAGATTTTGATTTGGAACCACTATTACAGTATCTAAATGTTTTTTTAATTCTTCTAATCCTTCAACTGCTCTTCTCATTCTTTTAGGGCCTTCATATGAAAAAGGAAGAGTCGTAACACCGACTGTTAATATATTTAATTCTCTAGCAGCTCTTGCAATTACATGAGAAGCTCCTGTCCCTGTTCCTCCGCCCATGCCCGATGTAATAAAAACCATATTAGCACCTTGTATATAATTTATGATTTCATTTAGAGATTCATCGGCAGCTGCTTGACCAATATCATGTTTTGCACCTGCTCCTAGACCTTTTGTTAAGCTCATTCCTATTTGTATTTTAGCATGTGCTTTACTCATTTTTAAATCTTGAGCATCTGTGTTAACTGCAACAAATTCTACTCCTTCCATACCGGCTTCAATCATTGCATTTATTGCATTACCTCCGGCGCCTCCGACGCCTAAAACGAGTATTCTAGGTTTTAATTCTTTTAACTCTCCTCCTCTAATATTTATACTCATTACAGTTCTCCTTTTTGTTTGTTTTCCCATTTTAAATTAGATCTATTTTGATAAGCTTTTTTTCTAGCTACAATTTTAAATTTTTCAAAATTATTAGGTTCCCAAATTTGAAATGTTTTGCCAAGCCCAACAAATAAAATGTTAGTTTTGATTTTCGCATGATTTAATAATTTTTCTGATAAAGAAATTCTTCCTTCAGTATCGAATTGTAAGTTTTCACTTTCTGATAAAATTGATGTTGCAAAAAAATCTCTTTTTTCTTCGAATGGGTTTAAAGAGTCTATTGTGTTTGAAAGTTTTTCTATTCTATCTTGAGAACAAGCCTCTAGCGCATCATGATTAAAAGAAGGATAGCTTATAAATCCATTATAACCCGCAGAATTTAGGAAAGATCTAAAGGTTGCTGGCACAGATACTCTTCCCTTCTTGTCTATTTTGTTTTCGTAGCTTGATAAAAACATGTTTATTCAAAAGTTCTAAAATTCCTTTTATTTTTAATCTGTAATCCATTATGGGATTATTTGGGATAGTATGGGTTTTTAAAAATTAGTCAATAATTATGTATTTTAAATAAAAGCACAAAAGAAGAACATTAAGATTGGGAATTTTTTGCTAGATAACCTGTAAGCCGGGTTCTGTCATTGAAGATGTTATTTCTCTAGGCTTAAATTCGCATTTAAGCTCAAGCGGTTAACCCAGAAGACTAACTAAAGACAGTTTTTAGTGTTTGCACACAATGTCCTCTCTATTTAACCTTGCTCCCAGTGGGGTTTGCCATGCGTTTTTTGTTACCAAAAAACCGGTGAGCTCTTACCTCGCCGTTTCACCCTTGCCTT
>Ga0209425_10001744_pt1 | contig 25186 bp, 18 predicted proteins | sample COG_05_FD_184749 | JGI IMG/M metagenome (GOLD analysis project Ga0209425, IMG submission 184749) | Pelagic Microbial community sample from North Sea - COGITO 998_met_05 (SPAdes) (version 2) | ecosystem: Environmental > Aquatic > Marine > Neritic zone/Coastal water | place: Helgoland, sampling...
CAGCCCCAGTCGATACCGCTACTCACTTTTCAGTCACCCCTGGTGTCTCGTATTACCGTCTTCAGTTGCCTGATTTCATGTTGCCAATTTCTTTAGGTGTGGCAAGTTTTCCAAATCCATACCCAACAACGGACTCAACAGAATATAACTTAAATGAATATGGTGTGATGCCAACGCTGAGTTTTGATTATAATTTTGAAAACACCCATATCCTGAAGGGCTTATTTGGTGATCGTTTGCATGTGTTAACAGATATCAGTTATATGCACGGATCACGTCAAACAACCAAAGATTTAGGCGGAACGGAAGGTTTTGTTTGGAATCTTAATGGCGGTAGTGCACAGCCTGTGAATGACGAAGATAATGTGACATTAAACAATCAAAGAACAAAGTTAACCTATGACTTGGTTGATCTAACTGTCGCGATGGCGGGTGAGAAATCGATAAATTCATTCTTACAGTTTAATCCGCGCATGGGTGTTGCATTCACCTACTTTAAACAGCAATACAATTATGATGTTGATGGCACGCAACCCATTGGTTCAGTGCCTTTTGATGTGACAGGTTACAGTAAAGTGAAATCCACTTACTTCGGTCCGATGCTGGGTGCTCAGTTGCTTGCAAAAGCAGGGCAGCACTTCGGTTCGTTTGTTGACGTGGAATTACAGGCATTACATGCACATACCAGCTTTAATGCGAATCAAGATGCGTTATCGGTTACAAACAAAAACAGTAATGCGCAAAACACGGATAACGTATTCACTTACCGTGCAAAATTAGGCCTTGGTGTTGATTATTATTGGCAGGGCATTAATGCACCTAAGAGCGTTAAAATTGGCTTGAAAGGCGGAGTTGATTTCTGGGGCTATATGCCAGAAGTTGTTAACCCGAATGAGCCAGGCTCAAAAGATGCGCATACAGAGCGTACAACAGCATTGAATAACTACATCAATATGAATATTTCAATTCCATTGATGTAAGCATTGAAAGAAGAATAATGATAGCGAGGAAAACCACTCGATTAGACTCGTACTTGTGTACGAGGCCAACTAACAAAAACTAGCTAAGGATGACGATGAAAAAGTTAAAGGCTTTCGTGTTGTGTGCACTACTAACTCCATATACAGTATTCGCTTCTGTTAATGGTATCAATAACGATAACAATGGTTATGATATTAACGGGAATACTTGTATGATGAATACAGGTAACGCCGATATTAATGATGCGTTGGCTGCTCAAAACCCCGCATGTCACATGGGGAATAAAACCTTTAACTTAAACAGTAACGCCTTAGGTGCGACCGGACCGCTTTCGGTTAGTACGCAATACAGTGATGAGTTTGGCGTGGTTGTCAATGCCAAGTTTACGCATTCTATTACCAACGATAATGCCATTTCCTTTGAGCTTGATTACGGTGAGAATGAAAATCGTTTTGGGATAACGTGGGCACATTTTTTGAATAGTCAAAACCGCGTTAAATTAACAGTTGAGCGACTCCAGCAAAAATTAGATTTTAATTTCGACTCAGGCAACGTATCAAAGCGTGTGCCTCAATATGCTGTGGGTGGCGTCTATCAATACCTGATCGAAGAAGGGATGGTGACACACTTAGAGCTTGGTGTTTATTATGCTAAAGCCACCAGCGAAGAGTTAGACACGAAAAACTATATGAGTGGCGGCGATGAGTACATTAACTATCGTCACATTGCCGGCGCTAAAAGTAAGGGGCTTGATTTTAGTATTGGTTTGGTGCCGTGGGAAACAGGTAATGTTAAAATTACGATGAACTACGATCAAGTTCGCTACGACCAAAAATACGATAAAATTGATGCCGATGATACGCAAGGTTTTGGTGCGGGTGTTACCTTATCGCAATTATTGACTGATCGATTAAAGTTAAATCTCTCAGCAAGTGCCCGAGAAATTTATAACCTTTATGAAGCGAAGTTATTATGGTTGGTGCCAACGACGAATGACAGTCAGCTAGAGCTGGGTTTGAATGTGAGTCGCAATGAAGGTCATGGGACAACATCAGATAATCGCATTGGTTTAACGGCTTCTTATCTTTGGGATGGAAGTTATAGCGATTCGGGTTACAGCATGCCCGGTTCCGTTAAAATGGGCAGCCTCGTTTCTTGGGCAGCAAATCCTGCAGTCCACATGGCTCAAGTGTTGGCAACCGCTGATCAGCGTTCTGTATTAGTTCCAGTGCCTGCGCCAATGTCGCCTATGTTTTTCATGAGAATGTTTGCTGATACCTCCATTGATGTGAATATTATGGCGGGTGAGCTTGCAAGTATTAACGTCATGAATTATGTGCCTGTGAGCAATCCGGCGTTAGTGACGGTACACAGTGATAATATTCCTGATAATTTTAATCTAACATACGATGATGCGACGGGGCTTTTAGCCGGCACACCATCAACCGGTGCGGTGAGCAGTTTTGCAGATGTGCCTGTGGCAGCGGATGTTCAAGACTTAGATCCTGAAAGCCCGGTATATAATGTTAATTTGCATGTTGTTGTAAATGATGAAACTACGTCTCCTGTGCCGTGGGCGAACCAAGGGTTCCGTTACAATAAGATTGTTGTAAAAAGTTATACTGATTCAGCTGATGTGAAGATTACTGATTTTACATTTGATCGCGGTGATAAATATGGTACGGCGATTAATTCAGATGATATGTTTATTTACCCGCGCACAGGTTTCAGTGATTATGGTGTCCAATCCAATTTCGCTGACTTCCCAGGTGATGTCACGTGTGATGGTTGTGAGACAGAAGGCCGAGGAGATGTCACGTTGCATTTCAAAGCCTCACAAGATTATGCGCAAGACGAGCCTTACCTTGTTCGCATCTATCCGACGAATCATAATTACAATCAATATGGTCCAGGATCGCCTCAGATCATTAAAGTGAAAGTTGATTTTGCAGACCCATTTATTTTATGGAAAGAAAATGCAATTAACCTTAATCCTATTAATACAACAAAGATTGAAGCGAGTTGGGCTGAAGATGCAGCGGTTGAGAAAACAGAGCCGTCTACACCGATCACTTACACAGCAGTGCTTGATCAAACGGCTGAAGGTGCAACATGTTCTAGCACTAACACGAGTTTCACTTGTGAAAATTTAGAGCCTTCTAAAGCCTATAGCGTCACAGTGACTGCCTCCGACGTATTGTCTGATGGCAGAATGGCGGAACCCGTTTCGCAAACTTCTGATGATGTGACAACCTATACAGGTATTGTTTGGGATTCACCGCGTAATGTGATGGCGGCACCAGTTGAGAGTTCAACAACCTCAGCGTTAGTGACGTGGGGTAACACAGCCACAACAGAAGATGGTTGGACATTAAACTATATTGTTTCGTATTTGAAAACCGATACTCAAGATACCTATCATGAGGTTGCAGTGTTACCAAGTTCTGCGACGAGTCAGCTTGTTCCTAACTTAGAGCCGGGTGTTCAGTATACGTTTAAGGTTGAAGCGGTTGATGATCATGACAGTAAACCTATTTTTGGTCGCGTTGACGCACGCACTAACGCAGGCTTTACTTGGGCTGCAGGCGTGAGTGCTGAGGTTGTTCAGGGTAAAACGGATCAAGTGAATTTAACATGGGATGGCGCAACCTCTGATGTGGGTGTGGTGCATTACACTGTGACTTACACAGTGAATGATGAACAGCCTGTAACCTTGCCTTCAGTTGATTCACCTGCATTAGGTCAGCCAGTGAATGATTTAGCGCAAGATGCTGATGTCACGTTTACAGTGACTGCAAGTGTTGATGATCAAGATGGGGAGTCTGCACAAATTGTTTCAGAGCCTGTTGTTGTTCATACGAATTATTCATTGCGTTGGGCTTGGGAAGAGCCAATGGCCGCTGCGCCTGTGATTGATTCTTTAGACAGTATTGTAGTTTCATGGGAAGAGAGCGCTGAATCTACGGTGAGCACTTCTGTTCATTACGTATTGCATTACTCAATTAACGGTGAAGATCAAGGTCCAGTTGATTTAACAGAAAATCCGTACACTGTTTCAGGCTTAACGCAAAACACAGCGATCACCAATGTGCACGTGGATGCAGTTGATGGTGTGAGCTCGCCTGTGAGTTCGAATGTGGTGGATACGAAAGTGAATGCGCAACTTGTTTGGGGTTCTAGTGCAACAGTTGTTGCTACTGCAATTGAAAATACCACGAACCAAGTGCGTGTGACTTGGGATGATAATGCGACAACAGAAGTTGGCGTTGATTCATTAGGGTATGTATTGCATTACACTGTTGACGGTGTGGAGCAGCCTGGTGTTGAGGTTGCTTCAGGTTCTTACCCACTCACGCTTAAGTATGGTGTGAATAGCGTGACTGATCTTTACATCGAAGCGCGTGACACGATTAGCCCTAATGTGAAATCGAACGTGATTGATCTCGTTCAAACACACACGGGCATGACGTGGGCGGCAGATGTGACAGCGGTCGTTGTTGACGGAAAAACCGATCAAGTCGATTTGTCATGGAGTGATGCGACTTCCGATGTGGGTGATGTGACTTACACGGTTGATTACACTGTTAAAGGTGAGCAGCAAGAGCCGATCGTAATTAATGCGCCAGAGCATAGCGTTTCAGTGCCAGCGTTAGCGCAAGATGCTGATGTGAGCTTTAGCGTGACAGCAACTGTCGATAACCAAGATGGTGTCCCATATCATGTTATTGCAGAGACAGTGTTAGTTCATACGAACTATGCTTTACGTTGGCCTGCGCTTGACACTACATCGGTAACCGCGAGCACGGTTGAAGGTTCATCAACTAGCATCCATTTAGAATGGGGTGGTGAGGCTCAATCTTCGTTCACGCCGATTTCTTATGTCTTAACCTATACGGTAGGTGAGAGTGATGAAACTGTTTCAGAGTTTGATGGCACTGCAACGAGTTTTGATATTGTAAACTTGGCAGAAGGTGCGACGGTGAGAAACATTGTTATCACAGCGCACGATGCGGCAACGGATGCTGTGAGTCCTGATGTGAGTTCTGTTCCTGTATCGCAAACAGCGAATCAACCGTTAGTTTGGGAAGATGTGCGTGCATCAGTTACTGCGACAACAAACACAGTCGGTAGTTTGGATGTGTCATGGGAGAATGCAGCGTCTGATGTCGGTAATGTGGTATATAAAATTTATGCCTCAAAAGACGGAATCTTTGGTGGAACGCCAGATGCAACTGTTGATGGAGCTGCGCCAAATAGCACAGCACTTCCAGATTTAGACTTGGGTGAGTTGTATTACGTGAAAGTTGTTGCAACCGATGGCGTCTCAACGATTACCTCTGATCCAGTAGTATCAGCAACAACCTATCACGGTGCGATTTGGACTAACCCAATTGTCACAGCCACAGCGGTTGAGAATACGTCAGATAGTGTTGATGTGACATGGAGTGGTGATGAGTTTAAAAATGACTTGGGCACAATGCAGTTCCGCGTTGAATATAAAGATGATGCTTCTGGTTACCAACAGTTTGGTGAATTGTTCGATGCAAATGCGCGTTCAGTCAAGGTGACTGGCTTGCACAGCAATACACATTACACAGTGCGCGTCACCCTGGTGAACGGTGTTCAAGCAGACGATGCTTTACCATCTGCTAATGATGATGCTACTACGAATGTGGGTTTGACCTGGATTGGTAGTGTGTCAGCAACAGTGCTAAATGCGAAGCAAGCTAGGCTCACATGGCCGCAAGATGATATGAATGGCGTGCATTCAGATTTTGATGCAACCTTGGCTTACACCTATTCAACTGACGCTGGATCACACTGGACCGACTTAGCGCCTGTTGATGGTTCAGTTGTGATTAACAACCTTGTGCAAGGTGGGAGTTACCCTAGTGTGCAAGTGCGTGTTGACGATGGTTTATCACCATCGGTCACAAAAGACAGTAATGCGATTGTGATGATGGCAGGGATTAGTGGCGGTATGCCGAGCGTTGTCTCTTCTTCTATTAACATGAATGAGGCTGAGGTGCATTATACTGCGCAAACAGATACCGGCAAAAACATAGTTTACACTGTCTTGGTTGCAAGAGAGGATAGTTTGAATCAGCCGGTTACTATCGACTATAATTCAGACCCAGTGAGTTCGGGCGTGCAGCAAACGGCAGCAATTTCAGGTTTGTCATCAGGTACGGCGTACACGGTCACTGTCACTGTGAAAGAAGATGAGGCAAATCAGGATGCAGCATCTGCTGTGATTGATAATACTTCTGAACCTTTCACGACGCGTTACGGATTAACCTGGTCTGGAAAGTTGAGTCATGACAACTTAACGACACAAACAGCTGATCTTCATTGGACGCAAGCGGGTGATGATATTCCAGGGGCAACGGTCACTTATGATATTAAAATTGATGGGGAATCGTTTGCAACTAATATTCCGTGGTCTACTCAAGGTGGTTATCAATATAGGTTAACAGGCTTGTCTTTATCGGAGCATACGGTCAAAGTCAGTGTGAAAGATGACAAGGGGTCTGATCCGAAGGAAAAGACAGATACCATTCCTGAGCGCAGCAGTGTGGTGTATTGTCCAACTTTAGCTAGTCTCAAGCAGCTTGTTAGTGATAATGGGGATTTAAATACAGCTTCAACATTGTCTTCTGGAGGAAAATCTTTTACTTTTAATAATGGTACCTCTTCCGGCATCACCGCTAAAGACGTACACTACGTTGATGCTGCTTTGGATGAAGGCAGTCATACCTTATATTGTGGGTATTCTGATAAAGCTCCCGATGTGCCTGACTTTACGTATAAGACTGTATTTAGTTCTGACCCAAAAGTTGAAATTCCAGTATTAAAGAATTCTGCTGGCTTTGCGACTAGCCATTGCGGATTTTCTGGTAATCAACTAAATCAGACAGATTGCTACGTGCAACTGTAGGTCTTCTCGTCTCGGCCTACGGGCCGAGAAAGTGCGCCTCTTCCTGGACCCCGGATAATGCTTTGCATTTCCGGGGCGGAGCTTGACCCGGGATCCGTAATATAAGGACGACGCAACGCGTCGCCAAATAGACTGGATTCCGGATATTGCTTCGCGGCTATGCCGCTCATTGCAATTCCGGAAAGACGAGAGTTTGTCAAAGATCCCTGGCTCGCAGGAAACGCGCGAAGCGCCACAAGTTGCAATCCCGGAAAGACGTGGAGTTCGTCAGAGATACCCAGTATGATATCTATTCTTGTTTAGGATGGATGAGCATGCCGGCAAAATTTATACATCTTCGCGCACATACTGAGTACTCTTTAAGCGATGGAATCTTAAGAGTTAAACCGTTCGTCAATGCCGTGAAAGAATTAGGCATGCCTGCGGTTGCGATGACGGATAGGTGTAATTTCTTTGCAGTTGTTCAGTTTTACCGCGCAGCGATGGCGGCGGGTGTAAAACCGATTATCGCCTCTGATCTTTACCTAGAAAACAAAAAATCACCTGATAAACCGTATTGCATCGTGGCGTTGTGCCAGAACAATACAGGCTATAACAATTTAACATGCCTGATCACTCGCGCATATCAAGAGGGTCAAGAAACAGGCAGACCTATCGTCACCTATGAGTGGCTAAAAGAAGCCTCAGAAGGTTTAATTATTTTGTCCGGTGCGATGTCAGGTGATGTCGGCCAAGCCTTGCTAAGTGAAAACGAACAAGATGTTGAATCCAGTGTCGAATATTGGAAAACCCATTTTCCTGACCGATATTACTTGGAGCTTCATCGTGTAGGGAGGCCTAACGAAGCGCTTTATACACAAAAAGCGGTCGACCTTGCGGTAAAACATGACCTTCCCGTCGTAGCAACAAACGACATTGAGTTCTTAGAAAAAACTGACTTTGAAGCGCACGAAGCGCGAGTGTGTATTTATCAAAACTGGCAGCTCTCAAATGCCAAGCGTCCTAAGCTCTACACTGAAAACCAATACTTGCGATCTTCAGATGAAATGGAAGACTTGTTTAGCGATATGCCGCAAGCGATCCAAAACACGGTTGAGATTGCAAAGCGTTGTAATGTTGAGTTGAAACTGTTTGAAACATTCTTGCCAAATTTCCCAGTCCCAGAAGGGATGACGATTGATGAGTTTTTCATTGAAGAAGCCGAAAAAGGCTTGGAAAAACGCTTAGAAGTGTTGTTTGAAAAGGACGACATTGCTGCCGCGAGAGGGCCTTATGATGACCGGTTAGCGACTGAGCTGAAAGTGATTAACCGCATGGGTTTTCCGGGTTACTTTTTAATTGTGGCAGACTTTATCCGATGGTCGCGCGCCAATGACGTACCCGTAGGACCAGGCCGTGGTTCGGGTGCAGGTTCGTTAGTGGCGTATGCGTTGGAGATTACCAACTTAGACCCCATACATTATAAATTACTGTTCGAGCGCTTCTTGAATCCTGAGCGTGTGTCCATGCCCGATTTCGATATCGATTTTTGTATGGATGGCCGTGACCGCGTGATTGAATACGTGGCGAATAAATACGGCCGTGAGAGTGTGTCACAGATTATTACCTTCGGCACCATGGCCGCCAAAGCGGTAGTGCGTGATGTTGGCCGTGCTTTGGGTTTGAGTTATGGTTTTGTTGATAAAATTGCAAAACTCATTCCGTTTGAAATTGGTATGACGCTCACAAAAGCGATGGAGCAAGAAGAAGCTCTACGTTCGCGTTATAACAATGAAGAAGAAGTGACAACGTTAATTGATCTAGCGATGCAGTTAGAAGGTATCACCCGTAATGCGGGTAAACATGCCGGTGGTGTTGTTATTGCGCCAACAAAGCTTACTGATTTCACGCCACTGTATTGTGAGCCAGGTTCCACACAGGCCGTGACTCAATTTCATAAAGATGACGTTGAAACGATGGGCTTAGTCAAGTTTGACTTTTTAGGGCTTAGAACGTTAACCATCATTGATTGGGCGCAAAAAACAATTAATGCTAGGCGCAAGCAGCAGTCTGAAGAGCCGATCGATATTGACGTCATTCCTGTTGACGATCAGGCAACTTACGAGTTGTTAAAATCATGCGAAACAACGGCTGTCTTTCAGTTAGAGTCGCGTGGAATGAAAGACTTGATTCACCGATTACAGCCGGACTGCTTCGACGAAATTGTCGCGTTGGTTGCGTTATTTAGACCCGGTCCATTGCAGTCGGGCATGGTAGATGATTTTATCGACCGTAAGCACGGTCGTGCTGAGGTGGTCTTTCCGCATGAAGAGTTAGGCCCCATTTTAGAATCAACCTACGGTGTTATTCTTTATCAAGAGCAAGTGATGAGTATCGCGCAGGTCATGGCGGGTTATAGTTTGGGTGCTGCGGATATCTTGCGTCGTGCGATGGGTAAGAAGAAACCTGAAGAAATGGCGCAGCAGCGTGAAATTTTCACGAAAGGCGCAGTCGCGCGCGGGATAGAAGAGTCAACGGCAACTTACGTCTTCGATTTAATGGAGAAGTTTGCGGGCTATGGTTTTAATAAATCTCACTCGGCAGCTTATGCATTGTTAGCGTATCAAACGGCGTGGTTGAAAACACATTATCCAGAAGCGTTCATGGCGGCGGTGCTGTCATCTGATATGGATAATACCGATAAGGTCGTTATCTTTGTTGAAGATTGCAAACATTTAAAATTATCATTGCTTGCGCCCAATATTAACAGTGGGTTTTTCAAATTCACGGTTAATGATAAAGACGAGATAATTTATGGCTTGGGTTCGATAAAAGGCGTCGGTGAAGCGGCGATTGAATTGATTGTAGAAGAACGTGAAACTAATGGCGCCTATACCGATTTATTTGATTTCTGTGCGAGGCTGGATTTGCGTAAAGTGAATAAACGCGTGTTAGAAGCCATTATTAAATCTGGCGCAATGGATGTGTTTGATGTGCATAGAGCAAGCTTGTTTGCCAGCATTGTCCCTGCAACACATGCGGCAGATCAGCAATCGAAGAATGCACAGAGCGGGCAAGATGATATGTTCGCAATGTTTGATGATTCGCCCAAAATGGATGTTGACTACGTTGATACTAAGCCGTGGCGTGAAGATGTGCGTTTGCGCTCTGAGAAAGAAGCGTTGGGTTACTACCTGTCTGGCCATCCGATTCTTCGTTATGCTGAAGAATTAAAACAATTTACCAAAGGACCCATTGTTAATTTACGTCCTACACACAATCAAAAAGTACGTATTGCCGGTTTGGTGATGGCGGTTCGTACGATGCAAACAAAGCGTGGCGATCGCATGGCCTTTATTTCTTTAGATGATTCAACGGCACGAATTGAAATTGCGGTGTTCGCCGATGCCTACATTACCTATAAAGACTTATTGGTTAAAGACAGTTTGTTGGTCGTTGAGGGTGATATCAGTTTAGATGAATACACCGGCGGCTATAAAATGAGTTGTCAGAGTTTGCAAGATATTGCAACGGCCAGAGAGCTGCATGTTAAGCAACTCGCGTTAAACTTCTCTTTAGCCCAAATGGAAGAGGGCGCTTTGGAGAATTTAGCAACTGTGTTGAAACCTTATCGTGGTGGATTGTGTCCAGTGAAGGTGGCGTATGAACGTCCTGATGCACGTTCTGATTTTATGCTCGGTCAAGACTGGCGAGTGAAGCCTACAGACGAATTGCTCGAAAAGTTAGAAGACATTTTTTCTAAGGATGTGTTTTCGTTGGAATATAGTTAATGATAGGCGGTGTGTAAAGTTATGCGCTATGTCGAATTGTTAAAAAAAACATGGTCGGATATCTATAATCCAGAATTAGATCCTAGTGAAGTCGTTGAGCAATATTTTCATGTTGAGTATGAGCAGTGTATAAATGGTGTTTCTATGCGAAGAGCAGATTATGTTGATCATGTCATTGCGCAAAGAAATAGCATGAGTGTGATTAAGATTATTTACAAGCATATGATGGAGTCAGGCAATGAAGTTTTCGGCGTTTATTACCAAAGGGCGTGAGTGTTGAAGGTGAGTCAGTTGAGGCTGAAGTTATCGCGTATTTTAAATTTGAAGGAGATCAGATTTTAAATATTCATGGGCAAGTCAGGCTTATTAGTGGCGATAAGCAAGCTGTTGGTAAGGACTAGCAGTCTTTGGAGGTTGAGCATGGATCTGATTTGTTTTTAATCAGCTTTCTGTCATAGTGTTGCTGGTCTACAGCGGAAGTTGAACGATGTTTTTGCGCACTGTTTATAGAATGTGGTAAAATACCGACACTTTATTGAATAACTTAAGGCCAACTGGGTATTTTATGAACTTAAATTTCTTGGAATTTGAACAACCGATAGCAGAATTAGAGGCTAAGATTGAGGAATTGCGTCTGGTAGGCGTGGATAGTGAGATTAATATCACTGAAGAGATTTCTCGGCTTGAGGATAAAAACAAGCAACTCACTGAATCTATCTTTTCTAACCTGACTGATTGGCAGGTTGTGCAGTTGGCGAGGCACCCTCAGCGTCCTTATATCACTGATTACATTTCCCGTATTTGCACCGATTTTGACGAATTAGAAGGTGATAGGCATTGTGCGAATGGCCCTGCGATCATCGGCGGCATTGCACGTCTTGATGATAAGCCTATCATGATCATTGGGCATCAAAAAGGCCGTAAGACGAAAGAGAAGTTATACCGCAACTTTGGTAGTGCCAGACCTGAAGAATACCGTAAAGCCTTACGGTTGGTTGAAATGGCCGAGCGATTCAAGCTGCCTGTGATTAGTTTGATTGATACTGCCGGCGCCTACCCTGGCATTGGCGCAGAAGAACGAAACCAAAGTGAAGCGATTGCCCGTAATTTATCGGTGTTATCACGTCTTAAAACGCCTGTCATCTGCACGGTTGTGGGTGAAGGTGGGTCAGGCGGTGCTTTGGCAATTGGCGTCGGTGATCGCGTCATGATGTTGCAATACAGTGTTTACTCCGTGATCTCACCTGAAGGTTGCGCTACCATCTTATGGAAAAGTGCTGAAAGAGCATCTGAGGCTGCAACTGCCATGGGTGTTACGGCCAAGCATGTGAAGGAAATGGGGCTAATCGATGAAGTGATCCCTGAACCTTTAGGCGGTGCACATCGTGATATTGATGCTATGGCCAAAGGGTTGAAGAACGCATTAGTACGCAATTTAGCAGAACTGCAAAGCATTCCTACTATGCAATTAGTTGAGCAGCGTTATAAGCGCATCATGTCTTATGGATTACAGTCCTAGTTTTCTGGGCGCGCTGAAAGAGGCACTTTTGCCTTATGCTCAAGCGCCATCTTGGTTGGTTGCGTATAGCGGCGGTATGGATTCGCATGTTTTGCTTTATGCGTTGAAGCAAATTTGTCGTGATGATGATTCCTTGCCACCTTTACGCGCAGTGCATATTAATCATGGGTTACAGGTTAATGCCGACAGCATGCAAGATCACTGTTCGAGCGTTTCCCATCATCTTTCAATTCCCTTTGCTGCGATTGATGTTAATGTCGTTCAAGCAAAAGGGGAGAGTGTTGAGGCGGTTGCGCGAGCTGCGCGGTATAACGCTATTACGAGCCATATGTTACCGGGTGAAATTGTTTTCACAGCCCAGCATTTAGATGATCAAGCCGAAACAATGTTGCTACAAAATTTGCGTGGGGCTGGCGTGAAGGGTTTGTCAGCAATGCCAACTGCTTCGGTGTTTGGTGCGGGGGTGTTGGCAAGACCGTTGTTATCCTTTTCACGTGACGAGTTAAGCACGTTTGCAGCTGAAAACAGCTTATCTTGGGTTGATGATCCCAGTAATAACGATATCGCTTTAGCGCGTAACTTTGTGCGTCATCGAGTTATGCCTTCAGTTAAAGAAATGTTTCCACAGGCTTCACTCACATTGTCACGCAGTGCAACGCATTGTGCGAATGCGCAAGCGTTGTTGTCTGAGTATGTGAATGAAGATCTAAGCGCATTGTTTGATAATGTAGAGCAATCGTTATGCCTGGAGGCATTTGCTCAATTTTCCAAGTTGAAGCAATGTGAAATCTTGCGAGCCTATTTGTCACGCTTAGGTTTGCCCTTGCCTTCAATGGTTAAGCTTGAACACATTTTAAGTGATGTTATTGCAGCCAAAGAAGATGCCTCGCCTTGTGTTTCATGGGCGGGTGCGACTGTTCGGCGTTATCTCAATAAGTTATATGCGTTTACGCCTTTAGCCAGTCATGATGTGACTCAGGTCGTCGCGTGGGATATGCTTTCAGCGTTAACCTTGCCTCATGGGCGTTTAGCAATAAAGCCTTCAGAGAGTGGAGGATTCTGCCTGCCGACAGGCGCGCATGTGACGGTGCGATTTCGCCGTGGCGGCGAAGAAATAGTCATTCTTCATCGTGGCAGACGGCGTTTGAAAAAGCTTCTTCAGGAGTGGGAAGTGAAGCCTTGGCTGCGTGATAGGGTGCCGTTACTCTATGTGAATGAGACGCTTGCGGCAGTTGTGGGCTATGCTATTGATCCACAGTTCCTCGCAAGCGCAGATTCTACAGGGTTAGAGATTAGTCTTTTAGCTGACCACAGCACAGGTATTTGAGCAGGGCAGCGACTGCTAATACTGGGATCATGATGTCGAAAAAGTTAGTGATTAACATAAAGTTTTGAATATAAGCCGGTGGCAGGACAGAGCCTAGAACAGCCAGTGTAACGGCTAATATCACAGCAATCAGGGTATACGCTTTGTGTGTCATGATGATCTCCATATCTCATTGAATAGACGTACTTAATAGTAAAATGTGTGGTGCGCCAAGTCAACGAGAGTAAAAATTAATCAGTTGATGTTGCGGGGTAAATTTGGTAAAGTTATTTTCCTTTCGGGGCGACTTTCCGAAGGTCCCCCCTTAACTTATAGGATTCACATGACACAATTCATTTTTATTACCGGCGGTGTGGTTTCTTCGCTAGGAAAGGGTATTGCATCAGCATCATTAGCGGCTATTCTCGAGGCGCGTGGCCTCAACGTTACCCTGATTAAACTCGACCCCTACATCAATCTTGATCCAGGCACGATGAGTCCTGTTCAGCATGGTGAAGTGTTTGTGACAGAAGATGGGGCTGAAACTGATTTAGATCTGGGTCATTATGAGCGTTTTGTCCGGACTAAAATGACACGAGCCAATAACTTTACCTCTGGACGTGTTTACTCAAACGTATTGCGCAAAGAGCGTAGAGGCGACTACCTCGGCGGAACTGTCCAAGTTATTCCGCACATCACCGATGAAATTAAACGTAGCATTATTGAAGGCGCCGGTGAGAGTGATATTGCCTTAGTCGAAATTGGCGGCACGGTGGGTGATATTGAATCCTTACCGTTCTTAGAAGCGATTCGTCAGATGCGTTTTGAAATGGGTCGCGATAACACGCTTTATATTCACTTAACCTTAGTGCCTTATATCGCTGTGGCAGGTGAAATTAAAACAAAACCAACGCAACACTCGGTGAAAGAGTTACGATCGATCGGTATCCAGCCTGATATTTTACTTTGTCGTTGTGAGGAAGATTTTTCAGAATCAGAGCGAGCTAAGATCGCGCTCTTTACCAATGTTGAAAAAAGCGCGGTGATTCCGTTGCCTGACGTAGGTTGCATTTATGAAATTCCAACCTTGTTGCACAATAAGGGCGTTGATGAAATCGTTATAAAGTTACTGCATTTAAAAACACGCAAAGCAGATCTATCTGACTGGACAGCAGTGCAAGATGCTTACCTTAACCCTAAAACAACAGTGACTGTCGGTATGGTCGGTAAATACATGGAGCTCACAGAGTCTTACAAGTCTTTGTCAGAGTCATTAATTCATGCGGGCATTCAAACGCACACGAAAGTGAATTTACGTTATATCGATTCTGAAACCTTAACTGAAAATAACACCGGCATGTTAGAAGAGTTGGATGCTATTTTAGTGCCCGGTGGTTTTGGGTCACGCGGCATTGAAGGTAAAATTATCGCTGCAAAATATGCGCGTGAAAACAATGTTCCTTATCTTGGTATCTGCCTCGGTATGCAAATCGCAATTATTGAATATGCGAGACATGTTGCGGGCATGGAGGGTGCGAACAGTTCTGAGTTTAATCCTGATACACAATATCCGGTTGTCGCGTTAGTGACAGAGTGGCTTGATGAAAGCGGTCAAACACAAACGCGCGATGAATCAACCGACCTTGGCGGCACCATGCGTTTAGGCGGTCAAAGCTGTCGCATTGAGGAAGGCACAGTTGCGCGACAAGCCTATGGTTCTGAAACCATTGTTGAGCGTCATCGTCATCGCTATGAAGTGAATAATACCTTGTTGCCCCAAATCGAAGAAGCTGGCTTGATCGTTTCAGCACGCTCTGTCGATAATGACCTGGTTGAAATGATAGAGATGCCAAATCACCCTTGGTTTGTTGCGTGTCAATTTCACCCGGAATTTACGTCCTCACCACGTGATGGCCATCCACTGTTTACAGCTTACATAGCTGCAGCAAATACGCATAAAATACAAACCAACAAAGAGGAAGCAAAAAATGAAACTGTGTAACTTTGAAGTAGGCCCTGATAAGCCGTTTTTTTTAATCGCAGGCCCTTGTGTTATTGAAAGCGAGCAATTGGCTCTAGATACTGCCGGAATCTTAAAAGAAATTACTGCGGAGTTAGGCATTAACTTCATTTACAAATCCTCTTTTGATAAAGCGAACCGTTCATCGCATACCAGCTTTCGCGGTATGGGTGTTGATAAAGGGTTGGCGATTTTGCAAAAAGTCAAAGATCAAATTGGCGTACCCGTGTTGACAGATATCCATGAAGACAGTCCTTTGGAGGAAGTCTCTAGTGTTGTTGATGTGATGCAAACACCTGCGTTTTTGTGTCGTCAAACTAATTTCATTCAACGCGTTGCTGCTTGTAATATTCCTGTGAATATTAAGAAAGGGCAGTTTTTATCACCGTGGGATATGACGCACGTAGTGGCAAAAGCCAAAGCAATGGGAAACGAACAAATCATGGTGTGTGAGCGCGGCGCAAGTTTTGGTTATAATAACTTGGTGTCTGATATGCGTTCATTAGCAGTGATGCGTGAAACAGGATGTCCTGTTGTCTTTGATGCAACACACTCAGTTCAATTGCCGGGTGGTCAAGGTTCAGTGTCTGGCGGCCAACGTGAGTTTGTGCCAGTGTTAGCGCGTGCAGCAGTTGCCGTTGGTGTAAGCGGTTTGTTTATGGAAACACATCCTGACCCTGAAAAAGCCTTAAGCGATGGCCCAAATTCATGGCCGTTAGATCAAATCGCAGAATTATTACGTAGTTTAATGTCCATAGATAATGTGATAAAGTCCCTAGCTTAATAATAAGGCGCCAGTAGCGTCTTTCAGCTGGAGCCTTTAAATGTTAAGTCAAAAAAGCGAATCTAAGCAGGTTGGTTTACAATCTGCTTTTCGTTCCGTCACCCCTGCCGATCTTTTCTTAACTGTTCGTTTATTTTTAACAGAAAAAAGTTATCTCATCGTTAGAAAACAAATACATACTAAAAAGCCTGTTATAGACTTTGATAAAGCTGTGAAATCTTCACAAAAAGACAGCTCGTTGTTTCAGTTAAATTATGTCTATCTTTCTTCCTTCCTTGGTCTTAGGCTTACTTCCTGAACTCAAGCCGAATAATATTATTGTTGATGTTTCTGGTTACGGTGGGGGTGGGTTCTCTGAGGAACCTAAAACAAAATATGTCGGTTTATCCTTGAATGCGTTTTTCAAAGATGAGTTTCGTATACATCACGATACCTATCTAAAGCAATATCTCTTGGCGATGCTTGTGTTGTCGCTCAGTAAGGATGCGCTTCCAGTGTCATTTAAGGCCGTCAATTTTTATATATTTGACGCTAGTCGTCGGGTTGTCTTGAAAGATCCCGTTTCGGATAAGCCTGTTTCATCAAGTTTAACATTGAACATTTTTAATGTGTCTTTTGAGCAAAAGCTTGATAAGTTGCACGGCTTCTATGTCGCCAGCTGCGTTGCAGATATTATGAGCCTACAGAAAGAGACTCAGCTCCAGGTGAAACTGGCAAGAGTCAAGGAGACTGTTTCTGAGGCAACGCACACCGTGCGAGGGCAGTTGACGACAGTGAATCTTGCCAAAAGCAATCTTGAAGATTCCTTAAAGAGTGGTGCGTCAGAATCAAAGAAATCCATACTGCTAAAAAACGCCATACGCCTATTAGGCACTGTAGTTGAGAGTGTGAATGCGTCTTTGCCTAAAAAATCTGAATTAGATCTTACTCCGGAGAAAAAAACGAAATTTAGCGTTGAAAAACTTTGATGTTGCGTTGTTTGTAGAGGATGCGTTTCAGTCATCTTGCCTCGAGCAAAAAAAAGTGTCAAAGCTCTCTAAGCCGTTGCTAACACTGAGTGTAAAATCAACTATGCCGAAATCATGGAAAGGCAAGGTGCGGACTAACCGAGCTTATGTGGAAGATGCGTTGTGTAATTTAATCAGTAATGCAGTAAAGTACGCAAAAAAGAGATATCAGTAATGCTTTCGCTCCAGGATGAGAATAGAAAACTCAGAGTGTTGGTGCGTGATGATGGTTTTGGTATTCCTGAGGAAAAAATACAGCAGGTGTTCGACGGTGGGGCGATTCAATCGACTTCAGTCCAAGTGGCTGGCGCACATGTTGGGCTTTCTCATTGTAAGCGTTTAGCTGAAAAATCTGGTAATACTTTGTCTGTTAAAAATATAATCCCAAATGGTGCTGAGTTTGAGTTCATCACTCAATGTTTTGCTCCCTCTCGTAAACCCAGGCGTGCACCAAGTGCGGAAAAATCAAATTCACTATTGGAAAAAACATGTGTTCTGATAGAGGATAATGCAGTCAATATGAAGGTGATGCGTCGCTTGGTCCAAGCGTGTGTTGCGGATCGTTTTATTCATAACTTTCCTACAGCGACCCTAGCGCTCCCTTTTATTTTACAGAATCCCGATGTTTCTTTCGTTATTTCTGATCAGTCAATGGTAGACAATTTAGAGGGCTCCGTTTTCTTTAAGATGCTTAAGGTTTTTTATGCTGCTAATGCGCACTTTCCTTTCCCGGAGTGTGCGATAGCCACGGGGGATGCTGAGATAGCGGTGGAGAGTGGAATTCAGCACATCACTAAGCCTGTAAGCCAAAAGGCGATATCAGCTTTCTTCGATTCTAAAAAGCTAGAAAAGGAGGCGTCTGTTTCGCTTTATCCCGTGTCAGCGGGGCGTGTCAAGGTGGGTATTTAGGGCTCAACTTAAACGGGGCTTTTAGCATTTAGATAATTTTCAGTTGGTTGTGATTGCAACACTTTGTTACCTTCTTTATCTCGCCTGTATCTTGCGCATGGTTTATAATGATTGTGTAGACTATTTAACCAATCAGAGGTAAGAACAATGAAAAAAGCTGTATTAGCCCTAGGGCTTTCAAGCGTCCTGATGTTTTCAACAATGACGGCATTTGCCGAAAGTCCAGCGTTGGGCGATGTGCATAAAGGCGTTCAAGAAAAAGCAGGTAAAATGCACGGTTTGTTGGAGCAGTTGAATTTAACAGGCGATCAAAAGAGTGAAGTCAAAGATTTAATGCAAAACTCTAGATCTACAGTTAAAGATATTCGTGAGCAATTGCAAGCAAACTCTACTCAATTACGTGAGGCAATGAGTGGCGGGTCTGTAAACCTTGATCTTGTTAAGCAATTAGCCGATACGCAGGGTGATTTAATGTCATCTCTATTGGTAGGGCAGGCAGAGCTAAAAAATCAAATTTACGCACTATTAACGCCTGAGCAGCAAGCGCAATTAGTGCAATTGACTGCAACGCTAAAACAAGAAATGGGTAAGCGTTTTGGTTCTGGGGTTCACCCAAGCTTGAACAAGTCTTCACCATCTGATGCGCTGAACGCTATTAGTCAATAATCGACCTTTCTTATACTTTCGATATAACTGCTAACCTACTTTAGGTTAGCAGTTTTCGTTTGGGATATTGAATCTTTGTTGAACACGCTCCGCTTGGATATAGACACTATTTTTGATACAATCTTGGGGTTAATTAAAAAAACAAAATTGTAAGCGCCAAGCCTAATTTGGTGTATTAAACAGTCGAGGGAGACCTGCATGAAAGGAAAGATTCTGTTAGTTGAAGATAATAGTCTGAATCAAAAAGTATTCAAAATCATGTTTGAAGATGTTGGCTGTGAAGTTGATATTGCCAGCAATGGCTCAGAAGCATTGGCTAAACTAAAAGGTGATTATGACATTGTCATCATGGATGTCGGTTTGCCGGATATGAGTGGAATAGAGGTGACGCAGGCGTATAGGCGTATCGAGCCTAAGCACAAACACACCGTTATTCTTGCATTGACGGGGCACAATCTTGATAAAGATCAAGATCGCTGTATTGAAGCGGGCATGGATGGTTATTTGGTCAAGCCACTGATGCGAGCGGATATGCTGAGCCTGCTTGAGAAATGGTTGCAAAGACCAGGTTTGAACACAGCTGCAGGCTAACGTAGAACGCCTTACGTAGCAGCCAGAGAGTTTCATTCAGCGCGCGAAATGTGTATAGTTGATTAACTTTTTTAGAGCTATTAACAAGCCTATGTTGCGTAAATTGAAAAATAAAGTAGTACAGCTTTCTTCGCACCCACATGCGGAGGTTTACTTTTTTCTCCTGTGTTTTATTGAGGCATTTATCTTGCCTCTTCCAACAACCGTGATGCAAGCGCCGATGGCTTTATCGAGTCCTCATAAGTCGATGCGATACATTTGGATTGCCACTATTGCTTCAGTGCTTGGCGGTATTGTCGGTTATTGTTTGGGATGGTTGTTTTATAATTTAATCGAAAATTATGTGATGCATTCATCTTACAAAGATGAGTTTGTCTTGATTCAATCCTGGATGAGGCATTGGGGAATGTTAGTGTTATTTCCTTTGGCGCTCTGTCCCATTCCTTTTAAAATAACGACGATCAGTGCTGGAATATTGGGCCTTAGGTTTATACCCTTTATGTTAATGATCAGTGCTGCTCGATTTCTACATTTCTTTTGTATTGGCTTTATTATTCGGCATGGCCAGCAACGCATACGTCGCTGGATGCTTAAGCGTTATAAGCCTTCATAAAGATTCTTCCAAGCGCATAAATTTCTGTCTAGTCTCATGTTTAAAAGAGTGCGCTTCCAAAGTGGTCTCTATTTTCTGGTCCGTATTGATTGTGTCAGATAGTGCGGTTGGCTGTTGTTCGCTTTGAACGAGGAAGTTTTTCTTTTCTTTTGTAAGGTCATTAATATCCTTCGAAAGCGCATTTAAAATAGTAGAAAATCCACCACTCCAGGCTTCAACGAGGGATTCAGTTGTTTTTTTCAGCAAAGGTTCACGTGCTGAATAACGCTTGTCTAACAAGATAGCCCCTTTTTTGTTTAGTAGAATATATTCAATTTGAATGTCAGCTCTGGGTAGGTTCGCATTAGAGTAGTTGGCAGCGAGCGTGATAAGTTTGCTTTTCAATGTGTAGTCACTATTTAGTCCTAAGTCTAAGCTCAATACGTTTGTAAACATGTTGGATTGCATCATCCATGTTGTCGTGGCGGTTGTAATAATCTGGGTAGGGCTTGTTGCAAAAGCGTTATAGAAGTCATGAGTTAATTTTCCTCCTTTTAGTTGGTAGAGAAATTCGTTGTTTTGATAAAGACTGCTAGTCACGGTATTGTTAACCCCGATGGTTGACCGTAAAGGTGACTTAACAGGAATAGGGTGCGCTGTGGTTAGCAGGTATTCTTTCTTTTGAATATAGGGAGTGCTTTTGCACGCCGAAAGCGTAAACGACACAATTGTGAGGATAAAGATTAAAGTGCGCATATTGGTTATTCCTATTTAATTTTCTTAGGGTTCAACGCAGGAGGTGGGCTTCCCCACAACATTTGCGATGGATATTCTTTAGCGTTGCTTGAGAATGATTTTAAATTTTCACTAGCCGCTTCTGTGTTATCGAGTATTGTGCCGACCCTTGCGCGATAACCACCTAGCATCTCATTAGCGTTTCGCATGGTGCCAGAGAGTTCGATGAGTGTGTTTTCTGCTTCGAAGGTGAGGCCTTTTAAGTTGGTGCTCACTTGGTTAAAGTTATTAAACGTGCCTTTTAAATCCGTTTCATGAATGACACCGCTCATCTGATCAGATATCTCTTTAAAGCTACTAGAGGTTTCTTGAAAGTTATCAAGCGACATCTTAAGTTTCTCACCCAGTGCAGGTAAGTCTGTTTTATCTAAGGCTTCTTTCGATGTGACAGCAAGAGTGTCAATGTCGTTGAAAACTTTGGCGTAATCTATTTTTTCAAGAGATGACAATATGTTAGACACGGCGTCTGTGAAGCGAGAAAATGTACTGGCGGCTGAAGGGAGGAAAAGGTGTTTGGTTACCCAGCTTATTTTTTCGGGTTTGTTTTCTTTGGGGTCGACAAATGTAATTTCAAGATAAGAGGTGCCAGTGAATCCTTGTGAAGTTAGGCGAACACGTAGGCCTGTTTTGACAAGTCCAGATAGATCGCTTTTAGCAGATTTTCCGTCGAAATGTTTAACTTTGTTAGCGGTGATCGCCATTTCAATGTAGATATCTTGATTGAAAACTTCTTTATCTTTGATTTGCGCCAACGTGTAAACATTGCTGATCATCGAAATTTTTGAAACATGTCCAATGGTGATTCCGCGATACTTAACAGGTGACCCGACTTCTAAGCCTTGAATGGATTCGTTAAAGTATGACTCTACATAGATTTTAGGCTCTAAATATTTTGCTGCACCAAAAAACAAGATAGCAACAATAAGGAGCGCGGTGCTAGCAATGACGAAAAGGCCGACTTTAAAATAACGTATTTCTTTTTTCATGTGTTCATCATTCCTATGTTATTTGGCTCGGATTGGCAGTGGCATTAAAAAATTGTTTAACAAAGGGTTGCTGGCTTTTGGCGAGCTCTTTGGGGTTTCCTCTGGCGATAATTTTTTTCTCTTTCAAGACGATCACCGTGTCAGCGATGCTGAAGATGCTGCGTAATTCGTGTGAGACAATCACAAAAGTGATGCCGAACTGTTGAGAGAGCGTGAGCACTAAGTCGTCCAGTTCTGCGGAGGTGATGGGGTCAAGGCCTGCTGATGGTTCGTCTAAGAATAAGATGTCAGGGTCTAGCGCCATTGCACGTGAAATAGCGGCGCGCTTCTGCATTCCGCCGCTAACTTGGTCGGGCAAATGATTGGCGAAGTTTTCCAGTCCTACTAAGCTTAATTTGTTCATAGCGATTTGATCGATGGCATCAGAGGGCAGGTCTGTCCATTCCTCAAGAGGGAGGCGGGTGTTTTCGAGTAATGTCATTGACCCAAATAATGCGCCGCTTTGGTAAGTCACACCAATATGTTTTAGTACATCTAAGCGGTCCTGTTCTTCAGCTGTGGTGAGCTCTTTTCCCAGTATGAGAATATCGCCTGCAGCAGGGCGCTTTAATCCAATTAAGTGATTGAGTAAGGTGCTTTTCCCGCAACCAGATGGGCCAACGATCATGAAGATGGAGCCTGTTGGAATATCAAAACTGATATTGTCTAAGATAATATTGCTGCCGTAGGCTGCGTAGAAATGATCAACACTGACGGCAATCTCGTTCGTCATTGTTTACACTCCCAGTATGTAAATTAAGATTGAAAAAACACCATCGGTGATGGTGAGCACGACAATGCCAGCAACAACAGCTTTGGTTGTTGATTGGCCAACAGCTGTGGAGCCGTAATCTGTGTTTAAGCCGTGGTAGCAGCCAGTGATTGCAACGAGTAGCCCGAATACAATGGCTTTAACCATGCTTGTTATAATGGGAATATAATCAAAGGATTGATAGAGCTCATTCATAAATATGTGAAAGCCAAACCCTAAGGAGAGAGACACGATATACGCGCCAATAAAGCTAAACAATGCAAGAAAGACCGTGAGCCCGGGCATGATAGCCATAACGGCAATCACGCGGGGTAGAACAAGAAAGCGCATCGATTCTATGCCCATAGTGTTCAAGGCATCGAGCTCTCGGTTGACTTTCATCGTGCCGAGCTCGGCGGCAAAAGCCGAGGCGGTTCTGGAAATGATGATAATTGATGCCAGAAGGGGGGCTAGCTCTCGAACAAGCGAAATACCGACGAGGCGAATGACGTAAATTTCAGCGCCAAAGGTTTGGAGCGGGATAACGGCTTGAAAAGCAAGAATCAAGCCAAACAAAAACCCAAGCAGTGCTGTAATGGGGATCGCGCCAGGACCAATAACCTCAATAAAGTTAAACGTGTCTTTCCAGCGAACATTTTTTGGGGTTTTAAACGCGCGAGCGAGTTGATAAAAAAACTCACCAAAAAAAGTAATGTTTTGCCTAAGTTTGCTTTCTGCTTTGAGGGTTTTGTGTCCTACGCGAATGGGTAGGGCTTTTTTCTCAAGCTGAGCGGGTTCTCTAGCTTGAGGTTTATGTGTTTGAGTTATGTTGAGGAGTTCGCGAAAATGTTTTTGCAAGCCATCGATATGGTAGGCGCCTGAGTTTGTCTCCTGGGTGCTTTCGAGCTTGGAGAGTAGAGCTATACCTGAGCCATCACAGTCGATCACCGAGCTGGCTAGCAGGGTGAGTGTTTGGGGCTTGTGTTGAGTGAGTACTGCAATAGACTCCTTCCAGATGGTGCCAACAGTCTCAAAGTTAAGGCGAGCGGGTAGCTCAATCGTTATTTGCTGATTGTCGCCGTACGCTTTAATAGAGCTGTTGAGTATTTGTTCGTTCAATGGATACCTACTCTTCCCTGAAGTACCTATATCTTAAGTATATGGGCTTCTGAGTAAGAATGGAAATAGACAGATCAGAGAAACTTGAGTAAGCTCAACTATCAAAAAAAAACAGGATATGTCTTCGTTATGGATGAGTTCAGGATAAAAGGGGGCAGCCCGCTTGTAGGTGTAGTGAATATATCGGGTGCAAAGAATGCCGTCCTGCCTATTTTAGCCGCAACATTACTCACAAAATTCCCAGTTCAGCTCGCTAATGTGCCTGATTTAGAAGATGTTCGCATGATGAATCATCTCTTGATTTCTATGGGAAGTGAGGTTCTTGCGGATTTTTCACGTTCAACGGTGATGATAAACACCTCCAACTCTCAAAGCTGTATAGCAGATAAACAATTGGTTTGCGCAATGCGCGCCTCAATCTTGGTGCTAGGCCCTTTATTGGCGCGATTTGGGCATGCGCGTGTTGCACTCCCTGGTGGGTGTGCGATTGGCTCTCGTCCAGTGAACCTGCATTTAAGTGCGCTTCGGGCGCTTGGCGCTTCGATTTCAATTGATGATGGTTACATTGACGCCAGTGTGCCGGGTCGCTTGCAAGGCGCGATCATTGATTTTGATCAGGTCACTGTGACAGGAACGGAAAACATATTAATGGCAGCTGTGTTGGCTGAGGGTACAACAGTCCTTCGAAATGCCGCGATTGAGCCCGAGGTGGGTGATCTTGCGCGATGCTTAAATAAAATGGGCGCAAAGATTACCGGGATTGACTCACCCACTTTGACTATTGAGGGCGTGGCGGAGCTTAAAGGGGTGAGTTATAGCGTCATACCTGATCGTATTGAGGCAGGCACCTATCTTGTGGGTGCGCTGATGACAGGAGGCAGGGTCAAAGTGATTGGGGTCGACGGATCTTTTCTGGGGGCTGTGATTGAAAAGATTGAGCAGGCAGGCGGAGTGTTAACCCTCGGTGATGATTGGGTTCAAGTGGATATGAGGGATAGACGTCCTCAAGCTGTCGATATAACAACAAGCCCTTATCCGGGGTTTCCAACAGATATGCAGGCGCAGTTTATGGCGATGAATTGCATTGCGACGGGAAATTCGTGTGTGAGCGAGAAGATATTTGAAAATCGGTTTATGCATGTGCATGAACTTTCAAAGATGGGCGCTAAGATTACAGTGCAGGGTGACAATGCTTATACCTTGGGCGCTGAAGCGTTAAACGGGACGACAGTGAGGGCCACAGATTTGCGAGCCTCTGCGAGCTTAGTTCTAGCGGCATGTTGCGCTAAGGGCGTTACGGTGATTAAGGATATCTATCACATAGGCCGTGGTTACGCGCAAATTGAAAAGAAATTGGCAGTATTGGGCGTTGATATTCAGCGGGTTGCTCAGCTTGATTGCACTGCTGAGTTT
>Ga0209425_10001748_pt1 | contig 25155 bp, 30 predicted proteins | sample COG_05_FD_184749 | JGI IMG/M metagenome (GOLD analysis project Ga0209425, IMG submission 184749) | Pelagic Microbial community sample from North Sea - COGITO 998_met_05 (SPAdes) (version 2) | ecosystem: Environmental > Aquatic > Marine > Neritic zone/Coastal water | place: Helgoland, sampling...
CGGGAAGGATTCGCACCTCCGACACAAGCCTTTTCAGGGCTCTGCTCTACTCCTGAGCTACCGAGGCAAAATTTAACCTCTAAAGATTATTCTGCCTTTTGTAAGGTCATAAGGTGTCATTTCTACAGTAACATTATCACCTTGCAATACTCTAATCCTATTTTTTCTTAACTTTCCAGCTGTATGAGCCGTAACTGTATGACCGTTCTCTAGCTTCACTCTAAACATGGCATTTGGAAGTAAGTCTATTACTTTTCCTTTAAATTCTAATAAATCTTGTTTTGACAAATTTATCTTCTCCTAATTCTTTTTTTTACAGATTGGGCATGTCCTACTAGCCCTTCGTAATTTGCAAGTGTTATAACCGATGGCCCAAGACTTTCAATACCCTTTTTAGATAAGTTTATATAGGAAATTCGTTTATAAAATTCATTAACACTTATTCCACTAGAATATTTAGCAGAACCATTAGTGGGTAATACATGATTTGAGCCGACATTATAATCTGTCATTGCCATAACAGCGTATTTTCCTAAACAGATAGAGCCTGAATTTTTAATTTTTGAAATAAAAGATTTATAATTTTTAATATTAAGTTCCAGGTGTTCTGGAGCAATTTTATTAATTATATCTATTATTTTTTTGTCAGAATTTACATGCATAAAAATCCCATTGCTCATTAAACTTTTTTTAGCAACAGATCCTCTTGGTATTTCTTTTAATTGCTTAATAACCTCAATCTTAACTTTTTCAATTAATTGCTTGTCCTTAGATATAAGTATGCATTGAGCAAGATTATCATGTTCTGCTTGACCGATTAAATCACTTGCAACCCATTCTGAATTTGAAAATTTATCACAAACTACAGCTACCTCGGATGGGCCTGCTATCATCCCCTCAATTCCAACATCACCAAAAACTTCTTTTTTAGCTGCTGATACGTAAGCGTTACCGGGTCCTACTATTTTATCTACTTTTTTAATTTTTTTTGTTCCATAAGCTACACCTGCAACAGCAGATGGGCCACCGATTGAATAAATTTCATTTATTTTACATATTCTAGCTGCATATAAAACTGCTGGATTTTGTTTTCCTTTAAAACCAGGATTAATCATAACAATCCTTTTAACGCCTGCTATAAGTGCAGGAATAGCGTTCATTAAAACACTAGAGGGATAGGAAACTGTTGAACCAGGTACGTAAATTGCTACAGACTCTAGTGGGACATATTTATACTCCAGTTTATTTTTTAACTTATCTGTATATGAAATATCTTTAAATTTCTGAAGAGAATGAAATTTATAAATTCTTGAATAAGCAAGATCAATTGCTCTTTTTACTTTTTTGTTAAGGGATTTTATTGATTTAGAAATTTGTTTTGTAGAGGGTATAATAGTATTATTTAAATTAAACTTTTTCTCATACTTTAATAAAGCTTTGTCACCGTTCTTTTTGACATCTTTGAGAATTTTACTAACCGAGACTGAATTTGATTGAATTTTTTTCTTTCTTTGCAAAAGTAAAGATTGTAGTTTTTTATCAAAATTTTTTTTATCGCCATTTAATATTTTCATAAATCCCTAATTTCATTTTGGTCTTCTAGTCTTGCTTCAATTGTTTCTGTAGTTAAAGCAATATGAGCATTACTATCAAAAATTAAATTAATTTCATAATCATCTTTATTCTTTAAAAAATCTATTGCTATTAATTTCAAAGTCTGTTCATCGTTTTTTTGATCAATATTTTTAGACTTTACTTTGTCAACAAAATCAAACCTGCAAATACTGCTTATCTTTTTATTTTCTTGATCTGTTTCAATTTTAGTTCTTTCAACCGACAATAAAAATACTTTATTAGATGCAAGGTATTTTATATCTGCCACTCTTACTATCGCACCAGCTGTACACGCAGAAATCATTTGTAAACCCTCATTATCTGTAGCAATAATTTGAGCTAAATACTTTTTATCCATTAATTAACTCTTTTTATTTTTGCTCCTACTTTTTTTAATTTTTTTTCTATATCTTCATACCCTCGGTCTAAGTGATAAATTCTATTAATAACTGATTTTTCTTTGACTGTTAATGCGGCGATAATTAATGATGCAGAGGCCCTTAAATCTGTTGCCATCAATTCAGCTGCCTCAAAATTAATATTTCCCTCAACTAAAGCTTTATTTCCATTCAATGATATATTAGCACCCATTCGATTAAGTTCTGCAACATGCATAAACCTATTTTCAAAAATATCTTCTTTAATTAAAGATTTTTTATTTGCTTTACATAGCAGCACCATGATTTGTGCTTGTAGATCGGTAGGAAACCCAGGATAAGGTGCTGTTTTTATATTCACGCTTTTAATCTTTTTATTACCAACAATATGAATTTCTTTATTTTTGATAGTAATTTTTGCACCTATTTTTTTAAGAATGTTAACTTCAGTTTGAATAACTTTAGGTATAATATTTTTAATTTTTAAGTTTCCTTCTGTAATAGCTGCTGCAATCAGAAAGGTTCCAGCCTCAATTCTATCAAACATTACTGGATAAGTTATTTCATTAAATTTACTTACTCCAATAATCCTTAATGAACGTTTAGCAATCCATTTAATATTACATCCTGCTTTTATTAAAAAATTAATTAGATCTTTAATTTCAGGTTCAATTGCACAATTGCTTAAAATGGTAGTTCCTCTCGCAAAACTCGCTGCAATAATTAAATTCTCTGTAGCTCCAACTGAAATTTTAGATAAGCGAATTTTAGAACCTATTAAACCTTTTGGAGCTGTTGCATGAACGTAGCCTTGTATAATCTTGTATTTTACACCAAGTTTTGAAAGTGCTTTTAAATGAATATCAACTGGTCTTGAACCAATTGCACATCCACCGGGAAGGGAAACTTTTGCTTCTCCAAACTTTGCGAGCAAAGGACCTAAAACTAATATTCCAGCTCTCATAGTTTTTACTAAATTGTAAGAAGCAAAAGTTTTATTTTGATTATAATTATTTATTACTAAATTATTACGTATAAATTTTGTTTTTGAACCTAATGTTTGTAGTAAGTTAATCATTGTCTCAATATCTTTGAGTTTTTTTGGTAAATTTTTTAAATAAACTTTTTGACTTGATAATAAAGTTGCAGCTAAAATCGGTAAAGATGCATTTTTTGATCCTGAAATATTGATGCATCCCTTGAGCTTATTTGCTCCTAGGACTTCTAATTTTTGCATGATTATACTTTTGGTAAAGTTACACCAGTTTGCCCCATATATTTACCATTTCTATCTGCATAAGTTACCTCTGGTTTTTCATTGCCTTTTAAAAATATAAATTGAGCAACACCTTCGTTAGCATAAATTTTTGCGGGAAGTGGCGTTGTATTAGAAAACTCAAGGGTTACATATCCCTCCCATCCTGGCTCTAATGGAGTAACATTAACAATGATACCACACCTCGCATATGTGGATTTACCAAGACAAATTACCATTACATCATTTGGAATTTTAAATTTTTCAACTGTTCTTGCTAACACAAATGAATTAGGAGGAATGATACATTCTGAGGTATTTTTTGTAACAAAATTTGTTGGTTTAAAATTTTTAGGATCTACAATTTCAGAATTTACATTTGTAAAAATTTTAAACTCATCTGAAACTCTAGCATCATAACCAAATGATGAGAGACCATAAGAAATACTATTACCCCTAACTTGCTTTTCTTCAAATGGAGCTATCATCTCTTGCTCTTTTGACATCTTCCTTATCCATTTATCTGATAGAACAGTCATTAAGAACTTTTCTTCTTATTTTTTTTTTGGAATTGTTTTCTTTTTTTTAAATTTTTTTTTAATGCTAGGCTTAAACGCTCATTTTTTTTTTTTATGTTCATTCTTTGTTTGGGTTAGTTAAAAAGTCTAAAGTAATTGGTTTTGACGCATCTAAAGTTTTTTTTTCTAAATTTTTTTTTTCATTTGCTTGATCCTCTTTAGCTAACCTTTTGGCTTTTTTTTCAGCAAGTTTTTTTTCTCTTTTAGCTTGCTTTTCCATAAGCTTTGCACTTTTAGTGGATTTATAATCGTAATGTATGCCCATAATTTTTTAATAGATATAAATCATATTAAACAAAAAATTAAGGCAATAATTTGAAAAAAATGCTTTAATATCAATAGTATATTAAATTAAGTCAATTGCCCTCATAGTTAAATGGTATAACGTATCCATGGTAAGGATAAATTTTAAGTTCGATTCTTAGTGAGGGCACCATTTAAAAATGAATATTATTAGAAATAAGACTATCTCAATATATTTATTAATATTATTTTTTTTTAGTATTTTTTATTTATATCAAAAACATACTGTTGGAAATGACTCGACAATTTCAGAGTGGTTAATTAATTATGAGGGAGGTTTCACAAAAAGAGGGCTAATAGGTCAAATTTCTATCTACTTGAGTTATATATTTGATTTAAAATTAAGAGTATCAATCTTAATTTTACAGATTCTCATAATTGGAATTTATTATTTATTTCTTAATTATTTTTTAATAAACCTGAAGCTCAATAATATAATTATATTTAGTATTTTTAGTCCAATATTTATTTTATATCCAGTAGCAGAGATAGAAGTCTTGGCAAGAAAAGAAACGTTTCTTTATTCTTTTTTTCTTTTATATTTTTTTTTAAAAAAAGAATTTTATCGTAATATTTACAAGATTACCATATTGCCTTTAGCAGTTCTTATATGGGAACCTGTGATATTTTTTTTTGTTTACTGGTTTGTTATAGATTTCTTGGAAAAAGATAAAGAAAATATTTTTAAAATTTTTTTTAAAACTTTTTTGTATTATCTCCCAGCTTCTTTGTTAGCTATGTATATAGCCTTTAATCCCATATCTGAACAAGGTCACTTTCAAATGGCTAATTTTCTTAAAAATGTTTTTAATGAAAATTGTTATATGTCTTGTGAATTACTTTTAACTAAATCCTCAATATATGATCAATTTCATTCAGTAATTATTTTATTTAACTTCGAAAGAATTATTAGATATTTCTTAATAATTTTATTCGGATTTGGACCACTTATTATTTCATTAAAACACTCTAAATTTAATAAATCAAACTCATTGTTAATTTCTTTTTTAGTCTCATTTCCAATTATAATTCTTTTTTTAATGATGACAGATTGGGGAAGAGTGGTAAACATGTTTTATTCATTTTCAATTTTGACATACTTATATTTATATAAAAATGAATTAATAAAAATTAAAGAATCTATTAAGGAAAATTTTTTATTTAAATTATTTAAAAATAAAAAAATATTGGTTACCTTTTTTATCATTTTTGCTTTTGGATGGAATCCTAAAACAAGTATAATTGGAGATGTTGGTTCTAAACCAGGTTATCAAATTCCAAGAAAAGCAATTAAAATTATTTATTATAAATATTTTAAAAATAATTTTTAACTATTTATAAAAAATTTTTCTTCCAAGTATTGTGATGACCACTAATACAAAGAATGAAACTAAAGGAATATATATATCTCTTGAAGAAATTAATTCAATAAAACCAGGAGCTTCAATATTTTCATCAATAAGTTTTTCTAGTCCAGATCCTATCGAGCAAAGTAAAAAAATTTGTGGCAATAGCCCTATGAAGCTTGCTAAAAAAAAGTTGATAACCTTAACATTAAATATGCTTGGCAATATGTTGGATATAGCAAAAGGAATTCCTCCTATGAACCTATATATCAATAAATAAATGAATTCAGATCTTTTAAATTTTTCTTCTAAATTTTTATATTTACTTAAAAATTTTTTTTTTATTAAATCTTTTAAAAAGAAATTTGAAAAAAGATATAGTAATGACGCCCCAACTGATAAACCTAAAACAACGAGAATTGTTCCAGTCCATTTGCCAAATATAAATCCTCCAAAAATTGCAATTGGAGATCCAAAGCCTGCAGCTAAAACCCAAATAATTGTAAAAAGAATGAATATTACAGCAATTAAGTATAAATTTGTCTGTTTTAAATCAGAAAAATAATTTCTATTATTCTTAATAAATTCGTAGCTGGTAATTTCTTGAAGACTAAATTTTGAAAAAAAAAAATATAAAAATAACCCAACAAATATTAGATAAAATAAACCTATATAAAATTTAAGTTTTCTTGCTTTTTCCATTAATGCTTATCGTAATTATAAAATCTTCTATTTGCTATTTATATATTTAATTACTATAAAGAGCCAAAATTTAATCACAATTATGAAAAGAACATACCAACCGTCTAAGATCAAAAGAGCTAGAAAACATGGTTTTAGATCTAAAATGAAAACTAAAGGTGGAAAAAAACTTTTAGCCAGAAGACGTGCAAGAGGAAGAAAATCATTAACAGTATCTGGTTAGATAAATGAAAAGCAAAATTATTGCTCTTTCTAAAAACGAAGAATTCAAAAAACTTCTCAAAAATAAAAAGGTGTCAAACAAGTATGTAACAATTTTTTTTGGTAATTTAGAAAATAAAGATAACAAGAAATTGAATATTTCTTTTTCAGTCAAAAAAAAAATTGGTAACGCTGTAGAAAGAAATAAGATCAAGAGAAGATTAAGGGCCATAATGAATGATGCTTTTAAAAAAATATCAATAAAACTTAACTATTCATATCTTGTAATTAGTAAACCCACTATGCTAAATAATGAATTTAAAAATATAAAAGAAATCATATTTCAGGAATTTGAAAAAATTAAATAATGAAAACAATAAATAAAATCTTTATAATACCAATCAAGCTATATAAATTTTTTTTAAGTCCATTTTTTTATAATTCTTGTAAATTTGAACCATCTTGTAGCTCATACTGTTTAGAATGCTTTGAAAAATATAATTTTATTAAAGCCATCTACAAATCATTTTTAAGAATTTTAAGGTGTAATCCATGGTTTGGTCCTGGTGGTTATGACCCGGTTGAAAGAAAGGATGTGATATAATATTGGACTCTAAGAATGTTATAGCTGCTATTGCGTTATCCTCAGCAGTGATTGTATTATACTCACTATTTTTTGTACCTGAACAAACAACAACAAAACAGAATTTAGCTGAAAAAAATAAAATTGAGCAAAACACTGATACACCAAGCTTAGTTGAAAAAGAAACATTAGTTCAAATTTCAAGAGATGAAGCTTTAAATCAAAATAAAAGAGTTCAGTTTGAAAATCAAAGTATCATTGGATCAATCTCTTTAAAAGGTGCAGCAATTGATGATTTAACTTTTAAAAATTACAACACTGAACTTGAGGGTGATGAAAAAATTATACTTTTAAGCCCTAGAAATATTGAAGATGGTTATTTAATTGAAAGTGGTTTTGTCACTTCTGATAAAAATATTGATATTCCAAATGCAGAAACAATCTGGTCACTAAAGGGGAAAAATAAATTAACTAATCAATCTCCAATACAATTATCCTGGACAAATAATCAAGGAATAACATTTGAGAAAGAAATTTTCCTAGATGATAATTTTTTATTCACGATTAAACAAAAAATAATAAATTCAACAAATAACAAGTATGATTTTTATTCTTATGGCCAAATAATAAGAAATAAAATTCCAGAAGGCTTATCTAATTTTTATATACTTCACGAAGGTCCAATTGCCACCTTGGATGATGAGCTTATTGAAGAGGATTATGATGACATTCAAGAAAAAAAATTTTCTCAGACTTCACAAAAAGGATGGTTGGGAGTTGGAGATAAATATTGGATAACCTCATTAATTCCTCCAGGAGGTAAAGAGTTCAAAACAACCTTTGATTATAAAAAGAAATTTAGAGCAAATTTTATTACAACCGAGCCGATAGAGTTAAGTCAAAATGGAACCATTAAAGAAGAATTACAAATTATTGTTGCCGCTAAAAGAGTAGATGTGATTGATGGGTATGCCGAAACTTTAAAAATTGATAAATTTGATTTAGTAATCGATTGGGGTTTTTTATATTTTATTACTAAACCTCTTTTTTTTGGAATTGACTATTTCTTTAAATTATTAGGTAATTATGGTTTAGCAATTATAGCCATCACAATTTGTATTCGATTAGCTTTTTTTCCTCTTGCAAACTTTTCGTTTAGAAGCATGGCTAAAATGAAAGCACTTCAGCCTGAAATGGTAAGATTAAAAGAACTTCATAAAGATGATAAAATGAAATTACAGCAGGAAATGATGGCTCTTTATAAAAAAGAAAAAGTTAATCCGATGTCAGGATGTTTGCCAATTTTAGTTCAGATACCAGTCTTTTTTGCTTTGTATAAAGTTTTATTTGTTACTATTGAGATGCGCCACATGCCGTTTTATGGCTGGATACATGATTTGAGTGCCAAGGATCCTACTAGTATTTTTAATCTTTTTGGTTTGCTGCCATATGATGTGCCCTCATTCTTAGTAATAGGAGTATGGCCAGTGTTAATGGGAGTTTCTATGTGGGTTCAGCAGAAACTAAACCCGGCACCTACTGATGCTATGCAAGCAAAAATATTTATGTTTTTTCCACTTTTCTTGACCGTAATACTAGCACCATTCCCAAGTGGCTTGGTAATTTATTGGACAGTCAATAATATTTTAACTATGGCTCAACAATTATTCATCATGAAGCGAACAACAGTTAAAACTGTAACTTAATGTCAAAGATTACAGAGGAAGAAATTAAAAAAATTCTACCCTCAAATGGTCCTTCATTTTTAGAGGTAAAAAATTACTTAGATAAATATAATGATGAATACATTGTTGTTAAATGTGGTGGAAGTATTTTAGTTGATCAAAATCTATTCAATAATTTTATTAATGATATTTCAATACTTAAAAGATTAGGCTTTATTCCAATTATAATACATGGTGGTGGAAAAAGAATTTCTAACAAATTAAATGAAGCTGGAATCAAAAGTGATTTTATCAATGGGTTAAGGGTTACAAATAATAGATCTATTAGAGTTGTTGAGGAAGTTTTAAATGATTTTAATAATGAAATAACAGAGGCTTTAAAAAAAAATAATTGCGACAGTCAAGGAGTAACAAATAAACAAAATAATGTCTTATTAGTAGAACATGAAAATAAAGAACTTGGTTTTGTTGGTACTCCAAAAGAAATTAATCAATCAATTATTGAGCAAATTGTAAAAGAAAAAAAAGTTCCTGTAATAGCTCCTTTAGGATTAGATAATAATCATCAGGTTTTTAATATAAATGCTGATACAGCGGCAGGTGCAATTGCGAAAAAACTAAATGCTAGAAGACTTATCATCATTAGTGATGTTGAAGGTGTATTAGATGGTAATAAAAGATTAATATCTGAAATCAATACTAATAAAGTTCATGATTTAATAAAGAATAATATAATAAGTGGTGGCATGATTCCAAAAATTAAAAACTGTTTGGATGTTGCAAGTAATGGTGTTAAAGGAGTTTGTATAATAGATGGACGCTTAGATCATTCAATTTTATTTGAATTACTCTCAAATGCTGGATCAGGAACTTTAATTAGAGAATAAATGAAAGAATTAACAGAAATAAAATATTGGATATTTGATCTTGATAATACACTTTATAGTGGTCAAACTAAAGTTTTTTCAGAAGTTGACAAGAAAATGTCAGCATTCATTTCAGAAAAATTTAATGTTGATTTAATTGAAGCTAAAAAAATTCAAAAAGAATATTTTTATGAATATGGAACAACATTGTCGGGGCTAATGAAAAAAAAAAATGTTAATCCTAATGAATTTTTAGAATTCGTACATGATATCGATATATCTTGGTTGCCTAAAGACAAACTTCTAAGAGAAGAATTAATAAAAATTAAGGAAAAAAAATACATATTTTCAAATGGATCTCACGATCACATTAAAAACGTAACAAATCAATTGGGTATCGATGACTTATTTGATGGAGCTTTTGATATTACAGACGCTAATTTTGTTCCAAAACCTCATTTGGATCCTTACAAAAAACTCATAGAAAAATTTAAATTTGATCCAAAACAATCAATTTTAATAGAAGATATTGCTCATAATCTTGAGCAAGCAAAAAATTTAGGTATGAAAACTTGTTGGCTAAAAAATGATGAGGCCTTTGCAAAAAAAGATGCTGACAAGCCTTACATTGACTATAAGATTAATAGCTTGCCTTCTTTTCTTCAAAAAATTAATATATTAAAAAACAATTAAATCAAAAAAAATATGAGTAATTTAGAAAATATAATTAATGAAGCTTGGGAAAACAAAGATCAAGTAAATCAAAATTCAGATAAATTATTAAAAGATGCTGTTAATCAAATTATTAATGATTTAGATAGCGGTAAATCAAGAGTTGCTGAGAAGATTAATGGAAAATGGGTAACTCACCAACATCTCAAAAAAGCTATTATGTTAAGCTTCAGGATTTATCCAATGGAGAATTTAAATGGACCATACTCTAGTTGGTATGATAAATCTCATTTACTAAAAGGTAAAACTGCTGGATGGTCAAAAGAAGATCATGAGAGAGCAGGTTTTAGAATGGTTCCGAATTCACCGGTAAGAAAAGGCTCTTTCATTGGAAAGAACGCAGTTCTTATGCCGTGCTATGTTAATATAGGCGCTTACATTGACTCGGGCACCATGCTTGACACATTCTCACGTGCAGGGTCGTGTGCTCAAATAGGAAAAAATTGTCATATATCTGCTGGATCAGGAATTGGAGGCGTATTAGAACCTGCTCAAGCATTACCAACAATTATTGAGGATAACGTTTTTGTTGGCGCAATGTCAGAGGTTGTTGAGGGTGTAATAGTTGAAGAAGGATCAGTCTTAAGTATGGGCATGTATATTGGTCAATCAACGAAGATTGTTAATAGAAAAACTGGTAAGGTAACTTATGGAAAAATTCCACCTTATTCTGTGGTAGTACCAGGATCCATACCAGATAAAAACAATTCTCAAGCGCCATCTTTATATTGTGCAGTAATAATCAAACAGGTTGATGAAAAAACAAGATCAAAAACATCTGTTAACGATCTTCTAAGAGATTAATTATGCATAAATTGAATGAGTTACAATTAGCTAAAGAGCTAATCAAATTTCCCTCTATCACCCCTGTCGATGCCGGTGTGATGAAGTTTTTAGAAAAAAAATTAAGAAGATTAGGTTTCAAGACAAAAATATTAGAATTTAAAGAAAAAGGTTTACAACCTGTAAAAAATTTATATGCAAGATTAGGCTCTAAAGGGTCAAATTTTATGTTTGCTGGTCACGTTGATATTGTGCCTCCAGGGAACATAACAGATTGGACAGTCAATCCATTTAAACCATCTATAAAAAAAGGATATTTAATTGGTAGAGGGGCAAATGATATGAAAAGCTCTATTGCTGCCTTCATTTCTGCCGTAAGCTATTTTTTATCAAAAAATAAAAAATTTAATGGATCAATTAGTTTATTAATTACCGGGGATGAAGAAGGTGATGCAGTAAATGGCACAAAAAAAGTTGTAGAATATTTAAAAAAAAGGAAAGAGAAAGTTAATTTTTGCCTAGTAGGTGAACCAACTAATCCAAATAAATTAGGTGAGATGATTAAAATTGGTCGAAGGGGAAGTTTAACTGGAAAACTTATTATAAATGGTGCACAGGGTCATGTTGCTTATCCTCAAAGAGCAAACAATCCTTCGACAACTATTGTTAAAATTTTAAATGAGTTAAAAGACATTAAATTTGACAGAGGAACAAAAGATTTTCAACCAACAAATTTAGAGGTGACAAAAATTAATATAAATAACTCTGCTGACAATGTCATCCCAGCTTCAGCTGAAGCAACTTTTAATATCAGGTTCAATAATAAACATTCATCTATCTCTTTAAAAAAAAGACTTAATAAAGTTTTTAAGAAAATATGCAAAAAAAATAAATCAAAGTTTAGGATAGATTATAGAGTTTCAGGAGAAGCTTTTTTAACAAAACCAAACAAAACAACTTTTATGATACAAAATATAATAAAAAAAATTACTAAAATTAAGCCAAAGTTATCGACTACAGGTGGAACATCAGATTTGAGATTTATAAAATCTATTTCACCTGGCTTAGAATTTGGTTTAGTTGGTAAAACTATGCACAAAGTTGATGAAGCTGTATCCTTAAAAGATTTAAAAAATCTTACTAAAATTTATCAAGATATTTTGCAAAGTTATTTCAAGTGAAAACTGGATTAGTAACTTCTGACACATTCGAAAATCACGACACAGGTCCAGGACATCCTGAACAAATAGCAAGAATATCGGTGATAAATGAAAATTTTAAGAAATTAAATAACCCAAATATTTTATGGAAAAAACCATCAATAATTTCAGATGAAATTATTAAAAATACCCATGACGCAAAATATGTTGATTTAGTAAAAAAATCTTTCCCCTCTAAGGGTTTTTCTTCTCTTGATGGGGATACTATTCTTTCACCTGGAAGTAAGGAGGCTACATTCGATGCGGCTGGTTCAATTATTGCAGCTATTGATGGTATTCAAAATAAAGAATTTAAAAATGCTTTTGCAAGTGTTCGCCCACCAGGCCATCATTGTAATCAAAACAAGGCAGCTGGTTTCTGCATTTTAAACAATATTGCGATTGGAGCTAGATATTTATTAAATAAATACAAATATAAAAAAATTGCTATCATTGATTTTGATGTTCATCATGGTAATGGCACACAAGATATTTTTTATGAAAACAAAAATGTTCTATTTATATCAACACATCAATATCCCTATTATCCAGGATCAGGCTCTGAACAAGAAAGAGGGAAGTTCAATAATATTTATAATATACCTTTGCCTGCAGGAACAAATTCTGAAGAGTACTTTAATGCTTTTGAACATGCTTTAAAACGATTAAGAGAATTTAAACCTGAATTTGTTTTAATTAGCGCTGGATTTGATGCTCATAAAGATGACCCTTTAGCACAAATTAAACTTGAAACAGAGGATTTTTACAACATCACAAAAAGAATATTAGAAACATCAAAAAAATATTGTAATGGTAAAGTTGTTTCAATTCTTGAGGGTGGATATGACTTACAGGCACTTAAAGATAGCACTAAAAGACATGTTGATGCCTTGATAGAATTCGTTTAATAATTCTCTAATTCGTTATACATAACCCTCATGAAATTATATAAAATCAAAAAATCTAAAATAGATAATAAAGGTCGAGGTCTTTATGCGGCTAAAGATATTAAAGAAGGAACAAAAATTATTGACTATAAAGGTAAAATTATCACCAACAAGCAAGTAGATGAGTCTAGCAAATATGACAATAATAAACCAATATATTTATTTACACTAAATAAAAGATACACCCTTGATGGAGATTTTTCATGGAATATAGCAGGTTTGATAAATCATAGTTGCAATCCAAATTCTCAATATGACGGTAAAGGATTAAAAATATGGATAACTGCTATAAAAGATATTAAAAAAGGTGAGGAATTTACTACTGATTATGGTTTTGGTTTTGACAAGGATTATAAACAATTTCCCTGCAAATGTGGTGCCAAAAATTGCTGTGGCTACATAGTAAGAGAAGAGTCCAGATGGCGCATAAATAAAAAATTTGCAATGAGTAATAAAAAAAAATTAATAAATAACTCTCGATAAAAATAAGCCCTCAGGTGGGGCTGGTGGTGCGCATAAACTTCTTTTTTTTGAATTCATTACACTTTCAAATTTTTTCAACGACCATTTTTTTTCTCCAAGATATTTTAAACAACCAACCATAGAACGAACTTGTTGCTGTAAATAAGACTGAGATCTAAACTCTATTTCAATTTTATTTTTTGAAGATCTAATTTTAACTAACTTCATTGTTTTTATAGGGGTTTTTGCTCTACAACTTGATTTTCTGAATGTACTAAAGTCTTTGGTCCCAATTAGTTTCTTGGCACCTTTTTTCATTAAACCTAAATCTAACTTTTTCATGATATGCCAACCCCTATTTTTTTCTAAAACAGGTCCACTTATTTGATTTAAAATGATATATTTATATATCCTCATTTTAGCCGAAAACCTAGAATGAAAATCATTATTTCTTTTTCTTATATTTAAAATCGCGACTCCATCTTTATTCAAAAAATAATTTATTGATTTTAAAAATCTGTCAAATTTATTGATTCTATTTTCACAGTCAAAATGTGCAGACTGTTCTTTTGCATGTACACCTACATCTAATCTTCCTGCCCCATATAATATAATTTTTTCTTTTAGGAGTTTTGAAATTTTTTCTTGAATAATACCTTGAACTGTTTTCCCTTTTTTTTGTATTTGCCAACCTCTAAAATTGGTACCAACATATTCAATTAATATTTGATATCTAAACATTAGATATTATTGAGCCTTTTTTAATTTGAGATCCGAGCATAAATTCACCTATCTTTTGAGGTTTTTTACCTTGTCTTTGAATTTCAAGGATCTTAAGAGATTGATTTTTACCACAAGCAATTTCAAGCTTATCAGATATCACTTCGCCAACTTTACCTACACCATTTCCGATCTCTGCTTTTAAAATTTTATATCTTTCTCCATTAAAGTTAAAAAAAGCACCAGGAAACGGAATTAAGCCATTTATTCTTCCCAAAATTTTTAAAGCTCCAATATTCCAATTAATTTGTCCTTCTTTTTTGTCTATTTTTTTTGCATAAGTTGCTTTTGAATGATCTTGATCAGTAAATTTTGCTTTATCTTCCAACACTTCATCTATGTTGTCCAAAATTTTTTCTGCTGCTAAAAAAGATAATTTTTCAGATATTTCTTGTGCATTATGATTGGGATCTATTTTTATCTTATAAACATGACTCACAGGTCCACTATCTAAATCTTCTGCAATTTTCATTATGCTTATTCCTGTTTCATTATCTAAATTCATAATTGATCTTTGGATAGGTGCAGCCCCTCTCCATTTAGGGAGTATTGATCCATGAATATTGATAAATCCTTTCTTGGTTAGACTTAAAAAATTTTTTGGAATAATTTTTCCATAAGCTACTACTATTGCTAAATCTGCATTTAATTCTTTAATATAGTTGTATTCTTCATTGTTATCTTTTAAGTAGTGGGGTGTTCTAAAATCTATATTAAGTGTTTCTGCAATTCCTTGAACTGGTGATTTATTTATATTTTGGCCTCTTTGAGATTTTTGTGGAGGCTGTGTATAAACAACTGAAATTGGATATCCGTTTTGATATAATGATTTTAGTATTGGTACCGCAAATAAAGGTGTACCCATAAAAATAATTTTTTTAGACATTAATCAGACTACTATCCGAGTAGATTTTATTTTGGACAGTTTCTTTACAATCATAGATTTTTTTAATTTTGATAAGTAATCAATAAAAAGTATTCCTTCCAAATGATCCATTTCATGTTGTATGCAAGTTGCTAATAATCCTTCTGCCTTTAGTAGCTTTTTTTTTCCATCATAATCCAAATATTCGACATCACATTTACTTGGACGATCTATTTCAGCAAATTGATTTGGAACTGATAAACAACCTTCCTCATAAGTAGCCTTTAAAGGATCTTTTCTTTTTATGACTGGATTAACAAAATATCTTGGCTCTTTTTTTTCACCATCTTTAGACAAATCCATAACAACAATTCTTTTTGGGACACCTATTTGAATTGCTGCAAGACCAATACCTTTTGCAGCATACATTGTGTCAAGCATATCATCCATTAAATTTTTTTCTTCTTTGCCTACTACTTCCACAGGTTTTGAAATTTGCCTCAATAATTTATTTGGTTCCGTAATTATAGTTTTTACAGTCATAAAATGAATATTTTAATTAAAAATTTAAACTTTTAAAGGAAGAACTTTAAGCAAAATTCTATTTCTTATATAGTCCATATTCAACTGATTTAAAGTGCTGATAATAAAGTACATAGTATCATCATCAATTCTTTCGAGATCATCTTGTCCAATAACCTCGACTATTCTTAATAACGCTGCTCCCTTTTCATTGTTATTTATCATTATTTGTAAATCTGTAGGTATTTCAGATGTATCAATTTTATAAAGATTATTAAATTTTTTATCTATTTTTACTCCATCAGATTTTAGTGAGTCTAATAATATTATATCTTTTTTAGACAGAAAATATTTCTTATTTTTTGAAACTTTTTTTAAAAAATTGTTAACATCTCTCTCAATTTTTGAACTTGAGTAGTCTCCATTAAAATAATTGATCAGTTTTGATTGGTGGAGTACATCATTGTTAAATTTTATTTTCTGTTTTGTGTCTTTTTTAATACTAATGTTTGTGTAGTAAAAACTCGTTAGATTATCAGGAATTTTTAAAGGGTCCATCTCTTCCAAAAACTTTTTTAATTCAATGTCGAAAGCTCTTCCTATGTTTTTTTCTTCAAATAAATTTTTTAAAATTTTAAGTAATTTCAGTTTTTCTATCATTTCAGATTCAAGAAGGATTTTTTGATAAATTAACGCCCGAGCTTCAATGTCTGATAAAGATTTATATGCATCATTAACATTTAATAATTGATTTATATTGAATTGAAATCTTTTATATAAATCTAGCAAATCTTTTTCTGAATAATTCTTATTGTGAACTGCTGTTTCAATTGTGGAAATTTTTTCCAAATCAGAAATTTTAGTATCTTTAAATGAGCTTAGTAAATTTGCTGAAGAAAGGTATTGCCAAATTATTTTATCAGTTGAATTTTTTGGTTCAAAGTTAAAATCAGAATCGGTTTGGTGTGCTAAATGAAAGTCTAAAATATTTTTTTCTGATATATCTTTATTATTTTTTATTTCATATCCAAGTAGAATATTTATCTTATCCTCAAAATATTCATCTTTAAATCCTGATTCTTTTTTAAGGTCTAAAATTAATTGTGCTTCATTAATTTTTTTGGCTCTAATTAAACAATATATATTAAATTTAGATAAATAATCATCACTAATTGTCTCCAAATTTCCTGAAAATACCTTGCAAGCTTTTTTTAAATTAAATTGTGATAAATGTTGATTAATTAAATATTTTATAAGTTCTGGATTAATATTAATTATTTGATTTTTTAAAGAATATTGCTCAATTAAAGAAAGGTCAGAATTTTTTATAAGCCAGTCTGATTTAAACTTTAAAAATTCCTCTTCTGTTATATTTTTTTGAGGATAATAAGCATTTGTTAAAATAGATATTTTCATAATATCTGAAGCATCTTTAGATAAGTTCATTTTATTTAACTTTGAAAAAATATTTTTTAATTGATCACCATCTGAATTTATCCAAATATTAATATCCAATCCATAATCTTCGGGGTCATAAAGTCCAATAATTTTAATTTGTTTGGACTCAATATTTTGATCTAACTCAATCATATTTTTTTCTTTTTGAGATTGCATTTCATAGATACTTGACTCTGGTAAAGTTTGATTAGAATTCAAATTTTTATTAATTGTGCTCTCTGTTATGCTAATTTCATTATTGTTTTCTTTTTCTATATTCCATATATCGGCAGGTTGTTCTTCTGCGTAAGAACTTAATCCAATTAAAAATGATAAAAAAATAACTGATAATTTTTTCTTATCTAACAATTTTGAAATTTTCATTAGAAATTTTTTTTTCTATATCCTTGCTTGGCGCAGGAAAATCTACTTTATTTAGTAAAAAAATAATTACTATAATTGCAATCAAAACTAAGGTTATTTTTATGATTAAACCAATTATACTTATTCTCGAACTTGTTTTTTTAATAAATTGCATATAACTTTAGTTAATTTCAAATTAAGACATATTTGTGTTTTTTCAATAAAGAAACTTATGGAAACAAAAGAAAATCTGGTTTTTTTAGGCATGATGGGATCTGGAAAGAGCTCTATTGGGTCTATAGTTGCAAAAAAATTAAAATTAGATTTTATTGATATCGATAATGAAATTGAAAAAGAGCTAGGCATTAACATAAAAAAAATTTTTGACACTAAAGGTGAAGATTTTTTTAGGAAATTTGAAGAAAAAATTACTTTAAAAAAGTTAAAATTAAACTCAACAGTAATATCACTTGGTGGGGGAGCTTTTATGAACAAAAATATAAGAAAGGAAGTTTTAAAAAGTCATATTTCCTTTTGGTTGAATTGGGATAATGAAATATTATTAAATAGAATTAAAAAAAACAATAAAAGACCCCTAGTGCAAAATTCAACAAATAGTAAATTAATTGAATTAATGAACAAACGATCTAATATTTATTCAAAAGCGTTATATGAAATTAAATGTGATAATTTATCAAAAAATGAAGTTTTAAAAAAGATCTTAAGAGTCTATGAGTCCCATTAAATTAGAAATAAAAACAAAAACTCACCAGTACCCAATACTAATTGGTTCTAATTTAGTTTCTAATATCTCAAAATTTATCAAAGATAGTTCAATAAATTTTAAACAATGTCTTTTTGTTGTAGATAAAAATATTCCATCAAAAATTTTTTTTAAAATTAAAAAATCTTTAAATAAAAAAAAATGTTATATTCACTATTTTAAATCTAATGAAGCTAATAAAAACTTAAAAAATATAAATAAGATACTTAACGTTTTACTTAATAAAAACTTCTCGCGGGAGGACTGTTTAATTTCTATTGGTGGAGGAATAACAGGGGATATCAGTGGCTTTGCAGCAAGCCAGTTTAAAAGAGGCCTAAAATTTATTAATGTGCCAACCACTCTTTTATCCCAAGTGGATTCTTCAATTGGAGGAAAGACAGGAGTTAACACTAAATATGGAAAGAATTTGATTGGAAGTTTTTATCAACCAAACTTAGTTATTTCTGATATTCAATTTCTAAAAACTCTTCCAAAAAGAGAAATTGTTTGTGGTTATGGAGAAATCTTAAAACATTCTCTCATAGCAGATAAAAATTTTTACAATTTTTTAGATAAAAATTATAAAAAAATTTTCAATCTTTCTTCACCCTTCATTGAAAAGGCTATTTTTGAAAGCTGTAAAATAAAAAAAAGGGTTGTTGAAAAAGATGAAAAAGAAAAAAATTTAAGAAAAGTTTTAAATTTTGGTCATACATTTGCTCACGCATATGAAGCTGCGCTAGGTTATTCTAAAGTTCTTAACCACGGTGAAGCTGTAATACTTGGAATGAAAACTGCTTTAAATTTTAGTTTAAAGAAAAATCTTTTAAAAAAAGATGTGCACGTTTCAATCAACAATCATATTCATAAATGTAAATTACCGTTAAAGATAAATCGATTTTTTAAACCAAAGGATTTGAATAAAATTTTAACATTCATGCTAAAAGATAAAAAAAATAACTCAAATAAAATTAATTTAGTTTTATTGAAAAAAGTTGGAGTTCCCATAATTAACAAGGAATATAGTAAGAGTAGTTTAAGTTTATTTTTAAAGAGTGAATTAAAGAATTAAAATTTGAATCGAGTGAATAAATTTTTTTAGTTCTCTATCTAAAATTTTATAAATTTTTTTATTACTATCTATTTTATTCATTTTTTTTAATTCAGTTGATTCTAAAATAATTTTTAAATGAAATTTTCCCTCTTGATTTCCAACATGATTTTTATGTAAAAAAGATTTATCTTCTATTGTCACACTTTCAATTTTAATATTACTTATTAATTTTTTTTTTACGATTGCATTTAATTCATTTATATTCATAAATAATATTATATATCATGAAAAATATTTGTGACTGGAATAATTGTAAAAAAATAGGTGAATATAAAGCACCAGTTGAGAAAGATAACAGTAAAAATTATAGGATGCTTTGTCTGGAACATGTAAAAGAATTCAATAAAAATTGGAATTATTTTTCAGGCATGAATGATGATCAAGTTATTAGTTTTTTAAAATCTGATATGATTTGGCACAAACCTACTCAAAGTTTTAGTTCCTCTGATAATTTTTTTAAAATTTTATGGAATAACACATTGAAAGATGATTTAGATAAAAACAAAATTAATGGGGATTATGACCATATGCGTCAATTTAAATTTAATCATAAAGATATAAAAGCCTTTGAAATTTTAGGTGTTTCTGTTGGTTTAAAATGGAAAAAAATTCAAGATAAATTCAAAATGCTTGTCAAAAAATTTCACCCTGATATGAATTCTGGAAACAAAAAATTCGAAGAAAAACTGAAATTGATTACATTGGCTTACACTCAACTAAAAAACACATATAGAGAAAAAATTGATACCAAATCTTAACATTCAACCTGATATTAAAGTTTCTTTAAAACAAACTTTTGGTATCGATTCTGAAATGGAAGTTGATGCTTTTTCAAAAAAAAATGAATTTGTTCCTCAAATCGATAAAAATTATAAATTTGATAGAGATACTACCTTAGCGGTAATATCTGGTTTTGCTTTTAATAAAAGGGTACTTGTTCAAGGTTATCATGGAACTGGTAAATCTACTCACATAGAACAAATAGCTGCAAGATTAAACTGGCCATGTATTCGAGTAAATCTGGATAGTCATGTAAGTAGAATAGATTTAATTGGAAAAGACGCAATTGTTTTAAAAGAAGGCAAACAAATTACTCAATTTAATGAGGGAATTTTACCATGGTCTATTCAAAATCCTGTTGCTCTTGTTTTTGACGAATATGATGCTGGAAGACCAGATGTAATGTTTGTAATCCAAAGAGTTTTAGAGGCTGAGGGAAGTTTTACATTACTTGATAAAAATAAAGTGATTAAACAAAATAAATTCTTTAGATTATTTGCTACATCTAACACTGTAGGACTTGGCGATACGACTGGGCTTTATCATGGCACTCAGCAAATTAACCAGGGGCAGATGGATAGATGGAATATCGTAACAACATTAAATTATTTAAGTCTTGAAAGGGAATTGGATATTGTATTATCAAAAAATAAGAATTTAAATAATGCCAAAGGTAAAGAAAATGTTACAAATATGATAAAGGTAGCTTCCTTAACTAGAAAAGGTTTTATTGCGGGTGATATTTCAACTGTAATGAGTCCGAGAACTGTTATGCATTGGGCTGAAAATTCTGAAATCTTTAAAGATATTGGTTACGCTTTTAGAGTAACTTTTCTAAATAAATGCGATGATATTGAAAAGAATACTATCGCAGAATATTATCAGAGATGTTTTGGTGAAGAATTACCTGAGTCATTGATAAATATTCAAATTTAAATGAATAATAAAGAAACTAATTTAAAAGAAAAATTTAAAATTGCTTTAAGATCTACAGCTAAAGTAATTTCTGGCAATTTTAATATAACTGATAAATCCTCTGAAAATAAAAAATCAAAAGATTTAAATTTTGTAGAAATTGATAATTTAACAAGCCCAAGTGATTTTATTAAATTACGTGCTGAAACAGACTCTGCAGCGTTAAAAAATAAATTTTCTCAAGACGAAATATATAAAAAAAACTTACCAACCAACTCTTCTTCTAAATCACTATATAATATTGCTGAAAAAATTAGATATGAGTCATTAGGTGGAAAAATGCTTAAAGGTATACAAAAAAATTTTAATGAAAATTATACTCAAATAATTAATCGTAAAAGAAAAGACCAATTAAAAACTAAAGAAGATGTCCCTGTTATTGAAGCATTTGAGCTTTATATGCTTAAACACTTTCATCAAATAAAATTAAATCAACATACTACAAAAATTTTAAGTTTTTGGGAAAAAGATTTTGAAAAATCGATATATAAACATAAAAAATTTTTATTAAAAAATTTGGAAGATCAAGATAGCTATGGTTCAAAATTTTCAGAGATTTTAGACAATATGGATATCTTTCAAAGTGATCAAGAGGATGAGCGAAAAAAAGAAAATGCGGATCAGGGAAAAGATAATCCTTCAAATGACGATCAAGATAAAGAAAATGAAGATAATAAAAATGAGAATAATAACCAAGAAACGCAAGCTACTGTAGACTCTGATTATAATTTTGATGAATTCAATTTAGATGAACAACTTTCAGATAGTAAAACAAATGAACAAAGTTCAGATCAAATTATTCAAAAAAAAATTAAGAATACTGGCCTTGATTACAAAATTTTTACAACAGAATATGACGAAATTACTAAAGCTGAAAATTTAGAAAATAACGACGAGGCACTAAAGCTAAGAAATACTTTGGACCAACAGTTAGTTGGTTTTCAAGATGTAATAACTAAACTCGCAAACAAACTTCAAAGGCAATTACTTGCTAAACAAAACAGAGCTTGGGAGTTCGATTTAGAAGAAGGCCTACTTGATAGCTCAAAATTACCAAGAGTTATCATTGATCCATACAACTCACTTTCATTTAAAAAAGAAAAAGATTTAGATTTTAAAGATACGGTTGTGACATTACTAATTGATAATTCTGGCTCTATGAGAGGAAGGCCCATAACTATTGCAGCAATTTGTGCAGATATATTATCCAGAACTTTAGAAAGATGTTCAGTAAAAGTGGAAATACTAGGCTTTACAACAAAAAATTGGAAAGGTGGACAAAGTAGAGAAGCTTGGAATAAAAAAAGTAAACCTAAAACCCCTGGAAGACTAAATGACTTAAGACATATAATTTATAAAAGCGCCGACACCCATTGGAGGCAAGCAAAAAATAATCTTGGTCTGATGCTTAAAGAGGGTTTATTAAAAGAAAATATAGATGGAGAAGCAATTTCATGGGCTTTTAGTAGAATAAAGAAAAGAAAAGAAGAAAGAAAAATTCTTATGGTAATATCTGATGGTGCACCTGTTGATGACTCGACATTATCGGTTAATAGTGGGGATTTTTTAGAGAAACACTTAAAAAAAATTGTAAGATTTATTGAGGATAAATCTGAAATAGAAATTTTAGCAATTGGAATTGGTCATGATGTTTCAAGATATTATAATCGTGCAATTAAAATTACTGATGTTAATGAACTCGGAGATGTGATGATTTCACAATTAAGCACATTATTTGAAAAAAAAAATAAATTACACTAAAGTTTAAGTAAATCTTTATTTTCCCACTTAATAATGACCTCAGCTCCTTTTCTAGTTTTGGAATTTCTACAATTTATAGATGCAAAATTTTTTTCTAACAAAGTTTTACCTATAAATATTCCTAAGCCTAAACCAGATAGTTTTTTATTTTTTTGATTAAATGTTTTTAAATATGGCTCTCCTATTTTTGATAATATATCATTCGGATATCCTTCTCCATCATCTTCAATACTAATTTCGGTAAATTCATTATCACTTTTTAAGTTTATAAATATTTTTTTAAGGCAATACTTATTAGCATTACCTACAAAATTTCTCAATCCATATACGATTTCGATTGAATTAGTTATCTTCATTGAATTTGAATCTTGATCTAAATTCAAAATGAACTCGTTATTACTTGTCTCTTTAAATGAAGAAATAATATTTCTTAAATAATCTCTCATACTTAAATCCTCATCTATAAAATCATCTTCTTCATTAGGATTTAAAGATAGTCTTTTTAATATTTGGTTACATCTTTCAACCTGACTGGAAAGTAATTTTATATCTTGAATAACATCCTTTTGATCTTTTAATTGTTTCATTAATTCCTGGGTGACAAGTTTTATTGTTGATAGAGGTGTTCCTAAAGAATGAGCAGCTGCTGCAGCTTGACCTCCCAAAGACAACATTTCATGTTCCTTAGCCATTACTTCTTCCATCTTATTAAGTGCTTCTTTTCTTATTCTAGACTCTGATCCAAAAATAATCGCAAAATAGTTAAAAAAGATTAAAGCAATTATTAATGATATTGGTATTGAATAATAGTAAAATGGATCTACATGAAAATGGTCGTTTAATGGTTTTGGCAAATCTAAAGAATAAAAAGTTAAAAAAATAATTGTTATTACTGTTACAAGTACTAAAACCAAATTAGTTCTTAAACCTAAATTTGTTGAAGCAAAAATACTTGGAATAATTAAAAAAATTACAAATGGATTTTTTACTCCACCAGTTAGATATATTAATAATCCTAATTGGAGTATATCTGTTAATAAAAAAAATAGTGCAGATCTATCTGATATTTGAGTTTTTTTATAAATAAATATTAAATATAAATTACCCAAAATCCCGAAGAAAATGATTATCATTGTATATAAATAATCAAAATCCAGATTAAGATAAAAAAATACAAGATTAACTGAAATTAATTGGCCAATAATTCCAATCCATCTAAGAGAAATGTAGGTAGATTTTTTTAATGAATAATATTTAGAAGTTTCAAAAAACTTCATTTTTTAAATATCAAGATTCTGAACATTAATAGCATTGGAAATTATAAAGTCTTTTCTTAATGCAACATCATTTCCCATTAATGTGTGGATTAAATTTTGATCTTTTTTTGTATCTTTTGAATACTTTACTTGTAATAAATTTCTTGTTTCTGGATCTAGTGTTGTACTCCAAAGTTCCTCTGGATTCATTTCCCCTAAACCTTTAAATCTTTGTATGTTCATTTTTGATTTTTCATTCTCTAATTCTTTAATAAACTCTTTTGATCCTTTTTTCTTTTTTTTTAAATCTCTATTATTATTCAAAATATAATCCTCTAATTCTTTCTCATCTTTAATATAAATGCCTTTGGATCCCTTGTTAATTTTAAACAAAGGTGGTTGAGCTAAATAAACATGGCCATATTCTATTAATTTATTAAAAGGTTTGTTATTAAAAAAAGTCAACAATAAAGCCCTAATATGAGACCCATCGACATCTGCATCTGTCATAATTATAATTTTTCCATATCTTAAATCTTTTAAATCTATTTCTTGTACCTTTGGATCTAATCCGAGAGCATTTATTAAAGTTACTATTTCATTAGATGATATCATTTTTGATAATGCTTTTGTTCTTTGATCAGAACCATTTTTATGATTAGTACCTTTTTTTTTTGTTTCTAGCTCTTCAACATAAGTATTTAGAATTTTTCCTCTCAAAGGCAGAACTGCCTGATTAGATCTATTTCTACCCTGTTTTGCAGATCCACCTGCAGAATCCCCCTCAACAATAAAAAGTTCAGTCCCCTCTTGTTTGCCAATTTGACAATCAGCTAATTTTCCAGGTAAACCACTTAATTCTAATGCACCTTTTCTTCTAACATTCTCTCTTGCTTTTCTTGC
>Ga0209425_10001750_pt1 | contig 25149 bp, 13 predicted proteins | sample COG_05_FD_184749 | JGI IMG/M metagenome (GOLD analysis project Ga0209425, IMG submission 184749) | Pelagic Microbial community sample from North Sea - COGITO 998_met_05 (SPAdes) (version 2) | ecosystem: Environmental > Aquatic > Marine > Neritic zone/Coastal water | place: Helgoland, sampling...
AGTGATTGTATACGCGATCTCCGGCCTGCGGAAGCTGACATAAGAGCACTACTCATCATCGGATATCACTTCTGCACGCAGCCGAACCATCGCGCTCAGTCTCCTTATCCTGAGCGACAGAGGTGACATGCATCGATTCGCAGCCATTGACGGGAGTGACGCCTCTGCGGTGGATATTGCAGATACCGCTTTGACGCAAGTAACCTTCCTTTGCAGCAGGAGCTCGGCGACGTGAAAGACAAAGCCCATGCGCTCGCCTTGCATCCCGAGCTCAACACCTTTGTCCATCGCTCGAGCTACGTGCGAGGTGATCGCATCCAGGCATGCGCCGAGACAGAGCGACGTCAGCGCTTTGTTCTCCACACGTACAGACCTTGTCACGGCGTGGGAAATCAACGCGCGATGACTCGGGTCGTCGGCACCGAGATACAATCGGAGAAGCGCATCGAGGGTCTGACGCACGATGCCTTCTGCGTCGACTGCGCCGGGGCCTCGCCGAAGCTTCTTCGCCTTGCGCTCGCCCTGGACCTTCTCGGTTTCTAAAGCCAGGACTGTGACACAAGAGTCTATGTGCGCCCGCGCCGTCTTTTGGGGAAGCGGCAGACCTCCAGTGATCTCCAGCAGAAGCTCCGAAGCCGCAAACACATCTGGTGTATCATCCGCGGCGCGCATCGTTTCGATGACCTTCATCGCAGATACATCCACGATGGCGCGCTTTTGCTCTTTAATGTTCGACTCGGCGACTGTGTTCGGCTTGGACGCGAGCGTGAGCTTCGCGAGACGATACGCTCGGACGCCCCTCAGGAACTGAAAGTTTCTCTCTCGTTCTCGCAGGTCGTCGCGGGCGTCAGTTGCCGCGACATCGCAGGTTGCTTGCAGCAGCAGCGCGGATCTCGCGTTGTTACCAACGATATCACTCGCGCTCGCAGCGAGAGACGCGGCTCGGTCGCATATAGCCGTGAGCCTTGAACGGAACGAAGCGACAGCCTTCAGGTGTTCCCGAAGCTTTCTGTCGCGCTTGAGCGTCTTGGCGGCCTTGTCAGCGCGTCTGCGTCCGATGATGGCGATCGCCAGGGGCAGTCCATCGCCGTAGGTGATGGCGCGTTTCTTCGTATCCGGTTCCGGTGGAATGGTGGTCATGGTGGGCGAACTGCGCGGAGGAGTTTGCCGTGGCTCGACCCAAAACGAGGTCAGTCTGTCTGGCTGGTGCGAAACTTGTCCAGGCAGCCAGGAGGTTTTGTAGGTTATCAGCGTCACAACCCGGGGCACACGGCATCACACGCGGGCGAGCGGCGATCCGGCCCAGGGTTCCAGGGCGGGCGGGCCTACGGTGATTGTCGCCGGGGCGGGCGCCGGTAGGGAGTCCGCGTAAGCGGCAGAGAAGGCCAGGTGCGTAGCTCGCAGTTGCCCCGTAACCCTGGCCCGCCGCCGTTAATCATCGACTTTCGGGAGCTCGCCCTCATGGACCCACGCGCCCGCATCCCTTCCAACCCGTGTGCTGCATATAATCCTAGGGAAGCCGTCGATCGCCACGGCGAAGCTTCCCCTTGAAATGCAGCTACATCATTTCCGCAACGTGGCTTCCTCGACGAGGCATTTGTCGAGGACCGCTCCGAATCTTCGTTTTCGGGGCACGGTGCTGCGTCGGGCAAAGTTCAGCCCGTCTGGTTTACCCGAACCACACGACACCCGCTCGAACGTTGCATTTTACCGTGACACGACGACCCACATCTGACCCGAACGGCACATCTCACCCGCAGACAACCTCCTAAGATGCGTCGAGGCGACGTTGGCGACGACGATGAGGACTACGACGAGGAGGTCTTCGAGGAGGAGGAGGAGGAGGTCGACGTAGAGGTTGAAGAGGATGAGAAGGTCGCCGAGGAGGAAGACAAGCGGCAGGGCATGCGCGCCCGAGCGTTACCCGTCGATGGTGACCCCGATTTCGACTCTGGGCCTCCCGTCGATGGATTCGAATACCTTCGCAGGGTGCGGCACGAGGCCAACACCGTCCCCGACGTGATGGTGTCTCCGACGATCGACCCTAGGGCGTTCGATCACAAACAGACGCGCGGCTACGTGCCGGAGCTCGCCGGATACAAACCGCCGAAGTGTCCGGATTGCGCCAGGCCCGATAAGAGATGGCAACGGGAGTTCCTCTCCGACTTTTCTGACCTTCGCGCGCGGGTTTCGAGGACGGCGGCGAGGCGAGAGATGTCCGGTCGGCCGGCGGGAGGTGGTCAGGGACTCGCGCTCGCGTCCCAGGCGGCACTGGAGCGAATGAATGACGGGGAGGAACCCGAAGGCGTCAGTTTCGATTTGCTGATTGGATGCGACGAGTTGTCCGCGGGTGCGGCGTTCCGGGCCCACGCGAGGGCACTCGCTTCGCGGCTCACTGAAGAGCGGGATGAGTTGGCTCTGGGTACCGAACGGTCGGCACCCGCGCGCATGCATGCTCGCGCCGCGTGGTTCTACGCTCTCGCTTCGCGCGTTGGCCTGCCACTTGACGCGGAAACTTCGGCATCGGTTCGGGCGTTGGCGAGGGCACTCGCGACGCGCCGGTCGAAGGTGACGAGTTCAAGCGACCCGTCCCTGCCGCACATCCAGGTGTGCCTCGCGGTCGCGGGCAAGTATTTCGGGCAGTTCGGCAGCGAGGAGGAGTAGTTGATAGACATAGGTAGCAGAAACATAGCTGTAGCTAGCAGGGCTGAGATGTAAGAGTAGCACACGCCGCGATAATCTCGTTCCAACAACGCGCGACGTCATCTTGTTTGGAAAAGTTCGCCTGATGACTTCACTTTCGCCCGCGCGCCCCACAGGGGTCGGAACTGCGGGCGTGTTGATGGTTGGGGCGATCCCGGGGTGGATATACAAGGTTGCCGTCCGCGCGTTCCAAGTCGTACTCGCGGCAGCGCTCTTCCCTGTCCTTCGAGGCTGCTACCTCCGCGTGCGTCACATCGCGATGGCAGCCTTGGCGTACGTCGGGATCCGGATGGAGCCGTCGCGGAGGAACACCGTGCCGGGTCTGTCGCCCAAGTCAACGCTGGTCCGAGGGCGGAACCAAGCCGCCGCGCGTCGTCCAACCCGCGCCGCAGCTACCGCTGACGGTCCTTCGCATCTCTTCGTGCTCATCCACGGACTCGGCGGTACCCCGGAGGACCTTCGTTGCCTCGAACGCAACCTCACCACGCGAGGTGGAACCGACGTGTTGGTGCACAAACCCGCGTGCAACACTCTGGTTAAGAGTTTCGATGGCGTACCCAACGGCGCGAGGCGAGTCGCGGACGAGATCCGCGCGGTGGTCGCCGAACATCGCGAGTCCCTGAGAAGGATCAGTCTCGTGGGAAACTCCCTCGGAGGCATCTACGCTCGGTACGCCGCTGCGTTGCTTTTCGACGAAGAGTCGAAATCCATCGCGGGTCTTGAGCCCACGACGTTCTTAACCACCGCGTCCCCGCACCTGGGTGTCGGGCCTTTCGGGTACCTGGGTGTGTTCCCGAGCCCGCTGCAAACCGTGGGTGCTGCTCTCATCGGCGAGTCCTGTTCGCAGTTGATGCTGAGGGACGGCAGGGGGAACCGGCGTCCGCTGCTGGCGAAGATGGCGGACCCGACGAATGGAAAAGGAGGAGAGCGCGGGTCTGGGGGTGGAAGTGGGGCTCGGGACGAGTCGGACGAGCTTCCGTTTGTCGATGCACTGGCTTCGTTTGAGCGGCGTTGTGCTTACGCGAATGCCGTGAACGACTTCCTGGTCGCTTTCGAGACGGCATCCATCGATCCCGACGCGACCAGGACGATGCGAGAGAAGCGTTCGCGCGAGGCGTCGAGCCCCGCGAGCGCGAATATCATCGACGCCGGGGGCTTCGGCGCTGCTGCTGGGTCGACGGGTGGTTTTCAGTTTCCGTTCACAGGAGCGCCGAGGATCGCCGATGAACGAGACCACATTCCGACCGATCCAGGGTTGTACGAACGCTCGTTCTCGGGCGCGGCGGACGGGCTGGCTCTGCAGCGAAAGATGACTGCGGGGCTTCAAACGCTGTCGTGGCATCACGTCGATGTCGAATTCCCCGGGTACTTGCCCCTCGCGCACAATAAAATCTGTGCACTGCAGAGGGATCCAGTCATGGAGTTTTTGTTCAAGGATGGAGAGTTCATCGTGGAACACCAGGCGGAGTACCTACTAGCGTGGGTGGAGGAGCGATAAGTGTTAGTTTCGATTTAGTTGGCGCGCGTTACAAGCTACTTTCAACCCTCATCACCGTTTCGACGCACTGCTTTCCATCAGCGGCGCCTTCACCATCTCCACCGTGTCGTTCGTATCATCCATCCCCGAGTTCTTAAGCGCAGCCGCTCTCGCCTTGTCATCGAGCGTCAACTTGGTGTACATGAGGATGGCGCAAATCGCCGTCAACGTCCCCGCGGCGACTCGAGTTGTCGGCACCCCGTCGAAGAACGCGATACCCACCAGGATCACCGTGATGGTCTTGGCCAGTCCCAGCATGGCGTACGCGAGCGCCGATGCCTTCCCGTTGACGAAGCACGAAGACACGTTAACGGCCATACCCAAAGCACACGATGACAGGAAGAGGGTCGTGCCCACGGCGTCCATGCCGGTTAAAAAATTACCAGACCCAGCCCCGTAAATGTCCCCAGCCCCTGCGCTCGGCGCGTTGACCCCGAAGTCGTTGTACATCGCCACGACCGCCATACCCGCGGTGGCCATCGGCATAGTCTTGTACAGCAGCTGCAGGGTCTCCCAACCCAGGCTCTGCTGCAGGTACGAGTAGAGCACGGCCTCGACGGAGGTGCACGCCGTGCCCGTCGCCGCCATCAAGGCACCGAGCCACGAGAACTGCACGTCCGACGCACACGCGGTACACACGCCCAGGGTCATGAGTACCAAGAGGCCCACCTTCTTGGCGTTGAGCCTCCTGCCGAGGTAGAAAAACTCGATGCTCGCCACCAGAGGCACCTGCATCTGCTTCGTGAGCTGGAAAAACCCCATGCTGTTGAGCTTCAGCGAAGCCTGCCCGAGAGATATCGCGAGGGTCTGCAGCGCGGCGACGGCGAATATCATTCGGTCAACCTTCGCGTCCCTCGGTTTGAAAACCCCGGCGTACATCGCGGCGCGCGTGAATAGGGCGCTCACCGCGAGATGCGATGCGGCGAGGGTAAGAACCGGAAACTTTGTCCGCAGGAAGAGCAGCTTGTTCACGAAGATGATGCCCATGGTCACGGAGTAGTTGAAGCCGATCGCCCCCGCGGCGATCGTTACATCCTTAGACATCAGCACGTTCGGACCCGCCATCGTGCGGTGAGTTCCCCCCGTGCGCGATGCGCGGGCGAGAGTGATTACATTTTTGAAGGGACTTGAGGTCATCTCGGTTTGCTGCAAACTGACTCAAAATCTCGATCCACAAGTCTACTACGCTTGAATCGTCGTGACTACGTCGCACCTACATAGACTAATAACTGGAGCTACATCTATGGAAACTAAGAAACCGAGCGATGCCGTCCATCACTCCACCTTCTGGAAGAACCTGTCCACCACCACGTCCTCCTCTCCCGGACGCCGCAGCACGTTCCTTTCCCTCAGACGCACGATGCCGTCGTGCTGGTTTACCAACGCCCTCTCTTGCCTGGTCTCCCATCCCGGCCCCCTCTGGAACAGCCTGCACGTCACCACCGCCGTCGTGGACGCAACCTCCGCCTCCAGGTGATCGTTCTCCACGCTGCCGCTCAGCATGTACCTCTTGCGTCCAGTTTTCGTACTCTTCTCAACCTCGACTCCATCGAGGGTTACCTCAGTGACGTTGCGCTTGCTCAGCGCCGTCGTGTCCTCGACGACGATTGAATCGGACCCGCCGAACGCAGATTCCGGACACGATATCTTCAGCTCGGTGCTTCGCTCCAGGAGACCGATCGCCGGACACGCCCACTTTGGCACGCCGAGGCCCACCACGAAAGGGCAGAGGGCCTCGGACCTCTTGTTATCGATCTTCCACTTCCCCTCAAGCTCCTTGGGGCATCGCTTGCCGTCCAGGCGATTGGCGAACGCCCGGAGGGGATCCGGGATGGAAGGGAGCGCCGACCATATGCCAGTTGACGCGCCCTCCTCCTGGACGGCCATCCAGTTGGCGCGCTGCTCGTTGTGTACGACCACTGGTCCTCGTCATCAAAAGCTTTATGCAGTACTTGTAACCTAGACTTGGGCCCATTTTCGTCAGCTCGAACATGGGAGGCCCTCCGTCTCCCAGCGCGTTCAAAAGGCATGGCCTCCGCGCGAACTTTTCCACCCGCAGACGGCGCGGACGAGCGCGGGCACGTGAGCAGCGAAGCGATGTCCGGATTTTTCAAGCAGGCGTGGCAATCGGCGATGGGCGGCCAGGATGGGGCGAACGGGGCGGTCGGCGCGACGCCCCCAGAGTCCGCCGCCATTGACCCTGCTGCGAGGCCTGATGCCGACGGAGGCGCTGCCAACGCGCAGCCAAAGGCCGAACTGGCGCCCGCCGCCGCCGCGGTTTCCGAGCCCCTGAGGGCCGATCAGGGCCCCACGAGCGAAACGGCGATCAAATCCGATGAAAAGCCGGACGTTCCCGGCGAGATCGAGGAAGATCGCGCCCCGGATACGGTCAACGGCGGATCCGACTCGCCCGACACCGTGGCCCCAGCCCCTGGAACTCCCAGCGAGAACGAGACTGGCGGACGCAAGATGCTGACCCCTCAGGACGCCGTCAACGTGGCGCTCGTGGGGCGATGCATCGACGTCCTCTGGCCGGAGGACGGCACCTGGTGGAAGGCGAGGGTGATCAAGCTGAACCCCGTCACCGGCATGGCCACCCTCTACTACGAGCCCAAGGACAAGGAGGACGGCGGCGAAGAAGACGCTCCACCGGCGGAGGAGGGTGAGAAAAAGTCGGATCCCGCCGACCCAGATCCAAACGACGCACGCCCGCCCGCCGAGCCCAAGGACGCTGAGATGGCCGACGCGACCAAGGAACCGGATTTGGCGGAGGATAAGAAGGACGGCGAGGGTGCCGGGGAGGAGGAGGACGAGGAGGACGAGGAGGGAGAGGGTGAGATCGAGGAGCTGGATCTCCGCGAAGCTGCCGGGAATCAGGAGGTGTGCTGGTCCGCGTCCGAGGTTGAACGGATGAAGCTGGAGTACGAGGCCATCCTTAACGGCGGACCGATCGCGCCCGCGGATAAGGTGGCCGTGCCCTGCCCCCACTGCGACAAGCGCGCGTTCAAGTACCTCCGATCCATGGAGAAGCACGTCTGGAACGAGCACGGCGTGAAGCTGACGCGGGAGGAGATGGATGCGTTTGAAAAGGCGCTCAGGGCTGGAGCCACCAACCGGGGTCCCATGCCCAGCCGCAGACGTGCGCCCGCGCTCCCCGAGATCATCACCATCAACTACGACGAGATGTACGACATCCTCACCAAGGAGGATGGGGAGACCCAGGACGACGAGGCGGTGATGGCCAGGGCGAAGGAGCGCGTGCGCGTGGTCAAGGAGGCGAGCGAGAAGACGCGATTGGCGGGAGGACCGGAGGGTCAGCGCGCCACCCTTTGGGCGGCTGGAGACCACGACCTGTGCCACATCTGCGGCGAGGCGGACCCGGATTTCTGGAACATCGAGAACGACTGCATCGTCATGTGCGACGGATGCGACGTTCAGGTGCACCTTTCCTGCTACGGCCTCTCTGAGGTGCCCGAGGGCGAGTGGTTCTGCCAGGGCTGCATCGACGGCATCAAGGTTGGAAAGGACAGGCCGGCAGATGCGGGCATGTGCTCGCTGTGCCCCGTCCCCGGCGGCGTCCTGAGCAGGGTGCAGCCCCCCAGCAGGTGGAACACCGCTTGGGGCGCCGACGGCACCCACGCGCATCTCTGCTGCGCCAACTCGCTCGGCGAGGCGATTGTCACCCCGAGCACCACATGCGCGCCCGTGATTGACATGCACAGGGTGAAGAACTCGCGCATGATCCTCAACTGCGGTCTGTGCAACCTCGCCGGCGGGTGCGTGCAGTGCAGCATGAAGAACTGCTTCCAGGGCTTCCACCCGCTCTGCGCCCGATCCGCGGGCCTGGTGCGCCTCTACCCGGACAAGGAGGACATGCATTCGCCCCCGATCTTCTTCTGCGCGGAGCACTCCGCCCCCGCGTTTGCCCAGCGGCGTTACAAGGCGGCTGGCATGCAGGCACCCGTCGGCATGGGAGCCAGCAACGGCAACCTCGCCGGCATGGCCCAGGCGCCGTCGCAAATCAGCCTCGCCGACATCGGCGGCGCCCGCACGTACGACGCCATGGACAACGAGGAGCGCATGGCCATGAACTCCGCCATGAAGTCCGAGGGCGCCAAGATTGAACTGCGCAAAGCTAAGTTCGTCGCGAGGCTTTGGCACCGATTCGTGCCCTTCCTGCCCCAGCCCATCGACCCGAACAGGCGCGTCGACATGCACAAGCGGTCGGGTGCGTTTTGCCGGCGCGTCATGACCCGCGCGAAAGTTCCCGAGAAGGAACAGGAGCGAATCGCCAAGATGACTGACGACGAGTGCGAGAAGGAGGTCACGATCGAGATGGACGCCGCACGGAAAAAGGCTCTCGGCGACGCCAAGAAGGGTTCGCACCTCAACGAGGGCCTACGGATGTACCAGCGGGAGGGTGTCGCGTGGCTCGCCGCGCAGCACTCTCAGGGCGCGGGCGGCGGTATCCTCGGAGACGACATGGGTCTGGGTAAGACTCTTCAGGTGTTATCGTTCCTTCAGTACCTGCGTGACGCCAAGGGCGAGTCCGGCCCCCACCTCGTGGTGTGCCCTCTCTCCGTCCTGCCCACCTGGGTGACTGAGTCCAAGCGTTGGTGCCCGTCCCTACGGGCGGTTGCGTTTCACGGCCCCGAGGCTGAGCGCAACAGGCTTAAGCAGGAGGTGCTCGTGCAGGGTACCTTCGACGTGCTCGTCACCACCTACGAGATGCTCACCGCCGAGCAGAGCATGCTCGCCAACAGGTTCCACTTCAGGTACATGGTGCTCGACGAGGCTCAGAGGGTCAAGAACGACAGCTCCCTCGTCTCGCAGGCGGTTCGCCGTATCCGCACCACCGCGAGCCTCCTGCTCACCGGTACGCCCCTCCAGAACAACCTCCACGAGCTCCGTGCGCTCGTCTCGGTGCTCTTCCAGGAAGTGCTCGAGGCTGCCGGCGCCGAGAAGATGGAGGTTGACGCGGATGCCGCCTTTGGAGACGACAGCGCGGTGGCCGCCGCGCGAGCTCTTCTGCAGCCCCTCATGCTCCGCCGCACCAAGGCTGCGGTGCTCGCCAAGGACCTGCCCCCGAAGACCGAAACGGTCGTCAGGGTGCCCCTCTCCGATGCGCAGAGGCAGTGGTACAAGACCCTGCTCGAGGGCGAGAAGGGTTTGTTTGGCAAGCTCGCGTCGACCAACGCCACCTCCGAGAAGGGTGCGCTCGGCAAGGGCATGTGCATCGCCGAGGCGGCGGATGAGCAAGCCAAGGTTGGTGGCCAAGAGTTCACCAAGCTGAGCAACCTCCTCATGCAGCTCAGGAAGGTGTGCTGCCACCCCTTCACCTTCGGAGACGACGCCGCCAAGGCGATCATCGCCGCGAGCGGCGGCGACCGAGTCGAGGCGCTCATCGAGGCGTCCGGCAAGCTCAAGGCGCTCGACGAGATGCTCCCCCGCCTGCGCGCGGGTGGTCACAAGGTTCTCATCTTCTCCCAGTTCACCATGATGCTCGACATGCTCGAGGAGTTCTGCGAGGCTCGCGGCCACGCGCACCTCCGTCTGGACGGCAGCACCTCCCTTTCGAGGCGCAGGTACGAGACTGCCCTCTTCAACAAGCCGGACGGCAGGCATTTCGTCTACCTCTGCTCCACCCGCGCGGGTGGTCTCGGTATCAACCTCCAGTCCGCGGACACCGTCATCCTCGCGGATCCCGACTGGAACCCGACCTACGATCAGCAGGCGCAGGACCGCGCGCACCGCCTCGGGCAGAAGCGACCGGTGACTGTGATTCGCATGTGCCACGCCAACTCTGTCGAGGAGGGTATTTTGGCGGTGGCTGCGCGCAAGGCTGGACTCGCCGCGGCGGTGCTCGCTGGCCTCGAGGCTGGCGCGGACATCGAGGCGCTCGATGCCGCCGCCGCCGCCGCGGGCCAGGATCCCGCCACCGCCGCGAAGCTTTCCTTCGCGGAGCTCCGCGAGATCATCATCTCCGGCGCCAACGCGGCTGAGCTCCCCGGTCCCCCCGAGAGGAAGGCTACCCGCTCCTCCAAGACACCCTCCAAGACCCCAGCCAAGTCGACGGAAGACGCGCAGGCTGAGGGTGCCGCGGCGCTCGCCAGGGCGGCGCAGAGCACCGGCAAGAAGGGACACTACCAGTGGGAGGGCATGGACTACACGACGAGCGCGGCCAAGGGGAACAAGAAGGACATCGCCGACCTCTGGGTGGAGGAGCTCGGGGGCGGGAGGCGCCAGCGCGTGTCCACCGTGGAGATGGTCGACGCCGGTTTCGGCCTCGGCATGCAGGCCGTGTCCAGGGCGTCGCTCCAGGAGGCGCGCGAGGCTGAGGACCGCGAGCGTCGCGCGGCTTCGGCCCGCGAGCACGCTCGACTCCGCGCGGCTGATCGCGCGTCGCGACACGAGACTATTTGCTGCGAGTGCAAGGGCGACGAGGAGAACGGGTGCAACAAGCCCGCTCCCGCCTTCCTCGCCCCGGACGTCGCCGCCGAGCGCCTTCGATGCCGCAACTGCCCGAGGACCATGTCTCTCGGCTGCGCCAGGCTCGTCACCCGCCCCAGGATGGGCTGGCAGTGCCCTCAGCACCACTGCAAGAGCTGCAACCGCACCGCCAGCGAGGCGGGCGGTTTGCTGTTCCGATGCGTGGACTGCCCCATCGCGTTCTGCGCCGAGTGCAACGGGGAGACCCCTTTCGACGCCGTCGAGGGTAACCCCGAGTGGGAGGCTCTCGGGTTCTACCTGCCCAAGTCGTTCGAGTACGTGCGCTGCAACGACTGCGTCGTCGAGAAGGAGGTTAGGGACAAGGAGGAGAAGAAGAGGCGCGAAGCCGAGGAGCGCGAGCTGAAGAGGAACCCCAAGCTCGCCAAGCAGAAGAGGGAGGCTGAGGCCAAGGCCAAGGCTGAGGCTGAGCGAAAGGCGAAGGAAGCTGAAGAGCAGGCACGCGCCGAGGCTGAGGCCAAGGCCAAGGCTGAGGAGGAGGCGAAGAAGCCCAAGCCCCCGCCAAAGCCCAAGGTTCCCGGGCAAGCCGTCCGATGCGAGATCTGCGCCCGCGCCAAGAAGGGCGGATGCGGTACCGACAGGGCGCACTCGAAGTGCCTCAAGCTCAAGCAGAACGGAGGCGATATCGATATCGGGGACGCCAAGGGCGGGGAGGCAAAGACTCCCGCCGCTAAGGCCCCTCCCGCCAAGTCTTCTCCCTCGTCAAACACCAAGGGGGACAAGAAGCGCAAGCGTTGAGCTCATCAGTTGCGACGACGCGATACGAAACTGGAATAACCACACACACGAATTCTTTCAAATGAATCTTAATATTTCAAACACGTGCTTTCACGTCGTCGTAAGTGTTAGCATATTTATTAATATTCGTGCGGCGCACTGGCCCGATGCGGCGCGTCCGCGTGGGAACCCGGCGGGCGATTGAAACCGCCTCGCCCCCGAAAGGAAAAATATATACACCCTATATGGGCAAGTCGTGCAAGTCAACCGCTCGTGAAGTCCGAGCGCGTTGACCACCGCCTTACTTTCCCGAAACTTCCCCATCATGACACCGTCGGGGGCATCTTCCGTCGCAGCCTGCCCAGCTGCCACCACCGGAACGTACAACCCACGGCGAGCGCCGAGTAATACCAAACAACCGCCCACCAGATTCTCATCAGCGTGATTCCCGCGGCGCTCTGATTGAAATACCACAGCGACACCAGCGCCGCCGCGCCCCCGATGTAGAAGATGAAGTTCACCGCGTTCGCGTCTCCTCGTCCAATCAAGCCACCCTCGAGGGTCTTGTACCAGTACGTCGCCACAGACGCGATGAGCAGAAAGTATGGATCCAGCGCGGTGCTGACCACCACGGGATCCGGGGTGTACGCAAAGAGGAGTTCCTTCCTGAACACCCAGAAGAGGGCGGAGATGGCTGAGAAAACCACCCCGCCGAGGATGGTGAGCGCCTTGCCCGCCGCCGACGCCGCTTCGTCGCCGACGGAGACGAAGAGCCTGGCGCAGAGCGCGTTGCAGACGGTGGTGAGCGCGCCCGCGGAGATGGACATGATGCTGAGCAGCTGGAAGAGTAAGACGTGCGCCGCGCCCTCAAACACTCCGAGCCTCATGGCGAGGGAGCCCGTGAGGGCCCACACGACGACGACGTTCGCGACCCTGCCCATGTAGGACCCGGTCTCCTGCGTGTACTCCATCGCCACCTTCTTGTTGAAGTCGTAACGCGCCGGCTCGACAAACTTAACCGGCTCCTCGGGCTCCTCCGTTAGGTCGACTTCGTCGCACGTCTCTCCCTCCACGCACGCCGTCACGGACTCGGTCTCGGAGCCGAAGAACATGGCCCTCTTCTTCCCAAAGAACGCCTGGTACGTCATGAGAATCGCACTCGAGTACTGCGCGGTGACGGTGGCCAGCGCCGCGCCGCTCATGCCCAGGCCGAATGTGAACATGAGCAGAGGGTCCAAGACTAGGTTCACGATGCCCGAGAGCATGACCGCGATGAACGGGGTCTTCGCGTCCCTCGCCGCCTGGAACCCACCGCCGAGCGCGACGACCATGCCCACCGCCGGCACACCCATCGCGCGAAGCTGCATGTACTGCGCCGCGGGCACCACCACGCTCTCCGGGGAGCCGATGGCGTTGACGATGAGGTTTGGAAAGAGAGCGATCAACAAACCGCACGCCAGGCCAAAGGCGACGGTGGTCACCGTGACGGCGATGAGCGTGCCGCCCGCCGTGGTCTTCTCCCCCGGCTTGAGGGTACCCGACTTTCTGTGTGCCTCGTCCAGCTCGAGGGCGACGGCGATCTTGCGCGTCGCGGCCGTGCCGAAGCCGTACGCGACGATGACCGCGATGACGCAGCCGTAGAGGGTGGTGTTGGGCCCGAGCGCGGAGAGCTCGGTCGTGCCCAAGGCGGCGACCCAGAAGGTGTCGATGGAGCCGAGCACGGGTTCGGCGACCATGGTCGCGGCGCAGACGCCCAGCTGGACGAGCGTCGAGGCGCTCATGGCGGTGTCCCACCCCAGCTTGGACGGCGACATGGCGACCTCGGGCGTGGTCGGGCCGGGCACTGCGGCGTCGGCGCGGCGCAGGACGCGGCGCGACGGCCTCGTCGCGAGCCGCCTCCATCGCACATCCCCGTGCCCGACGGCCACATCGCGGTCATCAAGCCTCTGAAAGGAGGCCGATCCGTGCGTGTTCACCGCGGACGAGCGAGAACGCGTCGAGGAACGCTCTTCGCCACCCCCCAGATTAGTGGCCACGGAGGATTTTTTGAACCTCCGGCGATGCGAGGGCGAGGCCGACGCGCCGGTGCTGATTCGCCCCTGATTCACCAACAGGGCCGACATTCTGACATACAAGCCTCGAGATGGTGCTTCGAGGTCCACGGGCGCGGGATGAGCGGCAGAACGCGTATTAAAGTTCCTTGTTCGCTGCTCAAATCGCGCTCGACTGGCGCCTTCTTTTGTGAGCAGCCGGTCAGGTCAGGGTCGACGAGGTGGCGACCCTTCGGCTGCTGATCTGTTTTGTCACAAATATCTGCATTTGGGCGATTTTCGTCCATATGTGTGTAGGTGAGAAAGAAACGTGGATAATTACGGTCAACGACGTGACTGGCTCACGTATGTTTTGTAGTTCCCTTAATCGCAAACTATTTCTTCTTCGCGTTTTCCTATTTCTTCTTACCACCCTTCTTGTCCTTCTCAGCCGCGGCTGCGGCGGCAGCCTCCCTCGCGAGCCTCTCCTCCTCGTCCTTCTTATCTCGTTCCTCCCACGCCACCTTCATGTCGTCCAGCTCCGTGGTCACCTCGGCGAGCTCCTTCCTGAGGCGGCCGATCTCGGCGACCCGCAGCTCCTCCTCCTCGTCGAACCTCTTCTTGCGCTTGGTCACGTCGAGCTCCTTGGCAGCCTCCCACGCCTCGCGCGTCTCCCGCGCCGCCCTCGCCGACGACGTCTTCACCTCGTGTCGCGTCGCCGCGAGCCTCCTGCGAAGCACGGCACGCGCCGCGCTCTTGCGCTCGTTCTCAACCCCCGGGCCTTCCTCCTCCGTCGCCTCGCACGCCTTCAGCGTCGCCTTGCACTCCTCGCCGGGCGCCGTGAACGAGGGGAGGGCCTGGAACTCGTTCCTGGCGTCCGCATCCGCACCCCGCGCGAGCAGCTCGGCGCAGATGGCTTCGTGGTTCCCCGTCGCCGCCATGTGCAACGGCGAGTTTTGGAGGTCCCCCTTCGCGTCGACGTCGGCACCCGCGTCCATGAGGAGCGACGCCACGTCCCCGTCGCCGTGGTAGCACGCCCAGTGCAGCGCCGTGTCACCGTTCGTCTTCTTAGCGTTGGGGTTCGCACCGCGGTCCAGCAGGAGGGTCACCGCGTCGGCGCCGGCCCTCTCGGCGGCGCCGGCAATCAGAGGCGTCGCGCCCGTCTCGGGATGGGGTAGATCGACGTCGAGTCCCTGCGCGAGGATGGCGCGGTCGATCGCGGCGAGGTCCCCTCGCGCGGCTGCATCGAAGATGTCGACGGGGGTGACGTCCTCGGGCTCCGCCGCGGGCTCGGGCGCGTCGCCTTCGGCCGCCTCGACGGGCTCGACCCCTTCGGCATCTTCGGTCGCCTCCTCTCCTTCGGCGTCTTCGGGCGCGGGTTCCGCCTCGGGCTCGGGCTCGGGCTCGGGCTCGGGCTCCGCGTCCACGGGTTTCTCCTGCGTCTCTCCAGCAGGGTTGGGATCCACTGTAGGTTGGGAACGGGGGATGGGGTCAGCGCGGTTCTCGTTCGGGTCGTCGACGGGGGTTCCGATGATGATGCCTAATTCGGGTCTCGCGGGCGGGTTGGGCGGGGATGGAGGCTAGCGAGGAAAGGGTGGTGGCCAAAAGGGTTCGCGCACGCACCGGCGTCGGCGGTCGTCATGGCTCCGAGTCGATATCTGGTCTCCGGGCTCGACTGAGCGCGGGTCGGTGTGGTCTCTCCTCGGGGCTCGAGTTCAAAAGTTACAATATTTCTCGTCGCTGACAAAGTCGACGGCGTCACATCGCCACCGGCACCCGGCTCGCGAGATGGTCGCGATTCGGATGTTTCGTTTGGTGCTCGCGGCGCTGTTCACGATCGCAATGGTACTCGCGTCCACCGCTGAGGCCAAGAAGGAGGTCCCCCAGGTGCTGTGCGAGGCGTGCAGGGCGACGCTGACGGAGCTGCGCGCGTCGGTGGAGAAGACCGCCAAGAAGCTGGGCAGGAGCAACGCGGTGACGGAGGCGATGGAGGCGTTGTGCGAGGACATGTACAACTTTCGCTCGTACGCGTACCCTCCGCCCCAGATGCAGAAGGGGTGCCGGACCATCATGGACAGGCACGAGGAGGAGATCGAGAGCGCGTTGTGGAGGGGAGACGAGAACGTTGTGGACGACATCTGCTCAAAGCCAAAGGGCGCGTGCCACGGGGTGGACATGTCCGAAGAGGCGATGAACGCCAAGCCCATGGAGGTGGTGAAGGACTGGGAGGACGACGAGTTGTGACGATAGCGGGTTCTTTATCGCCGGTTTGTAGTATTCACACCAGCTCTACTTACAGCACACTACTAAGGTTTCTCACATCCTCCGTGGTAACCCTGCTCTTGCCTGATGACACTCTTCGTCTTCTTCTCCCAACACAATTAAAGCAACTCCCAAGTTATGAATTTAACCGAAGATGTTGTTGTGGCCGGGGTCGGCGAGGTGGGTGAAGAGGTTGTCCACGGGGCCGGTGCCGGTGGAGATGGCCTGCGCGAAGCAACCCACCATGGCAACCATGGCGAGGCGGCCGTTGGCGATCTCCTTGCGCTTGAGCTGCTCAGCCTTCTTGGGGTCCTTGGCGTAGCCCATGGGGTCGAAGAGACCCTTGGGGTAGCCGACGTCGACGTTGGTGTCGCCCTTGTTGGCACCGGTGAGGGGATCCTCGTTCATGGTGCCGGGGGCCTTCATGTCCTGCCAGCGGCGGACCTCGGCCCAGTTCATCATGGCCATCTGCGTGAAGAACAGGGGACCGGCGCCGAGCCAGTAGCCGTCCCAGCTGCCGGCATCGATCCAGTTGGGGAGGTCGGCCATGCCGATCTTGGTGAGGAGCTCGGGGCCGACCATGCCGGCGAGGCCGAGCATCGCCCAGCGGGAGTGCATGAGCTCAGCCTGGACGAACCACTTGAGGTTCTCGGGATCCGCGCCGAGGTTGAGGGGATCGAAACCGTAGTCGCAGGGGAGGGTGCCGTCGAGGTGGGCGGGCGCGGGGGAGCCGGGAAGCCAGGTGGGGCGGGCCGCCTCGGCGACCGCGCCGACGCGCACGGAGGCGCGGGCCTTGGAGGCAACGCCGCGGGGGCGGACGGTGCGGGACTTCTGGGTGAGCCTGTGGTTTCAGCAGAGAGGAGGATGCGGGAGGGGGAAGGTCAGCGGGACGTTCGGCGGCTGGGGGCATCGTGACGGGCGGCGGACGACGTGCGCTCGGGCAGATCGAGCGTGACACGCGCGGGGACGCATCGCGGGTCGACTTCGCGTCGATTTTTCCCGCTCGCGCGAGGGATCAGCGCAGGGCCTGGCCTCCTGCGAAACCATCCCCAACCACGCGTGTTACCCAAGAACCGATTGCAAAACCATCGAGGAAAGCGCGCGAAAGGCGCGGCGGGAGACGATCGCGCGGAGCACGTACCCGGCGGCGAGCTGCTGAGCAACGATGGACGCCATCTTGACCTTGATAGAGGTTGTAAGGTGGTGTGGAAGTGTGCGGGAATGGCGTCGCGGGCCGGCGGCAGCGGGCTTTTCAAGCCGGAGAAACAGCTGTATCCACGGTTTCGCCGGATTCGATTTCGGGCATCGTCCAATCAGGAAGCCGGACGCCGTCTTGGCAAATTTGGTCTGTTTGCCCGTACATTTAAGAGGCATTCGCGCGTGCCTCGTTTATTGTGCCGATTGATTAACTCAAGGAAATAACTCAAGGATCGAGAAAAAGGCACAGTCACGTTTTTCGAGACTGTCACGTTTTTTGTCACGCGCTTTTTGGTGGGAACAAAGGCAGAACGCAGCGCGCATGTCCGTCATCGCGCGCCTCGGGCTCGTCCCGTCCGCGCGACGGACCGTGAATCTCACGTCGAGATTCAATAGCGGTCCGTCGCTCGCGACACCCGCGTTCCGAGCGAACCGCTCGCGTAAACTCGTGAGGGCGTTCGCCTCCAATAACGAGAACTGCTGTGACACCCCGAGCATGCAGAACGTCCCCGGTACGTGTTCACGCCCCCGAGACGACCCCGACGGTTCTTGTCATCAATCAACTCAATCCCAAAGACACTGAATCGACCGTGTTCCCTGACCTCCCCATCTCAAATGACCAGTCGTGATCGCCGACGAGGCGGTTCTGCGTGCGTTGGAAAACCCAACCTTCATCGATGTCCGTGGCCCCGGAGAGGTGGAGGCCAAGCCCGGCCCCGCGGGTGCGACGAACGTTACTTGGGACACGTCCACGTGCACGTTCTTCGACCCGTCCCTCCTTCCCGCCGATAAGACCAACCCCGTGGTGGTCTTCTGAGGCGTGGGAGGGAGAGCTTCCAAGGCGAAGGTCTTCCTCGAGGAATCAGGCTACGGCGCGGTGTACAACGGCGGCGGCTTCGACCGAGTCAAAGAGATTTTCGGACTGTAACACTTAAGTGTTAAACGAACCCGGCCCGTCTCGCGCCGCGACGCTCGACGATGTGATGGACGCCCACGAAATCCTTCGGAAGTGGACGCGCCCTGATGGGAACGTCGAGTGAGGCGACGCGCAACTTGTAACAATCAAATCAATACGAGTTGACAACTTTCACCACTTATTACAAAGCGTGCTCTCACAGCGCGCCGTCGTCTCGTAGAGTAATCGAATCCCCGAGTTTCCCCTTTAGCCCCAACCGCGATGCAGTCGGCGTTAGTCTCAGTCGCCGTCGTCGTGGAGCTGCTTGGTGATGATGGAGGCCCACTCGCCTTGGGAATACGCCAGTTTCACCTCCGACTCCGAGAGGGACCTCAGCCTGCTGCCCGCCTTGTCCATACTCGGCTTGCCCGCCATGCACACTCCGAAAGGGTTCGCCATGTGCGCGTCCTCCATGGCCGAGCTGGGCGGCACCCCCACCGGGATCATGCCGTGCTGAAGGAAGAACCCGTGAAACGACTGCAGGATGGCCTCGTGGCCGCCGTACCCTCGGCCCACGCCCCCGACGGACGTGAACGCGGAGCCAACCTTGCCTTTGAGCAAACACCCGTTCGTCTGGAACTCCGTGAGGGAGTCGAAGAAGTAGCTCACCTCCGCGGACATGCGACCCTGCCTGCCCGGCCCGCCGATGATCACGCAGTCGCTCTGCATGATCACCTCCGGCGTGGCGATGGGCGCGTCCAGGACACCCTCGTCGAACGTACCGGGCGCATCACCCAGCACGGGGTCCCTGATGCGGTACACGGTCACCTCCGCGCCTTCGACCTGCGTGTGTGTGGGGAAGGGTGGGAGTTGGGAGTCAGTCTGGGTGTTGATTTTCCGGTCGAACATGAGAGGTAGGTGGTACCCTTCGCAACCTCGATCGGGGGCTAAACCGGGCGGGTCGCGGACGCACCTGACGCACACCCTCTGCGATCACGTTCGCTAGGGTCACAAGACGCCCGCGGCGACTGTAGTAGATGACGGCGACCTGCGTGTGGGCGGGAAAGGAAGGGTCGTGAGCCGGGTTCTTCGCTGAGTGTGGTTACAGTGTGAAAAGTCGATCGCGTATCCTTCGCGTCGCGGATCTGGCCAAAGACACGCTCGGGAAGGGCGAAGTGGACGAACCTTGAAGCCCATCTCGGTTATACGGTGCTCCTGAGAGCGAAACACTCCGACACCGCCCGAGCGTCACGCGGCGCTGGTCCCGAGTGCGGGTCGACGGGCCGGCCAATTCCTGGATGTCAAGAGGTCACAGACGACGAAACCGAAGGAACTTTCGTCCCGGCTTGATAACAAAAAGTGTTAACACCACGCCCCGCGTAGGTCACACCGCTCGGCGACCATCGGAAGACACCGGGAAGTCGGCGGCGGGCGATATCGTGAGGGCGACGATATCGTGAGGAGGACGCACCCGGCGACGCGATGGCGATTCACAACCATTCAATAGACGCCGCCGACGGAGACGAAGACGACTTTGGGAATTCCGACGACACGATTCGAGGGCTCGGGCGAGAGCACCGCTCGTGCTTCGTGGTGGACCAGGTGGTGAGCTCCGCGTCGGTGACGCACGCGGTTTGGGGTAGGTTCCGTGCACCGGATGTCGACGATGTGGTGCTGGGCAAGTCGGACCAGCTCCAGCTCCTGGTTCGCGCACCCAACCCGGGCGACGGAACCGAGCGCATGCGACTGGCGCACCAACAGCCCCTGCACGGCACCCTCGTGGACCTAAAGGTCATCCCGTGTGCCGCCGCGAATGAAGGGGGAACCGCGGGCGCGGACCTGCTCGGGATTCTCTCCGACTCCGGCAAGCTGTCCATCGTCAAGTTCGACGAAGCGACCAAACGGTTCGCGCCCGTCAGGCAGCTCCACCTGGCACCGCCCGGGCTCCCATCCCTGGACCGGCGCACCCTGGACGAGGCGCTCAGAACCTCGGCACACTCGGAACCGTTCTTCGTCTCCTTGGCCGTGGACCCGAGAGCCCGGTGCGTGGCGGTGAGGTGCGACACGCACGTCAGCGTGTTCTTCACCTCCTACGCCGGGGACATGAACAGGTCGGGCTCGACGTCGTCCCTCGCGACGGGCGGGTGGACGAACCACTCGGCGCCGGGAACGATCGAGTTCGACTCGGCGGGTACGCCCCTCCGACCGAACAAACGCATCGTGCTCGACGCCGCGTTCGCTCCGACCGGCGGCGACCAGCGCCCGTGCCTGGTGCTGCTCCTGATGGAGACGGCATCTGACGATCCGGACCATCCCCGTGTGGACCGCGAGTCGAGGACGCCGCACGTGGACGTGTTTCACAACCTTTCCAGGCAACGCCTTGTCGACGCGCCGACTCAGCCGGAATGGACGAAGATGTGCGACGGTATCGCGGTCGAGGTGTCCCCACGGGGTATGTACGACGCGTCCACCGCGCCCACGTATAGGATAAGGCTGTTGGACGCGATTGTTCCCCGGGGTGTTCGAACCACTTTGGTCGAGCCGCCCCGGGGGTACAGGGGCGCGCCTTTCGTCGGCGTCTTCGGGTCTGGCGCCGTGATATCCATCGGAATATCGGACCCGAGCGCACACGACGGGTCGATGCCGAGGTGTATCAGCCGCGTGCGTGACACGGTGGAGGAAGAGTCCGACCGGGATGAGACCGGGTCGACGCGAGCCTGGGTGTGGGACCGCGCGTGGGTCACGGCGGATCCGCGCTCGGCCGGTGCGTCGGAGCCTTCACCGAGGGGCTCAAAGACGGGTCGATGGGTATGGGTGGGATCGGTCGCCACGAGTGGTAAACGCGCGTGCTTACGCGTGAAACTCGCGATCGACGCGGACGGCGCTTCCGTGGATGAACTTTCGGGGGTATCCGTCCCGTTGTCAGTCGTCGACGTCCCGGCTGCGGCGTTGTCACTCGGTGTCGTCGCCGGGAGAACTAACGGTCAAGTGGCGGTGTTCGGTCGTAACGGAGCGGTGGATGTCGTCACCGTGGCCGCCGGTCCGAACTCCGCGATGCGCACTCCAAAGAAGCTCAGGCACGCGCCGGATGCGACTGCGCTCCTGTGCAATTTGGACTCCTTCGACGCGGTCCCGCCCCGGGGCTTAGTGACCGATATCATCTCCGCATCCGATGACGCGTCTACAGGCGTGAACACCCCATCGTACATCCTCGCATCCGGCGGTTCATTGACACGGGTGGCGCCCGGCGTGGCGACGTCCGTGGTGCCGGTATCGCCGCCCGGGTTTGAGAGCGTCACGTCGATGTGGGGGTTGCGATTCGCCGATTCTTTGCTTGTGCTCTCATTCTCCGAGCAGACCCGTGTTTTTGCCGTCGGCGGGGATGGTTCGACGTTCGAGGAGGCTGTGAACGGCGCGGGCGTCGACACCGGGGAGACTACGGTTGCGTGTGGAGAGTTTGGCGACGATGTATTCGCGCAGGTCACACCGCGCAGGGTACACCTATGCCGAGCGTCCGACAAGACGAGGATGAGCACCTGGGACCCCGGCCTCGGGGCGGGTGGGATCGGCGCGGCGACTGTCGCGTCGCACGGCCGAGTCGCGCTGGCACTTCCCCGGCGAGGGTCCGTCGTCGTCCTCGCGTGTAGGAGGCAGGGAGCCGTCGAGGCGAGACGAACCAGGAGCTACGCCGCGGCGGCGGCGCAGAGCGATGCTCGAGAGCTGGTCGCCCTCGTGGAGCTGAGCTATCGCCACGAGCCGTCGTGTCTGGTAGTACCGCCGCCGTCTCTCGCGTCGATGATGCTGGGTGCGATGCACGCGTCCGCCCCATCGACCGTTCCATCGTCTACCAATTTAGGCGCGTATAGGTGGAGTATGGTGCTCATGGGCACGTACGGTGGCAGCCTGGACGTCGTCGTCGCCCACGAGAGAGACGAGGGGTACGACTCGAGCAGGGGCGATGAGGTCCCGCCGCTGCCAGGGACGGAAGGGACCGATCTCGCGTGCGATACGACCCTGTCCCTGCGTGATGACTCGTCAAAGTCGGTGGGTGTTCCGTCCGCGGTGCACGTCGCGAGGTGGGGCGACGAAGGCGACGAGCGTCCGGTGGTGATGTTGGCCACCAGGAGCGGTGAGATACTCAGGGTCGAGCCGGTTCCGGTGACGGCTGACATGTTCTCGCCGCTGCCTCGGCCTCCATCGCCGCCCCCGCCTCCTCCACGCCGCCTCATTCCGCCGGAGGATGTCGATCAGATATACGGTAAGGAGGTTGAGGTGATGAACATCGGCGTGGATGAACCCCACGGCGAGTCTCTCAACCCGTTGGAGCTGGCGCTTTCCGAGCCAAAACCGAGCGTGGACGTGGACGCGTGCGGCGAAACGGAGGTTGAGAGGGGGACGACGGAGGCGGCGTCACACGACGGTTCCCTCCTCGTCACCTTTCACAGGAAGCTCTGTACATCACCGTTGGCGCTGGTGTCTCTGAGCGATCGTCCCGAGGGTCCCGTCGTCGTCCTCGGCCACGGTGACTCGTGGCTTATCCGCGGCTCCCCTGGGTGTCAACGCGCCAGCGCGGTTCGCCTGGACGCGCCCTCGGGGATCTTGACGGCGACGAAGTTCTCCCCGCCCGGTGACGCGTCGCGTCGAGTGGGTGAGTCCATGCTCGCCGTGATCGACGGAAGGCTGGCGCTCGTATCTCCAAACCTGGAGCAGAGAGACGCCGCGTCCAGGTGCGACGCGGATGCGAGACTGGGCGAGGACGGGAGGGTGTTTGACGCCAAGTTTTTGTGCAAGGACATCGCCACGGGCCGCGCGGTGACGGTGACTCCGTCTTGGGTTTCCCATGAGGACGAAGCGGCGGACCCCGACAAGATGCTCGAGATAATCGACAAGCACACGAGATACCCCGACGAGATACGCGACGAGGACACGCACACGGTTTGGGAGATCAGGGCGTGGCCACCGTCGTCCCGCCCACCCGAGGAGGCGGAGGAGGACGAGCGCCGGTCCTCGGCATCAGCCTTGAGATTCGTCCTCGACGCTCGACCTTCACCTCAATTCCGCGTCACCGCCCTGGCGTCGTGTCTTCCCCCCAAGGGCGTGATCGGGGGTATCATCGCGATCGGCACCGCCCAGCTCCCGTTGGCGTTCAAGCGCAGGCAACACGTCGAACCGGAACCCGAGGGTCGGCTGTTCATCTTCAGGCTCGTGGACGACGACGAAGGAGAAAGGTCGGAGACGAAAGTGTGCGGACCTTGCCTGGCGCAGGCGGCGTGCATCGCGCTGCCCACGCCCGTGACCACCGTCACCACCGCGGGCCCCGGGGTTCTATTCGTCGGGTCCGGAACCAGGGTGTACTGCGTCCGGATCGGTCCGAGGGATGACGACGATGACCTGATGGCCGAGGGATCCTTCCCGGCCAGGATCCCGGCTGAGCTCAGGGAGCTGGGTCCCGGAGATCCGAAGTTCGACTCCGCGTACCTGTCTCAGTCTCTGAGCGTCACCCTAGTGGCGCAGACATCCACGCGCCGCGGCGTCACCGGCCTCGCGGCGGGTCCTCCGCTCGGTCAGATCGGCGACCACACCGCTGATGTGACACGAGGACACCTCACTGATGTGGCACGAGGACACCTCGCCGCTGGACACCCTCCACTAGCTTCTGGACACCCTCCAGTATCTTCTGGACACCCTCCACTAGGACACTACCCGATGCTGGGCGGTGAGGCGGACGTGTCCGAGACGGAAGGTTTTGTTCCGGTGGCCGTCGCGGGCGCGAGGGAGGGCGTTTCTCTGAGCGTCCTGAAGACCGTGGACACGGATGCGGTGTCGAGGTTGGTGTACCCGGAGTTTACCCCGGTGGCGACGGACGGGACCGTTCGGACGGTGAAGGCGATGGCCATGCGTCGGCGAGGGGAGGTTGTCGGGGTGGACACGGCGGGGAGAATTTTCGTGCTTCAGAACAGAAACGCGCCGGAGAGAAAGAAAAGGTCCGCCGACGAGCAGACGGACGACAACAACGGCAACGGCGGCAGGAGGAAACCCGGACCGTGCTCCCCGGAGAGAAACCTGACGATCGCGGCGAGTTTCACCCTCCGTTCCTCCCCGACGGCGATGCTCCTGCTGCCGGACCGTCTCCTGAAGTATCCCGCCTCAAAGCCGGTTGCGCCCGAGGCTCGGGCGTGCTACGACCGTTCCGTCGCCTGCCAACGCGGGGCTTCGTTCATCGTCGGGACCGCGGAGGGTGGCGTGTGTTCGGTGGCTGAGATTGACGAACGCGACTGGGCGGTGCTGCGCGAGGTTCAGTCGAGGGCCCGGACCCACCCGCTGACGGCGCCGGTGCTCGGGGCGTCGCACGAGAACGCCCACGGCGCCTGGCCGCCTCGCGCGGGTTTCGGTCCCCCCGGTCCACCCGCACCGCTCTGGCCGTCCGTAGCTGAGGCTAACGCGGCGCGCGCGGGGTCATCGGCGGCGCCCGAGGTGATCGACGGGTCCCTGCTGCGGGAGCTGCTCGAGATGCCGGAGCGGGCGCAACGGGACGTGTTGAGCTCGGGCGAGTCCCCGCTGCCGGTGGAGACGGTCTTAGGGCTGATCCAACGGGTGCTGGAGACGTGATACGACGAGACGCGCGTGTCTTGTACTTTTATCGTGTATTTCAAATCGTGTATTCGGTCTTGCCTCACGTCGAGCGTCTTGATCTCGCTCTCTCACGTAGCTTCTCTCACGCGTGTCACTTTCTTTTTTCAGCGCCGCTCTCACGTCGTGTCGAGTTCATCGCTCAGCAGCAGCATTCCTGGTGTTCCTTCTCGTACTCGGTGACGGCCTGCTGGCAGTGGTGGAGGTGGCTCACGGGCTCCCAGGTGGTCTGCTCGTCGCCGTGGCCCTTCCAGAGCACCTTGTACTGGACGTTGCCGTCGTCGAAGACGCGCTTGCCCACGATTCCGCTCACCGGGAACTCCTTCGTGATCTTCACCTGGTTCGCGGCATCGCGCGTCTTCCAGCCGGCGTTCTTGTCGTGGATCCAGTCCTTGCACTCGGAGATGCCGCGGCGGGACATGGCGTTCTTGGCGCCCTGCTCGGTGCACTTGAAGTGCTTGATGATCTCCTTCAGGGTGTGGCTCTTGGCCGTGTGCTCGACCAGCCAGGTGTAATCGTGGTGCACCTGTTGTTGAACGAAGAAGCGGGGTTGCCGAGTCAGAGTCGTTGCTGCTTCTCGTTCCGGACGACGGCGCGCGCGTGTATCGGCGAGCGACGACGAAGGGATTCGACGAGCGACGCGAATCCAACGAGTGAGGAATCGATCGTCG